>Ga0181579_10000566_pt1 | contig 30249 bp, 24 predicted proteins | sample 071ome_24_FD_132996 | JGI IMG/M metagenome (GOLD analysis project Ga0181579, IMG submission 132996) | Coastal salt marsh microbial communities from the Groves Creek Marsh, Skidaway Island, Georgia - 071402CT metaG (megahit assembly) | ecosystem: Environmental > Aquatic > Marine > Intertidal...
GTGGCCAACTCGCCGCTGCTTGTCCAGATTCGGCCGACGCTTTCCTACGATCCTGTCGACGGAGAGGTCGGCGACCCGGTCACGATTACCCCGCTGGTTTCGCCGAGTGCCATCCCGGGTACCTTCGCCATTATCGCGGGTCAGTTGCCCCAGGGCCTGGCCTTCAATCCGGCCACCGGCATCGTCTCCGGTACCCCTTTGCTGCCGGAATTCGAGGTGCTGACGATCACCTACACCATTTCAGGGGGCCAGAAGCAAGAGGTCAGCGATGCCCTCGGGATTGCGATCAGCGATTACAGCATCGACTTCAGCTATCCGCAGCCGACCCTCACCATCGGTCAGCCCTTCAGCCTTTTACCCACCGTCAGCGGCACCAAAGGGTCAACGACTTTCGCGGTCGACGCCGGCGGCTCGCTGCCTGCCGGGCTGACACTCGACCCGAACACCGGTGAGATCAGCGGCACCATGACCACTGCCCTCGGCGGCTCGCTCCTGCAGATCCGCGTGACGGATCAGTACTCGAGCGCGCGGGCGGCGGCGACGCTGGAAGGGGCGTTTCCGGTGTTTGACGAAGTATCGGTCCCGGCCAACGATCGGTTCGGCCTGTTGCTGATGGCGTTGCTGATGCTGACCGTGGGCGCCGTCGCTCACCGTCGAATCGATCGGTAAGGATTATGCTTCCCGTTTGAAGAAAGACGACAAACCCGCGGCGGGATCCTGCGCCCCTACTTTCCAAGCCTCGCCAGCGCTCTTTGTCGATCCTCGTCGGACATATTCTTGTTGCGCTTCAGCAGGAATTGGGGCTTGAAGAAAACAAAGTAGGCGCGCTGGTTTTTGTTTGAGCCCGATTCCAGCAGCAACTCGATGACCTCCGGATTAGGATTGCGCTCGGCTGCCGCATGCAAGGGCAGCCAGCCATAACGATCGCGCGCGTTAACCTCCGCGCCTGCCTCGAGCAGGGCTTCAATCACGGCGGGGTTGGCATTCTCAGCGGCAGCCCAATGCAGCGGGGTGTCGCCTGAACGATCTGCGGCATTGACCTCGGCACCGGACTCGAGCAGGGCGGTGATGATGTCGGGATCGCTGTTGTAGCGGGCGGCGGAGTGCAACGCGCTCCAGCCGCGATGGTCGGCCAGGTTAACATCGACGCCCGCCGCGAGAAAAGGTTCCAGGTCTTTGGTCTCCAGTACTCGCCACCATTGCGCGCGCTGGGGGCCCTCGGCTGCCACCTGAATCTCGGGCCATTCAGCCACCGCCCCATTGGCTAAGCCATCGCTTGGCGCGCTGAACAGCAAAGCAAAGAGTAACGTCCCTTTCAGATACCTCAGGCAATGTTTCACGGTAGCGGCCTCCCCGTTGGCGTCACTTGCCTTGATTATAGGCAACATTGCGATTTTGGCGGGGACAGCGCGGGCAGCCCGTCAGGCCCCGGGTACAGGGAAAGGTGCTGCCCTACTTCTCGGATTCGGTGTCCTCGTGCCACTGGAAGATGTTCATCTCGATGAAGATGAAAGCAACCAGCCACAGGAAGGCGTCCCAGAAGTCGAGGAAATCTCCCTTCACGCCCCAATAGGCTGCGGCGCAGAAAAGGATGCCGTAGAGACCGCCCTTGAACCATCGCCCCACGCGAATCATCTGGTCGGTCAGCCTGTCACGCAGCTGCAGATAGACTTCTACCTCGAGCAACGCCACGATCAGCAGCCAGTCGGCCGCGTTGACGATATCGACAACGGCCAGGCGCAAGGCATCCTGCAAGGCCGATACCGAGCTGATAATCGAGGTTCCCTCTACCCGGAGCAATTCCTGCCCCTGCAGCGCCTGGCAGGATTCCGCATCAATCGGAATATACTCGTCCAGGTCAGACACCTGGGTGAATTCGGTGCCCACCAGTGAGCAAACATCAGCCACGGTAAATGGCGCCAACTGACTGAGCACGGCGTACTTGTAACAGTAGCCGTAAAAGGCATAGACGATGAAGAAGTAGCTGATCCCCCTGATCCCGGTAAACAGCCACTTGATGTTGCCTTTGAGCTTTTCATCATCGATCACCGCCGTTTCCAGTTCGAACAGCAGCAACAGGATCAGCCAGGCCGCCGTGTCGATGGTGGCGGAGTAGGCTTCCACCACGTTGCGCCACGTGACGGTGTCACCGAAGGTCTCAGCGCTGGCCGCCAGATCTTCCTGAAAAAACAGCAGCACGTTCCACAGCAGCAAGGTGTAGATGATGTATTTGAATACCCTGAACACGGTGTACGGGTCCAGCCCCACACGCCGCAAGAGCCCGGACATCAGCCTGATGCCTCAGACCGGGTCCGGTCCCGGTACGCCGCGCAGGCCTGCCCAAAGGCGCGGAACAGCGCCAGTGACTCAGGATTACGCATCACCTGCCATTCCGGGTGCCACTGCACGGCAAGGTTGAAACCGGGCGCGCCCTCCACCACGAAGGCCTCAATCAGCCCGTCTTCCGCGCGCGCTTCCACGCGCAACTCCTCACCCAACCGGTCAACCGCTTGCGAATGCAGTGAATTCACGACGGCGCCCTCCGCCCCCGTTATGCTCTGCAGCAATCCACCCGGCTCAAACGTCACGCGGTGTGACGGCCCGTACTGGACCTCAATGGGGTCTTCCGGGTTTTCCTTGTGCAAGCGGTACCCGGGTACCTCGTGCACCTTCTGATGCAGGGTGCCGCCGAAGACCACGTTCATTTCCTGAAACCCACGGCACACTGCTAATACCGGCATGCCAACCCGCAGCGCGGCCGGTATCAGCGCCAGGGCAGCCAGGTCCCTCTCCGGATCATGCCAGGTGCCCGGGTCACTGGGATCACCCAGGTAGTGATGTGGCTCCACGTTAGAGGGGCTTCCGGGCAGAAAAAGCCCATCCAGTCGGCCCATAATGTCGAGCACGTCAAACCCCTCGTTCAGCAATGGCAGCCCCACCGGGTAAACCTCACCGGCCAGCGCCAGGGCGCTTAGATATTTTTCTCCCGCCATGTGGAAGGGATGGGGCCCTATTTCCCGGCGATCGGAGACAACGCCCACCAGGGGATGACCATGGAAACTCACGTGTTGTGGTTCTCTTCTCGGCGGGGATTGGCGGCAAAGAGGCAGAGAAATTCAGTCGCCAGGCTGGCGCCGGCAAAGGCCGTGATGTCGCCGGAGTCGTAAGCCGGAGCCACCTCCACCAGGTCCATCCCAACCAGGTTGATACCCACCAGACCGCGAATGATTTCCAATGCCTGATGGGTCGTGAGACCCCCACATACCGGTGTTCCCGTGCCCGGCGCGAACGCAGGGTCGAGGCAGTCGATGTCAAACGTGAGATAAACCTTTTCATCGCCCAGGATCTCCCGCGCTCGCCCCACCACGGCCTGGGGGCCATGCTCGTGCACCCATCGGGCATCCAGCACGTTGAAGCCCAGGGTGTCATCATTGGTCGTGCGCAGACCGATCTGTACTGAATGGGCGGGGTCGACCAAACCTTTTTTGGCCGCGTGGTAGAACATGGTGCCGTGGTCAACGCGGTCGCTCTCATCCGGCCAGGTGTCGGAATGTGCGTCAAAATGCAGCAGGCGCAAGGGACCATGATGCTTCGCGTGGGCTTGCAGCAGGGGATACGAAACAAAGTGATCACCACCGAAAGCCAGACAGGCACTGCCTGAAGACAGAATCTGGTCTGCGTGCTTCTCGATGGCCGAGGGGATGGATGCCGGGTCGCCGTAGTCGAACTGACAGTCACCATAGTCGACCATTCTGAGCACCTCCATGGGGTCGATCTCCCATGGCCACGGCCTGGCCCAGGTCATGCTGGATGACGCCGTCCGGAGTGCGCGTGGGCCAAATCGCGCGCCCGGCCGGTTACTGGTTGCCGTATCGAAAGGAATGCCCGTGATCGCCACATCCACCCCTTCCAGTTCACGGCTGAACCTGCGCCGCAAAAAGCTCTGCGCACCCGCGTAAGAGGGTGCATTCTCAACCTTGCCCCTCAGGCGCTCGCCAGTGAACGCATTGTCCCAATCTCTGCGGCTCGTCATAACACCCACCTTATTTAACGAGCGGCCATGATCTCAAACTACCGAGATCTAGGAAAGGGCTGCCTTCTCCAAAAAACCGGCGGCGCAGCGTTGTCAACGCAGAAAAACGACTTCGACACGGCCAGACCTCGCCGAGCCGTTCAGATCCGCCCTTCGGCCAATTCACTAATCGCACGCAAGGCCTGCTCGATGGCCACGTGGGTGTAGGCCCCGGCCCCGGCATCGGAATTGGCGATCACGATGTTCTTCCTGCGCTGTCGGGCAACTTCATGCGGCGCCTGGCCAGGCGGCCAGTCAGGGTCCCACAGATCGAGATAATCATAGGCATACCCGTGGGGCCAACGGTTGACCGTGATCGCCAGGATGTCCCTGGCGGCGTCAAAGCCGGCCGGCCCCAGCATGCCGTTAAGCACTGTGCGCACTTCCCGCTCGAAGTCCTCGAAGCTCATCGACAACAGCTGTGCCCGCTGCGCGCGATGCCACTGCATGATGTCCATCTCGCCCATGGGCGGGCCTACTGTGCCCCAGAATTGCATCACGACGGCGCCGTCGTCAGACCACTCATGCGCATAGCCGGGCGCCTCTACGCCCTTGATCAGCCAGCTGTAGGCATGCATGCGGCCCGGGCAATGAGCGCCGCTGATACCCAGCCTGTCCGCAGCCTCACTGCCGCGCAGCAGCACGTTGGTCAGCACCAGCGGCCTTTTAACCTGCCTGGACAGCGCTTCCTTTTGCAGTGGGGGCAGCTCACGGCACAGGTGCGGGATGATGCTGTGCCAGCAGGCCAGCACACAATGGCGCGCCCGAACGCCCAGCACCCGCCCATCCTTTACATAGCTCACGCTGACGCCATTGTCCTCGTTTCGGGCGCTCACCACCGTGGCATTCAGTCGAAGCCGGACAGCGCTCGATGGCTCGTCCAGGCGGGCATAGTCAAATCTTGCCGTCACGATGTCTTCCGCGCCTTGCCCGGGCGCCACATCCGGAATCAGCGCTCGCACCAGGATCCGGGCGATGGACGCGTTGCCATCGGGAAACTGGGCCACATTGCCTCCGATATCCCGGTTTCGGGTACCCGGACCACCGCCAAGCAGGTGCATGATGGGCAGGCCAGCGTCGATACACTCGGTCACGGACAGGCCATCGGTCCCTACACCCCAATAGCCATGGGTGGTGTTGATGAACAACTCCGCCGCTTCTCGGGTCAGCCCGCCGTGTTTCTGAATAAAGTCAAAGTAACTGATACTGGACAGATACCGGTCGCGCTCATCTGCACCGCGCCCGGCAAGGACGTCCGTGTCGGCCGCGAAAAAGCGCCGCAGAGACTGCACCGACTCTGCGCCCAGGGGCACATCGTCGACGAGCCCGGCCATGGCCGCGAAATCACCATAGCGAAAGGCGAAGCCGGGGATCAGCACATCGCGGCCATAGCTTTCAGCGTCGAAATAGGTGGCCGGCCCGAGCGCGCCATCAGCGCCGTACTTGAAATCAACCCGGGAGATCAGCGTGTCGATATCGACGCCCAGCTCCGTCAACCATTCACTGACGGTAGGGCTGAATCCCTCGTATTCCAGGTTGAAGACCCCACCCCAGGCCAGCCTCATCGCTCCACCTTGGTGAAACTCGTTGCGGCGCGCGTGGCCGCCAAAGTCATCATGGTTTTCCAGGATCAATATGCGGGCGTCGTCGCCCAACCGCTTGCGATACTCATAAGCGGATACCAGCCCCGAGATGCCGCCGCCCACAACAACCAGATCGTAGGCCTCATCCAGCATGTGGGGTGCATCGAATGCGCGGCCTTCCCGGGCCAGGGTATGGGCTGTTTCAAAACTGCCGGGGTGTGATCCGCGCAGCCCGTTTTCAACGGGTGGGTAATAGCTGCGCGCGCCCGGCAGCGACTGCGCCTCAGCCAGTGCGCCCACCGGCAGCATCAGGCCCAGGCCCGCGAGACCCACGTCATGGATGAAGTCCCTGCGGCCGATATCGGCCCGCATCCCCAACTGAGCGTCGCGCTTTTTCATGCCGGATTCAGCCCTGTGACACCGCCTCCAGCGTTTGATCCAGGCTCCGCCAGGCTTTCTCCAACAGTTCATCGATGTGCGCTTTTTCGCACACGAGCGGCGGAGAGACGATCATACTGTCGCCAACGGCGCGCATGACCAGCCCGTTCTCAAAACAGAAATCCCGACAGCGCGTACCCGTGTTGAGATCCTTGTGGAATCGCGCCCGGCTGGTCTTGTCACTGACGATCTCCAGCGCGCCTACCATTCCGATACTGCGCGCTTCTCCAACGATCGGATGATCCGCCAGGGTCGACCATCGTTCGTTGAAGTAAGGGCCGATGTCTGTTTTCACCCTGGCCGCGATGTTCTCTTCTTGCATGGCGCGAATATTGGCAATGGCCACGGCGCAGGCCGCAGGGTGGCCAGAGTAGGTGTAACCGTGCGCAAATTCACCCCCCTGGCTCGAGATGACTTCGCCCACGCGGGAACCCACCAGAACGCCACCCAGCGGTAGATAACCGGAAGTGACGCCTTTGGCGAAGGGCATGAGGTCGGGCTCGACGCCCATCCTGGTGGCCCCGAACCACTCACCCAGCCGGCAGTAGCCGGTAATGACCTCGTCATTCACCATCAGGATGTCGTACGCGCGGCAGATCCGCTGTATCTCGGGCCAGTAGCTGTCGGGTGGAATGATGACCCCGCCCGCACCCTGTACCGGCTCACCGATAAACGCCGCGACATTCTCCGGTCCAAGCTCAAGTATTTTTTCCTCCAGTAATTGCGCCTGCTGCAAGCCGAACGCTTCGGGGGAAAGATCGCCGCCCAGGCCAAAATGATAGGGCTGCTCAATGTGCGTGACATGGTTGACCATGTCGCCGGTTTGCTCATGCATCGTCCCCATTCCGCCCAGGGTGCCCGCGGCCACCGTGCTGCCGTGATAGGCGTTCTTGCGGCTAATGAACACTTTTTTCTGAGGCTGGCCGACAAGGTCCCAGTAACGACGCACCAGCTTGATCACCGTGTCGTTGGCCTCAGAACCGGAACCGGTGAAAAAAGTGAGCTCGAATCCGGGTGGGCTGATTTCCGCCAGCAACTCGGACAACTCTATGGCTGGCGGGTGCGATGTTTGGAAAAAACTGTTGTAGTAAGGCAGCTCCTGCATCTGCCGGTGGCCTGCCTCGATCAGGTCCTTGCGCCCATAGCCCATGGAAACACACCATAGGCCGGACATGCCGTCGAGAATCTGGTGGCCATCGGAGTCGAAGATGTAGACACCTTCGGCGCGCGTGATGATGCGCGCGCCCTTTTTCCCCAGGTCGTGATGGTCAGTAAACGGGTGCAGGTAGTGATCACTGTCAGCCTGCTGCCATTGACGGGTTTCGGAACTCATTCAATACTCCTGCTGCACCGCTCGTTTCGTAAACGCCCATGTTAAATCGCGGTCAACTCATCGCGCCAGTCTGATCGCCATCAATTCGTCCCGGTTGATCAGCTTTCGTCGAATCTGCGGTCGGCCCGCACCATCAGCATCAGCCCGGCACCGACAAACGCGAAGATCCCACCCATGGCCATGGCAAACTCCCAGCCCAGCACCAGGGCCGTGAACGGCACCAGCATGGCATTGATGACGCCCATGACGTTGGCTCCGGTATTCATCACACCGCCCGCCGCGCCAGCATGCCTGCCGCCGATAGAGATCGTAACGGCCCAATACGGCGCTTCTGTAAGCTGGTTAAAGAAAAAACACATCACGAATGCCGCCACGGCGAGTTGGGGCTGGCTGCTCAAGGTGCCAAAAATCAACAGGCTGCCCGAGACCAGCATTCCCACCACCACCGGCCAACGGCAGCCCCAGCGCAGACCGACGCGCCTGCACAGGCGGTCACAGACCCAGCCACCCAGAGCCGCGCCGACGCCACCGGCAATCCACTGGCTGGAAACCACCCAACCGACGGTCTGCTCGGAATACTCGCGCACGCTGGCCAGGTAATAGAAAAACCAGCTGAACACGTCATAGAAAACGAAATTCATACAAGAGTAGCTGAGCATGACCAACAGGACATCCCGGTTCTTCAGCACCCTCAGCCATTCCCTTGGGCCCTCATCCTGGCTCGGGCCGCTGTGCTTGCCCGCCTCGATCAACTCGATCTCGGCTTCGTTGACGGCCCGGTGCTCAGAGGGCTTGTCCCTGGCATACCACCACCACAGCACAGCCACACCCAGCGCGGTCGGCGCCAGCCAGAGAAAGGATTCGCGCCAACCCAATTGCAGGATCATCCAGGTCAGCGCCGGCGCCGTGGCCGCAAAGCCCAGCGTCAAGCCGGTGCTGGACAGCCCGGTGGGAAACGCCCAGCCACCCACCGGGAACCAGCGCTGCACAAAGCTGTTGACGGTTGGAAAGATGGGCGCATGGGCTGCGCCCACCAGGAAGCGGATCACGATGAGGCTACCGATGATCAGCCAGGGTGCCGCCGCCTCCGGCCCGGGCACCACGGCCGTGGCCACGGTCAGCACGGCCCACGCGACGGCGATCAGCATCAGGGCGCGGCGCGGACCGAACTTGTCGGCAAATACACCGCCAGGGAACTGAAACAGCGCGTAGCCGGCCGGGAACGCCGCCATCACCCAGCCCCACTGCACCTCGCTGAGGCCGAGATCCAGCATCATGGACTGCGGCGCGATAGAAAGATTGCCCCTGAGGACATAGGAAACGAAGCTGGCCAGGATCAATATGGCCATGATGCGCCAACGCACCGTGCTTGGACGTGTATTCATTCTTGTGCTCTGTATCGTGCGCCTCCAGCATACCGTGAGGCCGGCCCCACTGGCCAACCGTAGTCGCACATTGGCCTGATTACCTATACTGATACGCACGCCGGACCCAGTGGATATAAAAATGAGACGCTTCTTACTGATCACTGCCGTAGTCACCACCTCGCTGTTGTTGAGCATCGTCGCGCATGCCCAAACCGTCGCGCTGGTGGCAGATCGCCTGATCGATGGCGTATCTGATCGAGCCATCAATGACGCGGCGGTCGTTATAGAGGGTGAGGACATCGTTGCGGTAGGCGGCAGGGACGTCATTCCCGCAGGCGCCCAGGTCATAGAGCTCGGCGACATGACGCTGATGCCGGGCATGATCAATGCGCATGAGCATCCCCAACTCTATGCCGACGACTATCAAAACGCGCACCTGCAGGCCTCATCGGCCTACAAGACGCTGCGCAGCCTGGCCGCGCTGCAGTCCTGGCTGCTGGCCGGATGGACCACGGTTCGCGTCATGGGCGACGGCGATGTTTACTACGGCAATATGGACCTGAAGCGGGCCATCGCCGAAGGCCTGTTCACCGCCCCGCGCCTGACCGGGGCCGCGCATTACATCTCCACCACCGGCGGCGGCGGGGATATGCATTTCATCTCACCGGAACAGGGCGTCACGCCGGACGGGCTGATCGTCGACGGGCCGCAGGCCATGATCAAGGCCGTGCGCAGGGAGGTTATGTACGGGTCCGATTGGATCAAGCTGATGGTCACCGGTGCCTTTCACGCGGTCGGAGGCGACCCTAAAAACCTGGCCATGAGCCCCGAGGAACTGGCAGCCGCCATGGCCGAGGCCGGGCGTCAGGGTATTCCGGTCGCCGCACACGCGCACGCCACCGCGGGCATCAATGCCGCTATCCGGGCGGGCGCGCGCTCCATCGAGCATGGCACCTACCTGGATGATGAATCTATCGAACTGATGGTCGAACACGGCACGTTCTACGTCCCCACCATTTATGTGGGTGATTACTACGCCGGCTCCGACAAGCTGCTGGCCCAGGCCAAGAATGATGATCCCTATCTCCAGTACCGCGATGAGTGGCTGCGGCTCATCGGCCAAGCCCATCGCGCGGGTGTGAAGGTCGTTGTGGGGCTAGATCTCGGCAGCACGCCGGTACCTGCTACCGGGGTTTTTGCCCGCGAGTTCGCCGTGCTGGTGGAAGCGGGCCTCTCCGAGATGGACGCCATCCGGGCCGGCACCCGCGTGGCGGCCGAGATGCTCGATTGGGACGACCGGCTGGGCACCCTTGAGGCGGGCAAACTCGCAGACATCATTGCCGTGCCCGGCAACCCGCTCAAAGACATCTCGGCGCTGGAACGGGTCGGCTTCGTGATGATCGGCGGGCAGATCGTTCGCCGCCCCGGTGAGACGCCCTCACTGTCGGGCGCGCTATCCAAACCTGACGGGGGCAGCCCTCATGAGTGATGTATCAGAGTACAACCGCAGAGCCTGGGACCACCTGGTCGGCAAAGGCAACGAATGGACGGTCCCGGTCAGTGATGAGCTGATCGCACAGGCCCGGCAGGGAAACTGGTCGGTGGTCCTGACCCCGCTCAAGCCCGTTCCGCAAGACTGGTTCGGCCCCATTGCGGGACAAGAGATACTGGGCCTGGCCTCGGGCGGGGGACAGCAGGGGCCGCTGTTCGCCGCGGCCGGCGCGCGTGTCACCATCCTGGACAACTCACCCGCCCAGCTCGACCGCGACAGACAGGTCGCCGAGCGGCATAACCTGGATCTCGTCACCGAGTTGGGGCTGATGCAGGATCTCTCGCGATTTCCCGAAGCGTCTTTCGACCTCGTATTCAATCCGGTTTCGAATTGCTTTGTGGAGGACATCCAGCCGGTCTGGCGCGAGGCCTTTCGGGTACTCAAGCCGGGCGGCCGCCTGTTGACCGGTTTCTGCAACCCGGTGCTGTTCGGGTTTGATCCCGACGCAACCGGCGAGGATGCGCTGCGGTGGAAATTCCGGCTGCCCTACTCCGACCTTGTATCCAGAGACGCGGCCGACCTGGCCCGTCACCAGGCCAGCGGCGAGCCCTTGGAATTCAGCCATTCACTGGAGGCGCAGATCGGGGGGCAGTTGCGTGCCGGATTCCGCCTGCTGGATCTCTACGAAGACACCGCCGAAAACTGGGCGCTTGCTGAGTTTTTCCCGCCCTTCCTGGCGACCTTGTCAGGCAAGCCGGAAGACTAAAGGCCACGCAAGCCCACATGGGCGCCTTCCGCTCGGTATACTCGGACGTCATGAGTTCAGCAATCAGCAACAACAGCCCGTTTTCGTGTGCGCTGGCCCTCTGCTTCTTCCTGCCCATGATGTGCGCCACCCCGGCGGCAGCGGAAGACCTCTTTGAGCGTCTGCGCGAGACCCGCCTGACCAATCTCGAGGACGTCATCGAGGCCGCGGGCACCGATTCGCTTGGGTCGGGCGCATTCCTGGTGAAGAACCCTTACTCGAGTAGCGATCAACCGGATGCAACGCCGCGTGACGGCACACCCTCCAGCGCAGTATGCGCTGTGCGTTTTGCCGATGATGACCCGCTGGCTTACGCGCTTGGATCTTTCCCTTCCATCGAAGAGATGGAGACCAGCGGCGCGATCCTGACCCACTTCGGCCGCTGCGGAAGCTGCTCGACACTCAGTGACCTGGCCGTGTACCTGGAACAGCCGGACCTGACCACGCCCGCTCGCCGCTGCTCACGTAAATCCGGCGCAGTCCAGATCAAGCGCTGTTTCATGGAGCAGATCGGCTTTACCGAGGCCTGCGCCGAGAGCTGGACATACAACGCGATCAACACCCGAGAACGCTGCCGCAACGCTTGCGTCAAGACATACGGAGCCCTGAACCTGCTGATGCACCGCTATCCGGCCCCCAACAACCTGCCCGACGGCTCGCTGAATGCCTGCCTGCAGTGTGACGAGGATCTGAGCGGCCCTGGATTCAAGCAAAGCGCCGGTCGAACGAGGCGTAACTCGGGTATTCCTTCAGCCATCGAGCGACAGGACAGCGAATTTCGCCCCGTCGATCACGCGGCCTACTTCAAAAACCGAAGCCTGGATCAGGACTGAATCAGCCGTCCCGCCAGGCCGGGCCTGGCGGGTCGATTGCAATGGGTATATCGCGTTGGTAGAGCGGGTTTTCGGTCATATCCAGGCCGCGGGCATGCAAATGCCCCGAATGCACCGCGTGAACAATCGCGCCGGGCGCCAGCGCGTCACCGATGCACTGGACCGAGACGATACCTGCGTCGGAAAACGCCGCTTCCTGGCTCATCAGCCGCCGATACAGTTCGTCATCGGCCTTGCGGTGGCCCACGAGCACCACTGAGCGCGCCTCGACGGGCTGCTCGGCACCGGTAAAGATGTTGGCAAGCGTGGCCGTCTGCCCGTCAAAACCCTTCAGCAAACTCAGCGCGCTCAGCCCGATCCCATGCTCATGAAGCGCCTGGTGAACAAAAGGCTGTTCGTTGGTCATGATGGTCCAGGCCGATGCGTGCCCCGCCGGCGTGGCATAGCTGACGGGAATACCCCGCGCCGCCAGGTGCTCAGCGATGACGCCACCCATGTAGAAATTGTCGAAATCGTAGACCAGCGCGGGTCCCTCGGGAACTGCGCCCGTGGCCAGGTCATCGGGGGTAAAGACCGCCGGACCCTCCAGTTCACCCACCGGAATTTCGAGCGAGGTGTACAAGTGCCGGGTCCATGAGGAGCCGGTCGCGACCAACACGTGCCCGTGATCCATCGCCAGGACATCGTCCAGGCCCATTTCGCTGGCAGGATACAGCTCGACATTGCCCATTTGCCGAAGCGCCTGCAAGCGGTAGTCGCGCACCCTGCCCCAGGTCGACAGGCCGGGCAAAGCCGTTTCGAACAGGAGCCGACCACCCAGTTTTTCCGAGCGCTCCGCCAGGGTCACGTCATAACCCCGCCGGGCCGCGGTCAAGGCTGCTTCCAGACCGGCCGGACCGGACCCGATGACCAGCACCCGTTGGTTGCTGCCGGCCGGAGGAACACGCTCAGGGTGCCAGCCGCGGCGCCACTCCTCCCCAGCCGTGGGGTTCTGGGTGCAGCGTACCGGCACGCCATCATGCCAGCTGGAGATGCAGATATTGCAGCCGATGCATTCCCGGATTTCGTCCTCCCGCCCCTCGCGAATCTTGTTGGGCAGAAACGGGTCGGCGATCGAGGGCCGCGCGCCACCGATCAGGTCCAGCACGCCACGGCGGACCTGCGAAACCATGGTGTCGGGAGAAGTGAAGCGACCCACTCCGACCACCGGCCGGTCGGTCATCTGCTTGACAAAATCAATCACCGGCTCATGCGCACCTTCCGGCCTGAACCGGGAGGCACCACAGTCGGTCGGGCTGGAATCCATCTTCACATCCCAGAGATCAGGCACGTCCGCCATCAGCGCCACCACTTCGTGCGCCTCGGAGGCATAGTGCTCGCTGGGTTTGCCGCGCAATTCCTCCAGGCTGATGCGCAAGGCCACGCCGCAGCGGTCGCCAACCTCGTCCCGGGTGGCCTCGAGCAATTCCCGGACGAAACGACAGCGATTCGCCACCGAGCCACCATAGGCATCCGTGCGCTGGTTGTATTCTTCCAACAGGAACTGGTAGCCCAGGTAACCCATGCCCGCGTAAACATAAACGATGTCGTAGCCTGCCTGACGGGCCCGCCGGGCCGCCGTCGCCTGCCACCCGATCACATCCCTGATGTCCCTGGCATCCATTGCGCGGGGGCGCTGGTGCCCCATGAAACCCACGTGCGTGGCTGCCCAGGGGATACCTGAGGGTGAATAGCCGGGGATGCGCGAGGTTCGGTTCATCACCGAGGCGCCGCCGTGCCACAGTTCAACCGCGGCCAACGATCCATGCTCATGGATCGCATCGGTCGCCATCGCGTGCGATTTGATGTCGTTGCTGTCCCAAAGTCGACCAAATGGCAGGGGCGAATCATCCGAGGATGGGTGCGTGGAAACAGCTCCCGTGCTCACCACCCCCCAGCCGCCCTCGGCCTTCGCGCCCCTGAATGCCGCGCGCACCCTGGGGTTGGCTTCGGTCATTCCGCTGGCGTGAGGCACCTGGTAGAAGCGGTTGGGTGCGGTCACCGGGCCAATCTGCACGGGCTCGAACAGCACCTGGTACTTGGAATTGATTGTGCTCATGAGCTTCGACTTCCGGATTCCGCGGATGGATGGCAAGTTGGTCGATCATAGCCCATTGGCATTGAATTTGGGCCAGTCTGCGAGGAGAATGCCAGCACCCCGGTCCAGAATCTTTAGCCATGAGCCCAGCCGAATACCCACTTCCTACCCTGCTTACCACCTCCGTGGTGCGCGGATCCCAGCAGGGCGAGAGCCATGGCGGTGTTTACCTGGTCGATTTCGCAGCCCAGGAAGTGGAACAGGTGGTGGACTGGAATACGGACGAGATCGACTGGCAGGGCCGCGGCTGGGACCGGGGATTACGCGGCATCGCCTTCTTCGGCGGTGAAATATACATTGCCGCCAGTGACGAACTGTTTGTCTATGATCAAAACTTCCGCATCCGGCGCTCTTTCCGCAGCACCTATCTGAAGCACTGCCACGAAATATGCCAGTTGAACAATCACCTCTACCTGACTTCCACCGGACATGACAGCATCCTGGCCTTCGACCTGGAACGCCAACGGTTTTTCTGGGCGCTTTACCTGGCCCGTGAAGAAGGCAAACTGAAGGGCATTCCCTACGACCCCAACGGCATCAGTGGACCGGGCGGCGCCTCTGGTCCGCCGGCCACCAACCATCTGCATCTGAACAACATCCACGCCGACCGAACCGGCATGTATGTCAGTGGTCTGCACAGCGGCGGACTGATCAGGGTGGGTGACGAGAACACGGTGGAACGGGTGGTTTCGCTGCCAAAGGGCACGCACAACGCGCGGCCGTTCGGTGACGGCGTCCTGTTCAACGATACTGGCTCCGATTATGTGCGCTGGGTGCGGCGTGACGGCAGCGAAGTGCGTTTTGAAGTGCCCCGGTATGACCCGGGCGAACTGACCCACACCGAGCTGGGCGATGACCAGGTAGCGCGGCAGGGATTTGGGCGCGGGCTGTGCGTGGTGGATGAACGCCTGCTGGCAGCCGGCTCATCCCCCTCTACCGTCACCCTCTTCGACCTGCAGAGCGGAGCGACCGTGGCGCGCGTCAATTTCTCCATGGATGTGCGCAACGCGATCCACGGGCTCGAGGTGTGGCCGTATTGAGCAAGGCATGACGAGTCACGGATCACGATCAAAGATCATGAACAAAAAAAGCCCCGGCGAACCGGGGCTTTTTTCATGGTAATGGCCGCTGAGGCTTAATTGCCGAACGACTTGATGAAGCGGAAGCCGTATTCGCGCGGACGATTCACCGTCTCACGCGCCCGTCCGAAGAAGTAATCGAACTCGTACGGATTGGCGAACAGCACCGCGCGCTCGTCGGTCACGTTGTTCACGAACAGCTGAATGCTCCAGCTGTCGCCTGTGAGGCCGAATTTGATATCGCCAATGTTATACGCGGGCTGCTTGATCTGCGGCGAAGGGCCGTCCTCGTACAGCTCGATCGGCTCAAAGATATTGAGCATGTCAGAGGTGTAGCTCCACTGCACGCGGACATAAGCCGAGCTGGCATTGAACCAGTCCACCGGCCACTCATAGGTCGCGTACAAGGAACCCTTGAACTCGGGCGACAGAGGCAGCCGCGAGCCGGCCGGAACAACGATGGACACGGACACCTCATCCTCAACCACGGCGTCCAACCAGGTGGCATTGAAGCCCAAATCAAGATTTTCCGTCGCTGCCATGTCGTATTGCAGTTCAAATCCCTCTGAGTTCGCCTTACCCACATTGGCGACCACCTTTTGCCAGGGCTGACCACAGGCAGGCTCTGGCGGTGCGGCTTCCGAGCCGCACGGCCGGTTGCTGGGATCGACGACCTCCAGCTGATAATCATCCCAATTCATATTGAAGTAGGTGAGATTCATCCGCGCCCTGCCGTCCATCAGGGTCATCTTGGCGCCCAATTCGTAATTCTCCAGGATGTCGGAGTCATACTGGCGCGGGAAGAAAGGTATGCCGCGGCCACGGTTAGTGCCACCGGGACGGAAACCTTCAGAGTAGAGACCGTACAGCAGGGTGTTCTCGCTCAAGCGATAGCTCAGGCTGAGTTTGTAGACGACATCGCTCTCGTCGCTGGACGGGCTAAGGTAGCCATCCGTCGTCAGGTTGAAGGCCGGGTTCTCGACCCAGTAGAGCTTATCCATGGTCCGGTCGAACCACCGCGCGCCACCGGTCAGGTCAAAATTGCCCAGGTGCAGGGTCATTTCACCGAAGACAGCGGTTTGTTCCCATTCCGTGCGGTCAGCAGAGTGCCACCAGAAGTCGGTGTCTACGGGCGGAATGTTGGGCTGGCGCCAGCCGTTGCCCGCGCGAAGATTGTCGTAGGACTTGGAGCCTGAATAGTTCTGCGCATAAGTCCAGAAATCCCATTCTTCCTTGGATTCTTCGTAAAACAGACCGGCCACCCAGTCGATTCGCTCACCCTGGCTGGACAGGCGGAATTCCTGCGCGAACTTGGTGTTTTCCTGCACGTTCAGCAGGAAACCGATCGGATCGTTGTAGTAGTTGCCCACACCAGAGGGCTGGAAGCAATATTTGCTGTACTGCGAGAAATTGTAATAGTAGCCGGAGTAGCAGAAGGTGCCGAAGTAGGACGCGTAACCCACCGAGGTGTCCTGCGCGTAGCTCCAGTCACGGGTGAAGTAAGAAGTCGCCGACACGAAATCCGCAAAGCCCAGATCCCCTTCCACGGTGAGAGCGTATTGCGCCCACTGCATGTCATCCCATTCCATCTCGGGATAGAACCTGACCACCGCCAGGTCGCGGCCGAGTGTGGGATCGCGTTCGGGACGGCCGTTGGAAAACGTGTTCTGGCCCGTGACACCCGCTGTGATCGACCAGTCGTCATTGAGGAACCATTTAGCGGCCAGGCGCCCGCCCGAGTGACGGACGTCGTTGAAGTTGCTCTCTTCCTTGCCCGCGTTGTCGAATAACTCGAACCGCGGCGTGGTGCCGAATACGTTGTCGATGAACCCGCCGTCCTCGGCCGTGAAGCCCACCAGCCTGATGGCAAAAGAATCACCGATCGGGAAGTTGGCCATGGCGCTGACGTCGTAGCTCATATCGCTGTCAGAGCCCGTCCGCAGCATGACGTCGATGTTGGCGTCAAACGCGGTCGGATCGGGTTTGTTCGTCACGATGCGCAAGGTACCCGACTGGGAACTGGCGCCGTAGAGTGTGCCTTGGGGTCCGCTCAGGGCCTCCACGCGCTCGATGTCCACCATGCGTGGGTCCGGGGTGCCGTTCATGGTCAGCGACTGCTCGTCGAGATAAAGTGCCGCTGAGGGCTCGGCAATGAACGTGGCAGCATCGTCCGCGATTCCGCGGAAGATAATCTTCGCCGTGCCGGGGTTGGCCTGCACGTAGGACATGCTGGGTATGAACCTGACATAGTCTTCCATCTGGTTCAGACCGGCTCGCTTGATCTGCGCCTCGGACAGCGCCTGGATACTTTGCGGGATATCCATCAGGCTTTCAGTTCGTTTGCGGGCGGTTACCAGGACCTCTTCGAGAGCCGCGCTGCCTTCGTCTTCCTGGTCCTGCGCCATAGCCGCTCCGGCCGGCAAAACCAGTGCCGCGGAAATGGCGATGGAGAGCTTGTTGGGGCTCGAAAGCGGATGGCTGGTGACAGCCTGGACGGTCCACTCCTCATGGGAAGTCGTCATTATGGATACCCTCACTTCTATTTATCGGAATACGATTAGTAGCTGATATTAGTGGCCGTTTTCAAAAAATACAAATGCAATCCCAATCGCTGGCGGCGTTGCTGCACTCTGCCGGGCATCGCTTAGCCCCATCCTGACGCTGGCGACAGCAAAATGGTTCGCTATACTGACAGTCCCCGGGACTCGTTGAAAAGGCTTGTTTCAGATGGATATCGATGTACCGCTGCGCGAACTGGGCGCCGTTAACGCCCAGCCATTGATCGACGCCGTGCTTGGCCTTGGCGATGAGCGCTGGCGGGCGAACGAATACCGTCAAAATGCTTACGAGGTCCATCGCCAGACCCGGTCACTGGTGCTGGTTTTCTGCGACGGGTGGCCGGAAATGAAAGTCACCAAAGAACCTGCCTGGGATGAGCTGAAAGACGTCGCTGTGCCATTGATGCACGACATCCTTGCAAAACACTATCCGCCGGGCGGTACCATCATTCGAGCCATGGCCGCCAAACTGGTGGCCGGGGGCATCATCACACCTCACCGCGACGCGCACCCGTCATTTGTTCACAGCCACCGAATCCACATACCCATCAGCACCAACCCGGGCGTTCGCTTCATGATCGGGGGGCGTCCCTACCGCTTCGAGGTGGGCCAGGCTTACGAGATCAACAACCAGAAACACCATAGCGTGATGAACAACGGCAGCGAGGATCGCGTGACCTTCATCTTCGATTACGTCCCGCCCGCACAAGCGGCTTGAACGCTCCGGCTAGCCTGGTGAAGCAGGCCGATCAGCTTCAGGCATATCTTTCAGCAGCGGCTCGAGGGTGGTGATCAGTTCGGCCAGTTCGACCTCGTAGTTGCGCCAGAAATTGAGCGCCTTGGTATAGATCGGCTGGCGCACCTGCTCTGAGCTGGCCGTGTTGATGGCGCGCTCGGTCTCGTAAAACCGCAGGCACTGATCTTCCCATTCCAGCCCGCAGTGCTCCAGGAGCCGGCGCGTCTGACCCTCCTGGTCCTGCACCATGTCCTCGTAGCGCACATCCAGCACCTTACCGGGCAACACTTCGTGCCAGTGATCCATGATGCGCTGGTATTGCAGGTAGTACTGGCCCAATTCGAACAGGTCATAGGTGAAGGCCTGGCCTTTAAAGAACAGTTGTTTGTAACTTCCCAGGCAGCTGTCCAGGGGATGGCGGCGCGCATTGATGACCCTGGCATTGGGCAGTATCAGGTGCAACAGCCCGATGGCCGCGAAGTTATTGGGCATCTTGTCGATGAAAAAGGGCGTGTTGGTTCGATAGCGGCGGGTTCGTTGCAAATACCGTTCGCCCAGCTCAAGGATCGCCTCGCGTGGCAGGTCCGCAACGGCCTCCGGGTATTCGACCCGGTCTTCCCGGCTGCGATTGATGTCCCGAATGGCCCGGCTCAGGTCAGGCAACTCAGCAGTCCCCTCAACCTGGCTGTGGCTGGCCAGGATCTGCTCAATCAGCGTCGAGCCCGAGCGCGGCAACCCCACGATCAGGATCGGATCCGGGCGGGGATCGCCCCAGCCCTCACGCTCTTCCAAAAACGCGCGGGAGAAAGTCTGGATGATCCGGTCATGGATGACCTGGGTTTGCACCGGGTCGTACATCTCATGCGTGCGTCGCAGATCTGCGCCCGCCCGATAGTGTTCGAACGCGGTGGCGTACTCACCCTCGTTCTCAAAGTGCTTGCCGAGCGAATAGCGGAAGTTCACCCTTGGCTCGTCGGCCACGCGTGAGTCCTCCACCATCTTGAGCATGACCTCGACTTCCTCCGGGTTGAATTCGAAGGTCTTGAGGTTGGCCATGCTCCAGTAGGCTTCACCAAAAGCGGGGTGGGCCTGGATACAGCTGCGATAGGCCTCGATGGACTCGTCCGTCCGCCCAATCGTCTTGAGCACATGCCCGAGACCCGAGAGGGCGCCCATGTGTCGCGGACTGTTTTCCAACGCCGCCCGATAAGCCTCGATGGCCTCCTCATGACGTTGCGCCTTGGCCAGGATATTGCCCCGGATCATGTGGGAGTGGGGCATTTCCGGGTCGAGCTCGATCGCGTGCGCCACGGTTTCGAGCGCCAGGTCGAACCGTTCCTCTTTCATCCACGCATTGGCCAGGTCGTTCCAGGCCAGCACGAAGCCCGGCGCCAGCTTGACCGTGCGCTGGAGCAGTTCGATGGCCGCCCGCGGGCGGCTGGCGTCCATGGCCACCTGCGCGAGCAGGCGCATGGCGGACACGCTGCGAGGCTGCTCACTGAGCACCTGCCGGATCAGCTTCTCTGCCCTATCGAGGTCTCCCGCCGCATGCGCGTCGGTGGCCTCCGCCAGGGCAGCGCGCGAAGGGTCGAGCCTGAAGGCACGCTCAATGGCCTGCTCCGCTTCCGCGCCGTGACCGGTCTGGGAAAACGCGCGGGCCAGCGCGAGCTGGGTCTTTGCCCGCTGCGGCACCAAACTTGCCGCTTTTTGCAGGAAAGCCAGGGCGTCTGCCGGGTTTCGCTCTGCCAGCAATGCCAGCCCGGTGCCCTCCAACGCGCGCGGGAAGTCCGGAAGCATCTTGAGGGTCTTGCCAAACCAGGTTCGAGCCTCCTGCGGCTTCCGCTGTTGTATCAGGATCTCGCCCAACAGGCACAGAAGATTAGGGTCACGGCCAAACCTCGGGATAGCGCCGCGACACTGCAGTTCGGCCTCATCCAGGTCCCCCGCCTGCATCACCTGACGCGCGCGATCGTAGGCCGCTCGAATGGCTGCCACTTCCTGCTCTGACCTGGCTTGTGGTCGCATTTTGATTCCACCCGCTAAAGGGGCAGTGAGTGTGCCGCAAGCATGACAAGGACTCAAGTGGTGAGCCCCTGAGCGCGCGATGGAAAACGGAACCTCTTGAACGCATACTAGGCGAACTATCCAAACTCGGGTTTCTGCACATGCTGGACAAGACCTCAACCGACTGGAGCCAACGGGCTTCGGAACTGGACATCGAATCCCGCGCTTTCATCAACGGGCGATTTACCGACGCGCTTTCTGGCGAGACGCGGCCCTCATTCAATCCGGCCAATGGCGAGAAAATCGCCGATGTGGCCTGCTGCGGGGCGGAGGATGCCGACCTCGCGGTGCAGGGCGCCCGATCTGCCTTCGAGGACGGCAGATGGTCACGCATGGCGCCAATGGAGCGCAAAATGGTCCTGGTGCGCTGGGCCGAGCTGATCGAGAGCCACCTTGAAGAGCTGGCCTTGCTTGAAACCCTGGATGTGGGCAAGCCCATTTCCGATACCACGGCCGTGGACGTGCCTTCAGCGGCGCGCACCATTCGCTGGAGCGGTGAGGCCATCGACAAAGTCTATGATGAAATCTCACCCACGCCGCATGACACGCTGGCGCTCATCCAGCGTTTGCCCCTGGGCGTGGTGACCGCCATCGTCCCATGGAACTTTCCGCTTTCCACCACGGCATGGAAGCTGGCACCGGCGCTGGCAACCGGCAACTCGGTGGTGCTCAAGCCCGCTTCCAACACACCGCTGTCCGCCCTGTTTATTGCCAAGCTGGCGGCCGAGGCGGGGCTGCCCGAAGGGGTCCTGCAGGTCCTTCCAGGGCCGGGAGGCAGCATGGGCAAGCACCTGGCCCTGCACATGGACATCGACGGCCTGACTTTTACCGGCTCCACCCCGGTCGGCCAGTTGCTGATGCAGTATTCCGGCCAGTCCAACCTCAAACGCACGTTTTTGGAACTGGGTGGCAAAAGCCCCAACATCGTTTTTGCCGACGCCAACCTGGACAAGGCGGCGGCCATGGCAGCCGTGGCCGTTTTCTACAACGGCGGCCAGACCTGCACCGCGGGCACGCGCCTGATTGTCGAGGCATCCATCCAGGACGAATTTATTGAAAAGGTGATTGCCCACGCGCAACGCTGGATGCCGGGTGATCCCCTCGATCCGGACACGCGCATGGGCCCGATGATCGACCGCGGGCAGCATGAAACCGTCGCGGGCTATGTCAAAGTCGGATGTGACGAGGGCGCCGAGATGGCCTTTGGCGGGGGTCGGGTGCGCCAGGATACGGGCGGTTTTTACCACGAACCAACCATTTTCCGTGGCGTGAACAACCAGATGCAGATCGCCCAGGAGGAGATTTTTGGTCCGGTGCTCTCGGTCATATCGTTCAGCGATGCCGAGGAAGCCGTGCGCATCGCCAATGATTCCATTTTTGGCCTGGCCGGCGCGGTATGGAGCAACAACATCAACACGGCGCACAAGGTAGCCGCGGCCGTGCGCGTGGGCACCATGGGCATCAATAACTATTTTGGCGGCGACATCACGGTGCCCTTCGGCGGCTTCAAGCAAAGCGGTAATGGCCGCGATAAATCCATGCATGCCTTCGACGATTACACCGAGCTGAAAACCACCTGGATCGAGCTGGAATAGCGCTCAAGCGTGGACAAGGCCGGAAAAAGAAACTTCAGGGGAAGCACACGCTGTCGGACGCGCTGAACATTGAGGTCAATACCCGGGCCACGGTCGAGCGCATTGCGATCGACCCCGACCATGACTGCCTGGTCATCGATGACTTTCTGCTCAACCCCGATGAGGTCATCGCCTGGGCGCGAGACCGCCTGGAAGATTTCTTCATGCAGGAACGCGCCTATCCGGGCCTGATCCTGCCCTTAACAGACCATCAGGCGGCGCCCCTGCACGCGTTCATACGCTCCAGGCTCAGCCGGGCTTTCGGGTTTCTGCGCGGTGATATCCAATTCCAGACCCAGTTCTCCCTGACGACCCTGCGGCCGGAAGATTTCAGCTGGATCCAATGCCTGCCGCATTCCGACCCCCAGCATGAGACGGGTCGCGCCAATTTCGCCACGGTGCTCTACCTGTTCGAGAATCCCGCCCTGGGCGGCACCGGTTTTTACCGCTGGAGAGACGTGACGTTCTGGCAGGAAATGACCCGCGCGCAGGTGAATAACCCCGATCATGGCCTGGACCGTTTGCAGGAACGGTTCGAGATGTTTCGCCGTCCCTGGGCATATACGACCGATTCGAACGAGGCCGTAGAGCTGTTGACCATGATCCCGGCCCGCTACAACCGGATCATCTGTTATCCGGGGGACCTGCCGCACAATGCATTTGTCAAACAGCCAGAGCTTTTGACGGACGACCCGCTGACCGGCAGATTCTCGCTGAACAGTTTTGCCGGTGTCTGGCCCCGGAAATGAACCCGTGACCCGCGCTCGGCAGGACCTGACGCGCGGACCGGTCGGCGCGCACCTGAGGCGGCAAGCCACACCATTCGCGCTGGGCCTGGTCGCCATATTCTCCTTCGAGGCGGTCGACCTGTTCTTCATCTCACGCCTGGGTGATGCCCCGCTGGCCGCCATCAGCTTCTGTTTCCCTGTGATCTGGCTGGTGTACGCCATTGGTATTGGTTTCGAGTCGGCGGCGGCGTCCTGCGTCTCACGAGCGGTCGGGCGCAAGGATGAGGAAGGCAGCCGCCGCCTGACAACGGATACGGCGGCGCTGGCGGGCGGCGTGGCGCTGATCATCACGATCGCGGGACTGGGCAGTATCGAACCCGTTTTTTACGGGCTCGGCGCCACGCCCGAACTGATGCCGCTGATCAAGGAGTACATGCGCACCTGGTACTGGGTGGCGCCCCTCGACGTTGTCCTGTGGTGCTCGCTGGCCTCGATGCGCGCGCGCGGCAACACCCTGCTGGAGAGCAAGATCATCACCGTGGCCGCCCTGCTGAACTTGGCGCTCGACCCCATATTCATTTTTGGACTGTTCGGTTTTCCGCGGCTTGAGATGCAGGGTGCAGCCCTGGCCACGCTGGTTGCAACGGGCATCATGCTGCTGTTCACCCTTTTCCACCTGCATGTCCGGCTGAAGGTCTACGCTTCGATGATTGCCCCGCTGCGCGATATCCTGGCTTCATGGCGGCACATGCTGCACATCGGCATACCGGCGATTGCGACCCATGCCATTGTGCCGGTCTCCAGCGCCGTGGTGGTATCGATGATCGCCGGATTCGGTACCGATGCCGTTGCGGGGTACGGGGTGGCCATGCGGATGGAGCCGATTTTCCTGATTCCCTTTTATGCCCTCTCGGCGGTGTCGAGCCCGTTTTTCGGCCAGAATTTCGGTGCCGGACACTTTGACCGGCTGCTCGAGGCCCGGCGGGTGGTGACACGATTCTGCGCCGCCTTCGGCCTGACCCTGGCGGTACTGCTCTGGCTGCTCGCCCGCCCCCTGGCCGGAATCTTCAGCGAGAGTGAAGCGATCCTCACCGTGGCCGTTCACTACCTGTATATCGTGCCCGTGTCCTTTGGCGCCTATGGAGTGGTGATGTCGGTCAATGCATCGTTCAACGGCATGGGCAAGCCACTGCCGGGTGTGGTCATCTCGACCTGCCGGGTGATCGTGCTGTTTCTCCCCCTGGCTTTACTGGGACGCTGGCTGTTCGAATTGCGCGGCTTGTTTGCCGCGGCCACGCTGTCCAACCTGTTGCTGGGCCTGGCGGGTTTCCTGTGGCTGGGACGGGTGGTGCGGTCAAGCGCCGCCCAAATCCCGCCAGATTCGCTCAACCCACGCGCGAATGGTTAAGGCCTCCTGCCAGCGATCGGACAACTCCCGTCCGTCGGCCCCCGTGATCGCGTAGGGCGGCGGACCCAGTTCACACAGAAAACAGAGGGTCGCGTCCTCGTCATTGCGCTCGCGCCAGCGCTCAAAGCCTTCACGCCACCAGGACTGGAAACACCTGACCCAGTCGCCGTGTTGTGGAAAGTCAATCTGCACCTGGATCTGCTCCCGGTTGGCCACGCGGCCCTGGAAACAGTCCGAGCGCTCAAGCAGCCTGCTCACATGCGCGCGGTCCCGGTCAGGGAGGGGCAGCCGCATCTCCCGGTCGACCACGTAGTGTGACAAGTCAGCGCACAGGCGCATGTCGGGAATACGGTCCATCAACTGCAGGGTGTAATGCATGTCGTTCAGCGTGCAGTCGCGATGGGTCTCGAACAGGACAGGCATGGCGGCGGATCGCGCGTCATCCATCCAGTGCCGAATGACGTGTTCGCCTTCCTCCACGCTCATCGGCATGACCTGCCCAATCACGTTCACGAGACAGGCATCGAGTTCTTCCGCCAGTGTAAGCAACGGCTTCAGTTCATCGATGGCGCCCGGAAAGGCATTGACCATGCACTTGAGTCCGTATTCCCTGTAGAGCGGGGCCAGCCGGCGACTCTCTTCGATTTCATGCACGGCCGGATCAATGCACAACCCGGCATAACCGGCTTCCGCCGCCAGGCGGAATTTTTCCTCCATCGTCCACTCGGCTACGCCGGTTTGACGCATTTCCATGGCCCATAACGACTGGAATACCGCGAGTTGCTGCATGTGATCAGAAGCTCATCAGGAACGAGACAGCATTACCTCCGTAGACCTCACCGGCACGAACGGACCGGAGGTATTCCTCCTGCATCGGCGAGGGCCGCCCGGCGAGGTCTCCCCCTTCGTGCAAGACGCGGTGCACCCGGTAACGATGGTAGATCCTCGCCTGCGTTCTGAAGGGGATGACCCGGTTGGGGTCGTCACTGATATGTTGCTTGTGATAGGCCGGGAGGCGATACCAGGGCAAGGTGGGACGCGCGTGATGGGCGTTGTGCCAGCCGAAATTCAGGGTCAGCCAGTTGATCCATTCATGGTGAAAGCTCAACGGATTGCTGAAGGTATGCGCCTGCTCCGTTGCCCGGCCGCCAAAGCGTGAAGGGGGATCTTCCTCGAGCAAGATGGCATTGGCGCCATAGTCATGCTGCAGGCTGTCCATGAAACGCAGAATGTGCATCATCAGCATGTAGGCAACCATGTAGAGAATGGCCGCTTTCGGCGCCAGCACCAGCGCCGTCAGGAAAATACCCCCGCGGATCATAATGTGCAGTGCGTTGCGCCATCGATGCCGCGCCCGCCCCGGTACGATAAAGGCGTTGAACACCAGGATGAAGTGCATCATCAGGTCATGCGCCGGAATGTAGAACCACTCGAGGAACTGGATGATGCGCGCCAGCCAGGGGTGATCGTGCAGAAATTCGTCGTACATGAACCAGACTGAGTCATCGTTATCCATGTGGTGACGAAAATGCTTGTAGCGGATTTCCTCGTAGGTCGTGTAGGAAGACCCGCAAATCCAGTTAAGCATCTCTCCCAAGGCCGCATTGGCGCGGTTGCTGCGAAAGATGGTGTTGTGACCGCACTCGTGGATGAGGTAAGCCGCGATCACCATACCGTGCGCCAGCCACAGCGTCGCACCCGCGTTGATCAGCCACGATTCCGCAAACAGGCCCCACAGACCCAGCACGTATCCACTGACTGCGTACACCCATGCGAGGCCATGGAAAAGAAGACCGGCCGGCTCATGGAAATATTTGACGATCACCTTCATAGCACTTGGGTTCATTTGTCGGACTGCTCTATTATCATGCCCTTATCGTCGGGCTGCCAGCCCGAAAGGATGGAAGCGCCATGCAGCAGCTGAGGGAAAAAGACGAAAGCTTTTACCGGCGCCAGAGCTTCTGGATGGACACGGTGGAAGATTCCCTGGAGCCGAGGCCGGCACTGACACGACGATTAACAGCGGATGTGGTCATCATCGGGGCAGGTTTCACTGGCTTGTGGACCGCTTACTACCTCAAGCGCCACGCACCCATGCTCGAAGTCGTTGTGCTCGAGGCCGATATCGCCGGCTTCGGCGCCTCGGGTCGCAACGGCGGCTGGGCCAGTGCCTACCTGGCCGGGATTGAGAACATGGTCGCAGACCCTGAGCGACGTGAAGGCGCGCTTCGCCTGCAGCAAATGATGATCGAAACGCTGCCCGAGATGGCGCGCGTGGCGGCAGATGAAGGCATCGACTGCCACTTCGAGCAATCCGGCCACCTGGCCGCAGCCATGGTTCCGGCGCACCTCTCACGGCTCAAAGCGCATGTGCGCGAACTGCTCGAACTCGGCTTCTCTGAGGCGGACTGCCATTACCTGGAGCCCGGCGAATTGGCGTCGAAGATTCAGATCGACGGCGCCCTGGGCGGACTGTTCATGGCGCATTGCGCTGCCATACATCCGGCTCGCCTCGTCCGTGGGCTGGCCTTGGCGGTGGAAAGGCAGGGCGTGCATCTTTTTGAAAAAAGCCCGGTGACCGGGTTCGGGCCGGGCGGCGTCAATACGGAGCATGGCTCGATCTGTACCGAGCATACTTTGATCTGCACCGAGGGTTACAGCGGTTCGCTGCCGCAGATGAAACGCAAGCTGATACCCCTGCACTCGATGATGGTGGCCACTCGCCCGCTAACGGCGGCGGAAAAGCGCCAAGTGGGGCTGCGCAATCGAACCACCTTCAACAACGTCAATCATCTCGTTACCTATGGCCAGGTGACCGCCGATGACCGGATCGCTTTCGGCTGCCGGGGCCGGTATTTTTACGATGCCGCCGTATGCCGGACATTCGACCCTTGTGATCCTGTTTTCGAAGCCGTTCGGGCTGAGCTGCTCTCGTTTTTCCCTTTCCTGGAAGGTATTGACTTCACGCATGCCTGGGGCGGCGCACTGGGTGTCTCGCGGCAGTTGGAGCCCATGGTGTGCTTCGACCGTGACGCCGGCCTGGGCTGGTCGGGCGGCTACTTCGGTGACGGCGTTGCCGCCTCGGCGCTCGCAGGCAGAACCCTCGCGGATCTGGTCTTGGGCAGGGAAACCGACCGGACCCATACGCCCTGGGTCAATCCCAAACAGACCCGCCGTCTGGACCAGGGACTGTGGGAACCTGAGCCATTGCGGTGGTTGGGTGTGCAACTGCGCGCCCGCTTGATGCGCTGGACGGATGCGGCCGAGCATCGCGATCATCGGCTAGCGCCGGTCATGCAACGCATGCTGCGATTGGCGCCCTGAAACGGCTGACGTTGACCCAGGCGCTTGGTATTTGCGCTTGGTCTTCGCGCTCAGTCTTCACGCACGCCCGACAGGCGGATAGCTTCGATCAGGGCTTCGGTGTCCCCAGTGGTCATCAGATTGATGCCCGCGATGCCGGGTAACGCAGCCATCTCACGCATCAAACCCGCGCATATTTCGATCCCCTCTTGTCGCTGATCCTGCGCGTCTTCCAACTGCTGCAAGACCGCGGAGGGAACCTTTGCATCGCTGTAGTGCTCGAGAATCCATTGAGCTGTCTCGAGCGAGGGCAAGGGCGTCAGTGAAACGACCACTGAATAATCCCAGGTGACTTTTAGATCCACCAGACGCGACAGGTAATCCTGCAGCAGGTCAAGGTTGAAACACAGCTGGGTCTGCAGAAACTCAGCGCCCGCTGCGGCCCGGTCTTTCAGCGAATCGGCCCGCCATCCGGCGTTGGGCCGGAATGCGCGCGCTCCGGTTCCCAGGAACAAGCGATCGCCCGCCTTACCCGTCTCGTCCTCGTTCAGTTCAGCTGCCAGGGCAATCAGCTCTCGACCGCTGAGGTCGAACACAGTGGCCGCCGGCAGCGGATGGTTACGCGGTACTCGATGGCCACGCATCAACATGATCGATCGCGCACCCAGGGCTCGCAAGCCCAGCAAATCGCTGGTCAGGGCAATGCGATTGCGGTCACGGCAAGTCAGGATAGGCAGAGGATCCACGCCCTCTTCCAGCAGCAGGCTGGCGGCAGCCACCGAGGACATTTGAGTCCAGGCCCAGGGATTATCACTGATCTGAATCGCGTCGACCCACGGCGCGAGCGAGCGCGCCTGGGCCCGAATGTCGTCCGGCGTGGTCTCCCGCTTGAGGGCCAGCTCAGCGGTGATGGCGACCGAGGGTGACTGGACAGCTGAACGGAAGGTTTTGTCGGGTATTGCGGGCATAGGAAATTTACAGCGTCCTGATTTTACGAGCGATATGGGTAGAATAAATGTCCTTCGTCGCCCGCATGATACTCTCAGCGTGCCGACAGGCAACCATTAGGATTCGACCGCATGCCCGCATTGGAAACCAGACAGGAACATACGAGATCGTATTACGCGGCAACCAGCAGGTACCCCGAGCACTATCCCATGCTCGAAGATTCGGTCGAAGCCGACATCTGCGTGGTCGGAGCCGGGTTCACCGGGGTCTCCACCGCGCTGACCCTTGCAGAGCGCGGCTATTCTGTCGCGCTGGTGGAAGCCAATCGGGTCGGCTGGGGCGCCTCCGGGCGCAATGGCGGACAGTTGATTCATGGATTCAGCAAGGACTACAAACTGCTGGACATGATGGGCGAGGATTTCGCCCAGGATCTTTATCGTCTGGCCTGGCGGGGTCATGAGATCGTCTTTGATCGCGTGGAACGATATGGCATCGACTGCGACCTCAGCGAGGGGTTTTTGGAAGTCGCCACCAAGGACTCACAGATTCCCTGGCTGGAATCGCAAGCCGAGACGCTGACCAGATTCGAACATCCGTACGAATATCGCATGCTGGATCATGGCCAGACGGGCGAACTCATCGGCACCGAGGCCTACCGGGGCGGCCTGCTCACCATGCGCAACGGACACCTGCATTCCCTGAACCTCTGCCAGGGCGAGGCCAAAGCAGCGGCCGGACTGGGTGCGCGAATTTTCGAAATGTCGCCTGTTACCCGCATCGAACACGGCAAGCGCCCGCGTGTGATCACGGACACAGGCAGCGTCACCGCCGATCACGTCGTGCTGGCCGGCAATGCCTACCATCGGCTGGAGCAAAAACATCTCTCCGGAACGGTGTTCCCGGCTGGCAGCTACATCATTGCGACGGAACCGCTTTCCGAAGGCGTACTGGCAAAAATCAACCCAATGAAGCTGGCCGTCTGCGACGCCAATGAGATCGTCGATTATTACCGCATCACGTTGGATGGCCGCATGCTCTACGGCGGTCGCTGTAACTACTCAGGCCGGGATCCGCGCGATATCACCGCTTCCATCCTTCCCCGCATGCTGGCGGTGTATCCCCAACTGGCTGACGCGAACATTGAGTTCGAATGGGGCGGAAAAATTGGGATCGTGCTGAACCGCATACCCATGCTGGGTCGCATCGAGGGCAATGTTTATTACGTGCAAGGCTACTCGGGGCACGGGGTGAACGCCACCCACATCATGAGCGAAATTACGGCTGATGCCATATGCGGCACGTCCGAAACCTTTGATGTGTTTGCGAAAATCAAGCATCTCCGGATCCCTGGATCGCAATGGGCGGGTAACCAGATGCTGGCCATGGGCATGCTTTACTACCGGCTGAAGGACTGGTTGAGCTGACAAACACCCGGCTCGAAGGTGGATTGCGCTGCCGGTTAGCGATTACACTACCTACGCTCTTAAGTTTCCGAAAAAACAGGCGAAACCATGAACGTGTGGCTCCTTTTCCTGCTACTCATACTGTCTGCGCACACGGCAATCGCGCGGCCCGATACGGCCTCGGAACCTGAAACCGAGGACGAAAACTGGCTGCTGGACGAGGATGCTGACACCAATCAACAAGGTTGGCCGCGTTTCGCGCTGAGCCTCGGGTACATGAGTATGGACGGCGACGGCCAATACGCCCTTCAATTCCCGTCGGGAGACA
>Ga0181579_10000573_pt1 | contig 29984 bp, 25 predicted proteins | sample 071ome_24_FD_132996 | JGI IMG/M metagenome (GOLD analysis project Ga0181579, IMG submission 132996) | Coastal salt marsh microbial communities from the Groves Creek Marsh, Skidaway Island, Georgia - 071402CT metaG (megahit assembly) | ecosystem: Environmental > Aquatic > Marine > Intertidal...
CCGGCGCCATAGGTTACGGAGACGAAATCTGGGCTGAATTCCGCCAGTTTCGTCGCCGGCCCCGTGACGAGTCGATCCATCGCCTCTTCGGTCTTGGGCGGAAAGAACTCGAAACTCAAGCAGCTTCGGGTCTCAGAATTGTTGCTGTCTTGCTTTGCAGCCATGATGAGCCTTAAAAGAACTCATCGATGCGAGTCCTGTGATTAAGCGATGGCTTCTGCCAGCGCGTCCGCTTTGTCTGTGCGCTCCCAAGTGAAGTCGTCGCCAATACGGCCGAAGTGACCATAGGCGGCAGTTTGCTCGTATATGGGGCGCTTTAGTTTAAGCATCGCGATTAAGCCCTTTGGCCTCAAATCAAAGTGTTCACGCACAAGTTGAACAATTTCGTTGTCTGCCAATTTGCCCGTGCCGTAGGTCTCGACACTGATCGACGTGGGTTCAGCGACGCCAATGGCATAACTGACCTGAATTTCGCAGCGCTCGGCCAAACCAGCAGCGACGATGTTTTTCGCCACGTACCGGCCTGCATAGGCGGCAGATCGATCCACCTTGGAGGGGTCCTTGCCCGAGAATGCGCCACCGCCATGGCGAGCCATGCCGCCGTAGGTGTCCACGATGATTTTGCGCCCCGTCAGGCCGCAATCCCCAACGGGGCCGCCAATGATGAATTGGCCAGTGGGGTTGATGTGAAACTGGGTGTCCTTGGATACCCAGTTTTGAGGCAGCACGGGTTTGATAATTTCTTCCATTACCGCCTCGCGCAGAGTGGCTTGATCCACCTCGGGCGAGTGCTGGGTTGACAGGACTACGGCATCGATTCCCATTGGCTTACCAGTTTCGTCATAGCGGAAGGTCAGCTGGCTTTTCGCGTCCGGACGCAAAAACGACAGGCTGCTGCGCCGGGCCTTGGCCTGCTGCTCGACTAGCCGGTGGGAATAAACGATGGGGGCTGGCATGAGTACATCGGTTTCGTTTGACGCGTAGCCGAACATAAGACCCTGATCGCCAGCACCTTGCTCATGATTTGCTGACTCGTCCACGCCGATGGCAATGTCCTGACTCTGCTGGCCCAACGCGTTCACCACAGTGCAGGCTTCGGGGTCAAACCCTACTTCAGGGCCATCATAGCCAATGCGCGCAATAACGCTTCTGGCCAGTTTGTCAAAGTCGACTTCTGCTTCGCTTCGGATTTCGCCGGCTAGCATCACAATGCCAGTTTTGATCATGGTTTCGCAGGCTACGCGAGATTCCGGATCCTGAGCGAGCATGGCGTCAACAACTGCGTCGGATACTTGATCCGCAACTTTATCGGGATGGCCTTCCGAGACGGATTCGGAGGTAAATAAAGTCTGGCTTGGCATGGAAACTCCTGATTATTCGGTTTCGATGGATAGATAGATGACTGTGAATCAAGCGGGGCTTAGAGCCCAGATGAATGAAAAGCAACTGCAGCCTGCGCGGTTCAGGCAGCGCATGTTACTTCATAACGACTTTTAGGTTAAGCGCCGGAAATTTAGGGCCGACTGCCCAGTTAATTCCGATTTTAGCGCCAGAAAGTTTGCAGCCAGGGCCGCAAAACAAGGACAATAGGGCTTTCGCCCCTAAGAGAAGATTTATGCCCTCAAGATTTGAACTCGCCAACGCTATTCGAGTGCTGGCAATGGACGCTGTACAAGCAGCCAGTAGTGGTCACCCAGGTGCCCCTATGGGCTTGGCCGATGTGGCGGAGGTGCTTTGGCGGGATTTTCTCAAACATAATCCCGGTGACCCTAAATGGTCTGATCGAGATCGTTTTGTACTCTCGAATGGTCATGGCTCCATGTTGATCTACGCGCTTCTTCACCTGACGGGTTATGACGTGAGCTTGCAGGATTTAAAGGACTTTCGGCAACTGCACGCGAAAACGGCAGGTCACCCAGAATACGGCGAGTGCCCGGGCGTTGAAACCACCACGGGGCCTTTGGGGCAAGGGTTTGCCATGGCGGTTGGCATGGCTTTGGCCGAGCAGAAACTCGCGTTTGAGTTCAACACCAGTGACCACACAATCGTTGATCACCGCACGTGGGTGATTGCCGGTGACGGGTGCTTAATGGAAGGTGTTTCGCATGAAGCCGCTTCGTTAGCTGGAACCCTGGGCCTGTCCAAGCTTATCTGCCTATACGACGACAACGGCATTTCTATTGATGGAGAGGTGGGTGAGTGGTTTAGCGAAGATGTACCAGCGCGGTTTGAAGCCTATGGCTGGCGCGTAATTCGCAACGTTGATGGTCATGACGCAGAAGAGATTTCCAAGGCTCTGACGACAGCCACTCAAACCGACGGCCGCCCTACCCTAGTATGCTGTAAGACGGTGATCGGATTTGGTTCACCAAACAAACGGGGAACCGCTGGCGTCCACGGTGCGGCATTGGGTCAGGAAGAAATTGCGTTAACGAAGAGTGAACTGGGCTGGACCGCTCCAGAGTGGGAAATACCCGGCGACATCGCAGCGGCATGGGATCAGCGCGAAGCCGGTGCCGAAGCCCAGCAGGCCTGGGAAGCACAAATGCAGGCCTATAGCGCAGCGAACCCAGCCGAGGCAACAGAATTTGGTCGTCGTATGAGCGGCGAGCTACCGGCAAACTGGCAAGAAGGGATCGATGCCTTTGCCGAAGCCCAGCAAGCCAACCCTGTGGATCTTGAAACCCGAAAGTCCTCTCAGGCTGCCATTGGCGCCGTAGCGCAAGGTGTGCCTGAGCTTTTTGGCGGTTCTGCGGATTTAACCGGCTCCAACAATACCCGCTGGAGCGATGCCCGAGACGACCAGTACGTGAGCTACGGGGTTCGGGAGTTCGGCATGACGGCGATCAGCAATGGTATCCAGCTTCACGGCGGGTACCGTCCGTTTACTGGGACCTTCCTGATCTTTATGGAGTACGCACGTAATGCGGTGCGCTTGGCTGCCCTCATGCAGGTGCCAAACATCTTTGTTTACACCCACGATTCTGTAGCCGTTGGGGAAGACGGTCCGACTCATCAGCCGGTAGAACAGCTGGCGAATTTGCGCACCACGCCCAATCTGGCCACGTGGCGCCCCTGCGATACGGTTGAGACTGCTTTCGCTTGGAAGGCAGCGGTTGCAAGTGCCAGCACGCCCACGGCCTTGGTGTTCACGCGACAAAAGACAGCGGCTCAAGCTCGATCCGAGGAGGCTTTCGCCAATATAGAAAAGGGTGGGTATGTTCTGCACGAGCCAGAGTCCGAACCGCAAGTTATTTTGATTGCCACCGGATCCGAAGTGGCGCTAACCCTCGAGGCAGCAGCAACCTTGGCAACTCAAGGTGTGGCGGCGCGCGTGGTCTCCATGCCATGTGTGGAAGTGTTCGCTGGCCAAGACCCGGCTTATCGCGAAGCGGTGTTGCCCCGCGCGATTCGCGCTCGGGTAGCCGTTGAAGCGGGCCATCCCGACACGTGGTTTAAATACGTCGGTTTGGATGGTGCTGTGGTCGGGGTTGATCGGTTCGGGCTTTCAGCTCCCGGTGCCCAAGCCTTGCAGGAAATGGGTATTAGCGCTGAACAGGTAGTGGCGAAAGCGCAAGCGGTATTGGGCGGTTAATGGGCGAAGAATATCGGAACGATTGTTCTCGCTGCTCCTAACAACCGAAAGACTCGAAGACTAACACCTCAGACATCGACACAGCAGGATCACCAACAACCATGAATCTCCCGCCCATTAAAGCCATGTCCGAGCTGCACTTGAGCGGTAAGCGAGTGCTCATTCGCGCCGACCTCAATGTGCCACTTAGCGAGGGGAGAGTGACCAGTGATACGAGGATTCGTGCATCGCTGCCGACCATCCAAGCGGCCTTAGACCAAGGGGCCAGCGTTGTGGTCATGTCCCACTTAGGGCGTCCGGTAGAAGGTGAATTCGATGATGCCTACTCCCTTGCGCCGGTTGCCGCGAGCCTAGGTGAGTTGCTGGGCAAACCGGTGCAGCTTATCCCAGAGCTGGAACAATGCGATACCGTGCAAAGCGGCCAGGTCGCCTTGCTGGAAAATGTACGATTTTTGTCTGGAGAAAAAGCGGACGATAATGAGCTGGCCAAGCGAATGGCGGCAGCATGCGATGTCTTTGTTATGGATGCCTTTGGTACTGCCCATCGCGCCCAGGCGTCCACTCACGGCATCGTCCAGCATGCGCCGGAAGCCTGCGCAGGTCTATTGCTGGACGCGGAGCTGAAGGCGTTTCAGCAGGCGCTGGCGCAACCGGCCAAACCCATGGTGGCAATTATCGGTGGTGCTAAGGTGTCGACAAAGTTAGAGGTGCTGGGGTCATTGGCAAATATTGCCGACAGCATTATTGTCGGTGGCGGTATTGCAAATACCTTTATTGCTGCCGCAGGTTATGAGGTAGGAAGTTCCCTGTACGAAAAGGATCTGCTGGACACTGCCCGAGGCATCGCTGAACAGGTGGATATTCCCATTCCCGTTGATGTGGTGGTAGCCAAGAGTTTTTCGGCACAAGCCGCTGGCGTGGTAAAGGCCATAGACGAGGTGTGCAGCCACGATATGATTTTGGATATTGGGCCAATTACCGCCCGAGCGTGGGCAGAGAACTTGATGGACGCCAAAACCATTCTTTGGAATGGTCCCGTTGGCGTATTCGAATTTGCTCAGTTCGGTCAAGGCACCAGAGTGATTGGCGAAGCCATCGCAACGAGTTCGGCGTTTTCGATTGCCGGTGGAGGCGACACCCTGGCAGCAGTCGAAACATACGGCCTAGAGCAAGGCATCTCTTACATCTCGACGGGCGGCGGTGCTTTCTTGGAGCTAGTGGAAGGTAAAACCCTACCGGCAGTGGCCGCGCTGGGCGCCCGAAGTGCGGGGTAGGGCATCAGAGCGGCACCCGGAATAGGGCGTTAACAGTTAATTTTATCGGAGAAAAATCATGGCACTGATTAGCATGCGCCAGCTTTTGGATCACGCGGCAGAGAATGATTACGGTGTTCCGGCGTTTAACGTCAATAACCTGGAACAAATGCGCGCCATCATGGAGGGTGCGGACGAAACAAATAGCCCGGTTATCGTCCAAGCGTCGGCGGGCGCACGAAAGTACGCAGGGCCGAATTTTCTTCGTCACCTGATGCTGGCGGCGGTTGAGGAATTCCCGCACATTCCGGTGGTGATGCATCAAGATCATGGCGCCTCGGCAGATGTTTGCCAGCGTTCCATGCAGATGGGTTTTACCTCTGTGATGATGGACGGCTCGTTACTGGAAGATCAAAAGACACCGGCAGACTACGAGTACAACGTGGACGTAACCCGCCGGGTGGTCGATATGGCTCACGCCTGTGGCGTGTCCGTTGAGGGTGAACTTGGATGCCTTGGTTCTTTGGAGACCGGTACCGCAGGCGAAGAAGACGGCGTCGGCGCAGAGGGCGTATTGAACATGGATCAGTTGCTTACAGACCCGGAAGAAGCGGCTGACTTTGTCGCCAAGACCGAAGTGGATGCTTTAGCAATAGCCATTGGTACCTCGCACGGTGCATACAAGTTCAGTCGCCCGCCCTCGGGGGATATTTTGGCCATCGAGCGCATCAAGGCGATTCATCAACGCTTGCCGAACACCCACCTAGTTATGCACGGCAGCTCCTCAGTGCCTCAAGAACTGCTGCAGGAGATCAACGCGCATGGTGGTGAGATTCCTGAAACCTATGGCGTACCGGTAGAAGAAATTCAGCAAGGCATTAAACATGGTGTGCGAAAGGTAAATATCGATACAGATCTGCGCTTGGCCTCGACCGCGTCTATCCGCAAGTTCCTTGCCGCTAATCCGGCGGAATTCGATCCGCGAAAGTACCTAGCCGTGTCTCAGCAGGCGATGAAGGATGTTGTAGTTGCCCGTTATCGCGCGTTTGGTACGGCAGGCCACGCAGACAAGATTCAAGCCAAGTCCCTTGAGTCGATGTTCATGCAATACGCAGCCGGGGATCTCGCCCCGCAAATCGCCTAGAGCCGACTCTTGGTAGAACTTGCCAAGCGAGGCCAGAGCGCCTTCGACGATGCTGCCTTGATTCACAGCTTGGCCGCGCCCCCCGTGGATGACGGAACGTGGTGCCAGTTGGATGCAGCGCTGTTTGAAGAGTACAACGCCTATTACAGCTTGGATTTTGCAAACATTGGTGCGTCGCGTTCATACGGTTTGGCCAGCGTTGGTGAAGAGCGCATTTTTATGCAGACTTTTACCCCATCCGGCGATAAACCGGTGGCTTGGGCGTTGCTGTGTCACGGTTACTATGACCATATGGGCCTTTACGGTCATCTGATCGGTCAATTGCTTGATCGCAACATAGCGGTCTTTGGCTTCGACCAAATTGGTCACGGGCTGTCGACTGGTCCCCAGGCCACCATCAGCGATTTTCAGCGCTACATTCAAGTGTTGGAGGTGGCCCATAAATTTGTCCAGCGGCTATGCGGCGACCTGCCCCTGCACTGGTTTGGCCAAAGTATGGGCGGTGCGCTAACCATGGAGTATTGGCAGCAACAACGTCTAGCCCTAGATTCCAAGCCTACGGGAGAAATGGTGCTGCTGGCGCCCCTAGTCCGCCCTTACGCTTGGGTTGCCATGCGCTGGGTGTTTGAACTTGCCAAACGCACCGTAGAGCATCGGCCTCGAGATGTTTCAACGAACATCGACAATCCAGAATTTGTGACCCTGCTTACCCAAGACCCGCTGCAGGCAAAAACCCTGCCGGTGGCGTGGGTGAACGCCATGGTCAATTGGTTCCACCAGTTCGAGGCAGGGGCACCTTCGGTGCTCTCACCCAAGGTAATACATGGCTACGGCGATAGAACGGTCAGTTATCGGCACAACCTGCCGGTGATCGAACGGCTTTTTCCCCAAGGGGTTGTGCATATTGTGCCCCCGGCCAGACACCACCTAGTCAACGAGGTGCCAGAAATCCAGGCCGCCATATGGGAATGGTTAGATGTCGCCTGCGACTGGGAGAAATTTCAGGGAGAAGTCCATGCTGGCTGATGTATTGGCACCCAAGCAGATAAAGGAAGATGCAGAGAGCCTGCAGATTTGGGGAAAGGATTGGACCAACGGGTTTGTGGTGGCGCCCAGTGCGGTGGTCTTTCCTGAGAGCATAGAACAACTCCAAGACCTCGTGGCCTATGCCCGAGGCAGCGGTACCAAACTGGTACCTTCCGGTGGCCGCACGGGTTTGTCTGGCGGCGCCGTGGCCAGTCAGGGTGAGGTCGTGGTGTCGTTTGACCGCATGAACAAGATTCTGGATTTTTCCGCCAAAGATCGCATCGTCACCTGTCAGCCCGGATTGATTACCGCCAACCTGCATTCGTTTGCGCAAGAACAAGGGCTGTTTTATCCCGTGGATTTCGCCTCTTCTGGCTCTTCCCAAATCGGCGGCAATGTTGCGACCAATGCAGGCGGAATCAAAGTGATTCGCTATGGCTTGACTCGGGACTGGGTTGCCGGCATGAAAGTAGTGACGGGAACCGGGGCGCTGCTGGATTGCAACGCCGGACTCATAAAAAACGCCACCGGCTACGATTTTCGGCATTTGATGATTGGTTCCGAAGGCACCTTGGGCTTAATCGGTGAGCTGGATATGCATCTGGCGCCTGAGCCTCAGCCTCAGGTTGTGATGGTTGTTGGGGTTCCCCAGATCACTGACCTGCTGAATATTCTGCATGCCTTTGGCGACAAGCTCACCCTATCGGCTTTTGAGTTTTTCTCAGATTTGGCTCTGCAAAAAGTTCAGGCTCATCGGCAACTGCCAGACCCGTTGGCGAGCCGCGTGGACAACTATGCCTTGCTGGAATTTGACGAATCGGATCTGCCGAAAGCAGAGGAAGCGTTTGCGCACTGCATGGAAGCTAACTGGTTGGTAGATGGAGTGATCAGTCAGTCTCAAGCCCAAGCGGCAGCGCTTTGGCAGCTGCGAGAAGGCATTTCCGAGAGCTTGGCGCCGCATACGCCATATAAAAATGATTTGTCCGTGCGTATCAGTGAAGTGCCAGCGTTCCTTGCCGATGTGGACCGCTACGTCAACGAGGGTTATCCGGACTTTGAGGTCTGCTGGTATGGGCACATTGGGGACGGCAATCTGCACCTGAACATCCTGCGGCCAGAGACCATGTCCGTGGAGGAATTTTTCCACCTTGGTCACGCCATGAGTCCGAAAATTTTTGAGTTGGTTCAGGCTCGGCGAGGCAGCATCTCTGCCGAACACGGCGTGGGCCTGCTCAAGCGGGACTTCTTGGGCTACAGCCGCAGCGATGATGAGATCGCGCTGATGCGTGGTTTAAAAGAATTGTTCGATCCGGATCAGATTCTTAATCCAGACAAACTGCTGCCGCTGGCGGACGGCCAGTCTGCATAGGTCTGCTGCGGTCCTCGACAGCTAGCGGTTGTCGCCGTCTAACAACCGGCCAAGGCCGCCTAAAACGGAACCCTCGTCCTTGTCTTTGCCTCCTCCTTGAGGTGCTGCGGTCAAAATGCGGTCGGCCATACGAGAAAAGGGCAGGCTTTGCAGCCAAACCGTGCCAGTGCCGTGCAACGTGGTAAGAAAAAGGCCTTCCCCGCCGAATACCATGGACTTCAAACCGCCTGCTCGTTCAATGTCGTAATCAATAGTGGGCGTAAAAGCGACCAAACAGCCGGTATCGACCCGAAGCGTCTCGTTGTTCAGTTGTTTTTTGATGATGGTGCCACCGGCTTGTATAAAGGCCATGCCGTCGCCCTCCAAGCGCTGCAGGATGAAACCTTCGCCCCCGAACAGTCCTGCGCCAAGTTTTCGATTCAACGCAATATCCAATTTGGTGCCCAAGGCCGCGCATAAAAACGCGTCTTTTTGGCAAATGAGTTGCTCCCCAATTGTGGCCATATTTACCGGAATGATGTCACCGGGATATGGGGCGGCAAAGGCCACCCGGCGCTTAGTGCTGCCGGTATTGCGAAAATGCGTGGTAAACAGCGATTCGCCCATGATCATGCGCTTGCCTGCGCCGAAGAGCTTGCCTATAACGCCTTCGTCGGCATCTGAGCCATCGCCCATCTTCGTCTCAAAGTTAATCCCGTCTTCCATGTAGGTCATCGCGCCGGCTTCTGCGATGACGGTTTCCCCGGGATCTAGCTCTATCTCCACCACCTGCATGGAATCGCCCAAAACTTCGTAATCGATTTCGTGGCAGCGCATGGACGGTCTCCGAATTTAATTGCGGCGGTCAATTCTAGGGCAAACTCTGGACGCGGTTGTTGAGACCGTATCAAAAAACGCGAACCAGTCCTTGAAAATCATGGGTTAGGCGGTGACCTTTGGCGAAGACCCGGAAAAGTACTGTCCTATTGTCTGCTTGGGTGGTATTTCTGGCTTGAAAGACCTTGGTCACTTGGGAGGGTGGGATATGGCAGAACAAGTAGCGCGGTCAAACGAGGGATTGTCGTACCAAGCGCAGTTGGGTGCGGCAAACGTCCCCTTGGAACAGATCGACATGTCTGATCCAAGTCTTTATCAATACGATCTCCAAGAGGACTTCTTTCGCCGCCTGCGGCAAGAAGATCCGGTTCATTATTTGGCGGACAGCCCCTTCGGTTCGTTTTGGTCGGTCACCCGATTTGCCGACATTCAATACGTAGATCGCAGACACGACATTTTTTCCAGCGAGCCGACAGTACTGCTCGGGGATCAGCCGGAAGATTTTGCCTTTGTGAATTTCATTCAATCGGATCCTCCGGTGCATTACGAGCAGCGCAAGGCCGTGCAAAACGTGGTAGCGCCAAAAAATCTGGCCGAGTTGGAGCCGCTGATTCGCAGTCGGGTTCAGGCCATTCTCGATGGTCTGCCTGTGGGCGAGACCTTCAATTGGGTGGACAAGGTTTCCATTGAGCTCACCACGCAGATGTTGGCGACTCTTTTTGATTTTCCCTTTGAAGATCGCCGTAAGCTCACGCATTGGTCTGATGTCGCCATTGCCACACCGGAACTTACCGGATCTGATGGGGTGACCGAGGAAGTGCGGCGTCGTGAAATGGGCGAGTGTTTGGCGTACTTCACCCGACTGTGGCGAGAGCGGGAAAATCAGCCGCTGAAATTCGATCTGATTTCCATGCTCGTTCATGGCGAAAGCACCAAGAACATCATCCACAAACCCATGGAATTTTTGGGTAATTTGATGTTGTTGGTCATTGGCGGTAACGACACCACCCGTAACTCGATATCTGGTGGTGTGTTGGCGCTGAACCAAAACCCCGCTGAATACCAGCAGTTGCGGGACAACCCAGCGCTTATCCCCAGCATGGTCTCGGAGATTATCCGCTGGCAAACCCCGCTGTCGCATATGCGCCGTACTGCCATGGTAGATACCGAACTTGGCGGCAAGCAAATCAAGAAAGGCGATAAAGTCGTCATGTGGTATCTGTCGGGCAACCGCGATGACAGCGCCATTGATCATCCTGAGGCCTTTATCATTGATCGTCCCAACGCGCGCTATCACCTGTCCTTTGGCTTTGGAATTCACCGTTGTATGGGTAACCGCCTTGCCGAGATGCAGCTGAAAGTCTTGTGGGAAGAAATACTGCAGCGTTTTCACGCAGTTGAGCTTGTTGGCGATCCGGTGCACGTTCGCTCTAACTTCGTGCGAGGGTATTCCCAGTTGCCGGTTCGGCTGCACCCATTGAGCTGAGTACCGCGCAGCCCGGCGCCACCCACCGGCCCTGCAATTCCGAGACTGCTGCGACTGGGTTCTTATGTCCTAAGGTTTTACCGTTATAAGGCCGCTTTCGCCTGCCAAGAACGCGACATCGGCTGCTTGTTGGGCGAAAATACCGTTGCAAACGACGCCTGCAACGTTATTAATGCGCGCCTCGAGTTCTAACGGTTGATCGATGGTCAGGCCATGAACATCCAAAATAATGTTGCCGTTGTCGGTGATGACGCCCTCGCGCCAGATAGGATTGCCACCAAGGGCTACCAAGGCTCTTGCAACCAAGCCTCTGGCCATGGGAATCACTTCGATGGGTAAGGGAAAAGTGCCTAGACAGCTCACTAACTTGCTGTTGTCGGCAATACAAACGAACTCGTCAGCGGCAGCTGCGACGATTTTTTCTCGGGTTAGGGCGGCACCCCCACCCTTGATCATGTTGCAGGCCTGATCGATTTCATCCGCGCCATCGACGTAGACGTCTAAACGTGGTGCGGCATTGAGATCCAGAACGCTGATGCCGTGGGCAAGGAGACGTTTGTGGGTTTCCTCGCTGGACGCAACCGCTGCGTCGAAGGTGTGCTTGATGTTGGCCAGTTCGTCAATGAAGCGGTTAGCGGTGGATCCGGTACCCACGCCGACTATGCTTTTGCTGTCGAGTTTGGGCGCAATGTAGGAAACAGCCGCTTGGGCGGCCTGTTGTTTTAGATCGTCTTTGGAATGGCTGATAATGCGCCTCACTAGCGTTGGATACAAGAACCGGTAGTTTTAAGCAATCACAGAGAAATTGTTCGCATGTTGGAAAGTTATGTAAAAAAAATTCTTGGTTCAAGAGTTTATGACCTAGCGATAGAGAGTCCGTTATCGCCGGCGCCGCTGCTAAGCCGTCGTCTCGGCGTACAGGTCAGCCTGAAACGAGAAGACATGCAGTCGGTATACAGTTTTAAACTGCGCGGAGCCTACAACAAAATGGCTCAGCTAAACCAAGAACAAAAGCAGGCGGGCGTCATTGCTGCCTCGGCGGGGAACCACGCTCAAGGCGTTGCTATTTCGGCGCAAAAGCTTGGCATTCGCGCCACCATCGTCATGGGGAAAAACACGCCGAGCATAAAAGTGAATGCCGTGCGAGATCGTGGGGCCAAGGTTGTTTTGTTTGGCGACAACTACAACGAAGCTGCCGAACACGCAAAACAGCTGTGTAAGGCCGAGCGCTTGGTCTATGTCCCGCCGTACGACGACGTGGATGTAATTGCCGGGCAAGGCACCATTGGCATGGAAATCGTCAACCAGCATAGCGAACCCTTGGACGCTATTTTTGTGCCGGTGGGCGGCGGTGGTCTGCTGGCGGGGGTTGCCGCCTACGTGAAGTACCTGCAGCCGAAAACCAAAATCATCGGCGTGGAAGTGGAGGGGTCGAACTGTTTGGACGCGGCTATAAAAGCCGGCCGTCGAGTCAGTTTGCCCATCGAGAAGCTGGATTTATTCGCCGATGGCGTCAGCGTAGCGCAAATTGGCAAAGAGACCTTCAAAGTCGCCAAACGCTATGTGGATGACGTGGTGGTGGTGAATGTGGATGAAATCTGTGCGGCCATAAAGGACGTGTTTGAGGACACCCGCTGTGTGGCTGAGCCAGCCGGCGCCTTGGCCATCGCCGGCATGAAGCGCTATCTGGCGTCTGATCCTGGCATGTCTCATGTGGTGTCCATCGTCAGCGGTGCCAACGTGAACTTCGATCGGCTCAGGCATATTTCCGAGCGGGCCGAAGTGGGTGAGGCGAGGGAAGCAATTCTTGCGGTGACCATCGACGAAGCCAAGGGCAGCTTTTTGAAGTTCTGCCGGGCCTTGGGTAAGCGCGCCATCACAGAGTTTAACTACCGCTGTGCGGATGCAGAGCAAGCGCACATCTACGTCGGCATCGGCGTGAAGTCCAAAGAAGATCGCCTTGAACTGGTGGCCCAGCTGCAAGGAAAAGGCTATCAGGTATTCGACATGACCGAAAACGAAGCGGCTAAGGTCCACCTACGTCATATGGTGGGAGGTCATCGGCGCAACCCGGGAACCGAGATGTTATACCGTTTTGAATTTCCCGAACGCCCCGGGGCGCTGCTGCAGTTCCTGTCTGGCCTGGGTTCTGACTGGAATATTTCGCTGTTCCACTACCGTAACCACGGTTCTGCGTGGGGGCGCGTCTTGGTGGGCTTTGATGCCAGTGCCAAAGAAAAGAAAAGCCTGCAGGACTATTTGCAGCGCATTGGTTATCGCTTTTGGTCAGAGGAAAACAACCCCGCCTACGAGTTGTTCCTGCGATAACGCCCGAGGGTTCGGTCAGGCGCGGTTTTCTTCCTGTTGATGGGTAAGCCACTCATCCTCGAACACCAGTTGGGTCATGTCACGAATGTGGTCTACATAAAGCTTGCCCGCCAAATGATCGAATTCGTGTTGGACGACGGTGGCCAAAAAACCCTTTAGTTCCAACGTTGCAGCGCTGCCCAGCGCGTCCATGTAATCCACGCGCACGTGTTGGGGGCGATAGACGAAGCCGCGTAAGCCCGGCACTGACAAACAACCTTCCCAATAACCGGCTTCTTCTGGGTTGAGAACGGTCAACACCGGATTGAAAAATACCGTCAGCGGTATGGGTTCAATCTCTCCATAACGGCTGGGACCGCCGGAGACTTCGATGATGGCAAGTTGCAGCGGTTGATTGATCTGCGGCGCGGCCAAGCCAATACCACCTGCGTCGTGCAAGGTTTCGATCATGTCCGCGATCAAGGCGTTCATTTCCGGGGTGTCGATATCGGCGGGAGCCACAGGCTTTGCAACCTGCCGCAGAGTGGGATGGCCCATCTTGATGATTGAATGAATGCTCATAGCGCTCGCTCGTCTTAGTTAAGCATGGAACAGGTGAAAGCCAGTCTCCGTCACGACACCGTCGAGATGCACGTCCCAAGGTTCTGTAGGCAGGGTATCTTCGGCCTGCTGCACATCGTAGCCGACGCCGATGATCATTGGTCGCTGGTTTGCTTGTGCAAAGTAACGGTCGTAGTAGCCGCCACCCATCCCCAATCGATGCCCGTGAGCGTCGAAGGCAAGCAAGGGCAACAGGGCAAAATCTAGGTTCGAAGGATCGACTGGGTTGTCTGAAGAACCCACGGCTGGCTCGCGTAACTTAAATCGGCCCTGACGCAGTACTGTACTGGGATTATAGGCGTAAAAGGCCATATGCCCCGGTATTGCCGATAGCACCGGCGCGTAAATCTGGATACCGGCATCCCAGGCCATGTCAATCCAGGGGTGCAGATCCACTTCATCCGGTGATGCCAAGTAAGCGGCAATACGCCGCAGAGATGGGCGATTAGCCAAAAATTTTAGGAGGTGTCCCGCAATTTGCTCGTGGGCGCGAATTTTAACGTCCGGACTGAGCGCAGTTCTTCTGCTTCGAAAGTTCTTCCGCATCGCCTGCTTGTCGAGGTTTGGCGAGTTCATATCGAGGTCCCGAACCCAAAGGTGAGTGGCCCACAGTGCGCTGGGTCATAGACGGAAAATAAAGAGTTCTCCCGGCAATGCCGCTGTTGGTTTGCCCTGAACCGTTTCGATTCAAGGCGGAGACCTCAGCTAACTCGAAGGCGGCCCATCAAATTGGGTAAGCACACAGAACTAACGAAAGATCTCCTGACGTTTTTATAACGGCTCAAGGACGCGACCACTGGCTAACATCCCAGGAGAAACGCGAGTATAGCGATTTTTGTCCTAGGACATAGGGTGTTTGCCGCCGAAAAACTGGACGTCTTTGGGTCGAGACTCAGTGATGAGGCGCCTTAGATCTTGAGCTGTTTGCCGTCGGCTATCGCTGCCTCGACGCGGTCTTTTAAGGCTCGGATACGCAGCCGGGCGTAGTCCTGACTGGTCTGAACCTTGGACTGTCCGTTTAGTAACTCGTTGGACATGTTCAGCGCGGTCATGATGGCGATGCGATCTAGCCCGACAACCTTGCCACCTGCCCGAATCGATTCCATTTGCTCGTTCAAGTGGTGGGCGGCTCGTCGCAGAGCATCCTCTTCACCTGCAGGACAGGAGATTTGAAACTCTTTCTGCATGATCGTCACGGTTAGCGTTTGGGTGCTGGGGTTGGACATGACTTGCTTAACCTGATTAGTCTTTTTCTAAGGTGCGTAGTCGGCCAATCATGGATTCCACGCGGCTTTTTGCTAACTCGTTTTTCTCAATGAGCTTTGCCCGTTCTACAGACCAGTTCTCCTGCTGATTGCGCAGCGCTTTATTCTCCCGGGCAAGCTGCTCGGTCAGGGCGATTAACTCGCCTACACGGCGCTCTAGGGTATTCATCTCTTCCATCGGTTTATTCGAAGCTTGGTTCATGTCGGACATAGGTTAGGGGTCAGCGGCTTGCTACAAAGAGCCATGCTGCTCGGCTAGCGCCTAAATTTCAATCGCTGAGTGCAGTTTCGCAACGAATGGCCGAGCTTGGTATATCTGGATGCGCAGGGTAACTGGCAATTCCTTACCCAGTGCGAGATAGTTTGCACCCTCCACATTCACCGCCTGCCAAAGAAGTAATCCGTATGACCGATCTTCGCATTCAAGCCGAAATGGCTGCGTTTTCCATTGAACCAGAAGAGCTCCACGGCATGGTTTGTGGCATGGCTGTGAATGGCCGGCCTGAATTCGTTCTCAGTGAGCTTGTCGATTTGGTGGGGGTGGATGCTCTGTCGGATCAAGAGTCCTTGGGGGCGTTTGTGAACGCCGCCTTGGATGAGCTTCACGACCAGAACATGGTGTTTCAGCCACTCATCGCGGACGATGATGAGCCCATCGCTAAGCGTGTGGCGACGATTGCGGATTGGTGCGGTGGATTTCTGGCCGGTTTCGCAGCGGGTCTAGACTTTGAACAACACGAACTGCCAGTCGATGTTCAGGAAATTATCAAAGATCTTGTTTCACTCACCGGATTGGATCCAGAGGACTACGGCGAGGCTGATTTTGAGCCAGGAGAGCAAGAAGAGCATGAGGCGTCGCTGACAGAGGTCCACGAGTACATTCGTGTCAGCACCATGCTGGTGTTGGCCCTTATGGATGACCACGCGCAAGTGGCGGCGGCGGATTGATCGGCACAGGGTTCCAGCGTGGCGACTTCGCTGGGCGCCGACGCAGGCTGCTGGACGCCATGCGTCCGGGCTCCGTGGCGGTTATTCCCGGTGCCCGTGAGCAGCGGCGCAATCGCGATATCAACTATCCCTTTCGGCAGAACAGTGACTTTTATTACCTGACAGGGTTTTGTGAACCCGATGCGCTGCTTGCTTTAATCCCGGGCAGAGAGTTTGGCGAGAGCATTCTATTTTGCCGTGAACGCGACCCAGTTTTGGAGCGGCAGGATGGCCCCATGCTGGGCCCGGATGCATGCTGCCAAGCCCTTGGGATGGACGACGGTTTTCCCATTGCCGACGTGGACGACATTTTGCCGGGCATGCTCGAAGGGCGCAGCCAAGTTTATTTGAGCATGGGCGAACATCGCCAATGGGACTTGCGGGTTTTGGCTTTTCTGAAAGAACTTGGTCAGCAGAAAGCGCTGGACGATCCGATCATCGGTGGGGTGGTGGACCTAGGTCACTTGTTGCATGAGCAAAGGTTGATCAAGAGCGCCCAAGAGCAGCAGATCATGAGACGAGCGGCGCAAATCAGTGTTGACGCCCAACTCGAGGCGATAAAGCGCATTGGTCCGGGCGTCAAGGAAAGCGATGTGGAAGCGGAACTGCTTTACAGTTTCCGCCGCCACGGTGCCAAGTTCGAAGCTTACCCAACCATCGTCGCCAGCGGCGAGAACGCTTGTACCTTGCATTATGCCGCCAACGCTTCGAGCCTGCTTTGTGGCGATCTAGTGCTGATTGATGCGGGCTGCGAATACCAATATTACGCCGCAGACATTAGCCGAACCTACCCGGTAAGCGGGCGTTTTACCGAGCATCAACGGCAGCTGTATGACGTTGTGCTGGCCGCTAACGAAGCAGCCATTGGCGCCTGTCTGCCGGGGCGGCCCTTTATCGAGCCGCATCAGGCAGCCACCGAGGTTTTGGTGCAGGGGTTGGTTGATCTGGGTGTGCTGCAGGGCGACACCGGCGAACTCATCGCCAATGAAAGCCATACCCGTTTTTGTCCCCACCGCACATCTCATTGGCTTGGGTTGGACGTTCACGACGTGGGTGATTATCGGTTGGCGGATACGTGGCGAGATTTGTTGCCTGGCATGGTGCTCACGGTGGAACCAGGCATATACATACCACGAGACGAGACCACTCTGGATGTGCCAGAGGCATATCGGGGCATCGGCATACGTATTGAAGACACCGTGCTGATTCAGAAGGACAGATGTCAGGTGCTCAGCGGTGATTTGGCGAAGGACGCAAATGATATTGAGGCGCTAATGGCGGGTGCCCAAAAACCTGAACTCGCGCGCGCAGAGGCTAGGCGGGCGGTCAGTTGAGTTTCTCTGCCGAGTCGCAAAAGATCATAGTGGCCGGTGGTGGCCCCGTGGGTGCAACCGCCGCGCTAAGCTTGGCTAGCCGCGGTTATCGAGTCACCTTGGTGGACCGCCAACGCCCTCTGCCCGGGCCCTCGGGGTTCGGGATAGACGTCAGGAACGTAGCCCTGTCTCCCAGTTCTGCGGCACTGTTGAGCGCGGTAAACGCTTGGCCGGATCAAGCCGCCGCCTATGCAAAGATGCGGGTTTGGGAGGAGCGTGGCACCAGCCGTCTGGATTTTGATGCCGCCAGCGTTAATCGCTCAGAACTGGGTTGGCTGGTAGAGGTGGCGCCCCTGCTAGAGCTGCTGTGGCAGCAACTGGAAATTGAGCCTAATGTGGAAGTCGTCTTTGGCAGCATCTCTGGCGTTCTAGCCAACAATGATGAGGTGAGAGTCGCGCTAGCCGATTGCGAGAGCGTCGACGAGCTTTACGCGGATATGCTGATAGCCTCTGATGGTGCCAACTCCGGGGTTCGGCGAGCCCTTAAGGTACCGGTCCGGCAGTGGCAAACCGGCCAAATGGCGCTGACTACCTTGGTGCGCACCCAGCGGAATCACGCCAACACCGCTTGGCAGCGATTTTTGCTCGACGGCCCTCTGGCGCTGTTGCCCAGCGTCAATCTGCACGTGTGCTCTATTGTTTGGTCCCAGTCAGAGTCTCAGGCACAACGGCGACTCGCCTTGTCTGACGACGAATTTTGCCAAGAACTGTTTCGAGCCAGTGAAGGGTGCTTGGGGCAAACGCTGGAGGCGGGCCCCCGGCAGGCATTTCCACTTAACCAGCAGCTTGCCGAGTCTGCCCACCCCCACTCGAGAGTCTTATTGTTGGGCGATGCGTTGCGCGTGGTGCACCCGCTTGCAGGACTCGGGGTTAATTTGGGTTTTGAGGATTTACGAGAAATGTTGCAGATCGCCTCGCCGGGAACAGAGCTGGTTCAAAACGGTCTCTGGGATCAGTTTGCGCGGCGACGATTTCTGCGTTCCGAGATCATGTTGCGCAGCCTAGACGGCCTCAAGCGACTCTACGGAAACGATGACCCTTGGATTGGCTGGGTGCGAAATTTGGGTGTTGGTTGGTTCGGTCGACGGCAGTGGCTACAGCGCAAAGCCATTGAGGAGGCGACCGGGCTGCATGAATTGTCCGCCTGAAACTCATGCAAGGTTTCGCTGAACTCTATTCGCGGTAAAGGGGCTACCTTAGGCTACAATACAGGTTTGCAAGGTAACGCTCAGAGCGAGCGTTTTGGTCAGTCACATTGGCAGTTCAATTCATGGCAGATAAAACTCCACTCTTTGATGCGCACCTCGCCGCAGGCGGCAAGATGGTCGATTTTGCTGGCTGGATGATGCCGGTGAATTACGGTTCCCAAATCGAGGAGCATACGGCCGTGCGCAGCGATGCGGGCATGTTTGATGTTTCGCATATGACAATCGTCGATATCGACGGCCCAGACGCCGAGGCGTTTTTGCGCAAAGTTATCGCCAATGACGTGGCGGTGCTGGAAGAGAACCAAGCCCTTTACGGCGCGGCCTTGAACGCCCATGGCGGCATTTTGGATGACCTGATTGTGTATCGGTTGGCAAAGAGTTTCCGCTGCGTGGTAAACGCTTCAACTCGAGAGAAAATGCTGGATTGGTTTGAGAATCAGGCCATGGTCAACATGCGAATTGAACACAAACCGCAAGTTATGTTGGCGATACAGGGTCCCAAGGCAATAGCCAAGTTGTTGGCGGCAACCGATCTGGAGTCCTTGAACATCAAGCCTTTTTATGCGGCCAGTCATGGCGATTGGTTGATTGGTCGCACCGGCTACACCGGCGAGGACGGCGTCGAGGTGATGCTGCCCGCTGAGCAAGGCATCGAACTTTGGCACAAATTACTGGACGCAGGTGTTAAACCCGCCGGTTTGGGTGCCCGAGATACTCTGCGCTTGGAGGCTGGGTTAAACCTTTATGGGCAGGACATGGATGAATCCAAGTCCCCGCTGGTCAGCAACATTGGCTGGACCGTGGCATGGGAGCCAGCCGAGCGCGCCTTTATTGGACGTCATGCTTTGCAACAGGAACGTGACGCGGTATCCCATCGGCTTACCGGCATCGTGCTCGAGGACAAAGGCATTCTGCGCCACGATCAGGCGGTTCAAACCGATGCTGGTCCGGGGCTGGTCACCAGTGGAACCTATTCACCCACCCTGCAGCGCAGTATTGGCTTGGTGCGAGTACCAGCGGGTGCGAGCGAAGATTGCACTGTAGAAATCCGTGGTACGGCAAAAAAGGCGCGATTGGTAAAGCCGCCCTTCGTTCGAAAGGGTAAAATTCTGGTCAACTAACGGCCTAACAATTGTTAGGCGAAATTATTGTTTTCGCGGAAAATACGGAATCGATCCGCGTAATCGAGCGTGCTGGCCGTTGGCCGGTTGGTCCGGTTAAACGAAGGAGTGAGCATTTTATGAGCGATATCCCAGCAGAGCTGAAGTACGCGGCCACACACGAATGGGCGAGACTGGAAGAAGACGGCACCGTGACCGTCGGCATCAGCGATCATGCGCAAAACGCCCTCGGTGATGTGGTTTACATTGAGGCGCCGGAAATAGGCCTGAATGTCGCAGCCCAAGAAGAGGCCGGAGTGGTTGAGTCGGTGAAAGCTGCCTCAGACATTTACGCACCGGTTGGCGGCACAGTCTGCGCTGTGAATGACGCGCTGGTCGATTCGCCCGAAATCGTAAATCAAGATCCTTACGGGGATGGGTGGTTTTTCAAACTGACACCAACGGATCCCGCGGATTTGGACGAGTTGTTGGACGCCGAAGGTTACGCAGAGGTCTGTGCCGACGAAGATTAATGGAGGCGATGTCCGGCGGGTACTCTCGGCCATCGACAACGGCTGTCGCCGAGGTGGAAAAAGGACGTTGACCAAAAAGAGCGATAACCAAACCCAGCGGCGCTGCTTGAGCCGACAGAGGCAGATAACGCAGGTCGATGAATAGACGAACAGGTAGTGCCCGTTCAAGAATAAAAACCGGAGTTTTGAATGCCGTTCATACCGCATACGCAAACGGATGTTGACGAAATGCTAGCGCAAATTGGCGTTGATAAAATCGACGCGCTTTTTGACGAGATTCCCGCGCATCTTGTTATTGATCGTTTAGACAAGGTACCCGAAGGTATGAGTGAAATGGCCATGTTGCAGTACATGGCCCAACGAGCTGAACAAGATCAGGGGTACACCTGCTTTTTAGGCGGCGGCAGTTACGATCATCACATACCCTCGGCGGTTTGGGATCTAACCACGCGCGGCGAATTTATGACGGCTTATACCCCGTATCAGGCTGAGGCGAGTCAGGGCACGCTGCAGCTGATCTACGAATACCAAACCATGATGGCCTCGCTAACGGGTATGGATGTCTCCAATGCCTCAGTGTACGACGGCGCCAGCGGCTTGGCCGAAGCGGTGTTGATGGCGGTTAGGGCCAACAAGAAAAACAAAGACGGGCGAGTGATGATCGCGCAATCTGTCCATCCCCACTACACTCAAACCACCCGCAACATAGTCCGCAACCAAGCCGTCGATATCGACGTCCTGCCGATCAGTGCCAATGGACTCCTTGATGACAGCCAGTTAGACAGCGCAGTAAATGGGGTCGCGCCAAGCGCCATCATCATCCAGCAGCCGAACTTCTTTGGCGGTCTGGAGTCGGTTGATGCCCTAACAAACTGGGCACACGGGCTAGGGGCCCTAGTGATCGCCGTGGTAAACCCCATGAGTCTTGGGGTCTTGAAGCCGCCGGGTCAGTGGGGAGAACAAGGCGCTGATATCGCCGTTGGCGACGGACAACCCTTCGGCGTACCCATGGCCTCTGGTGGACCCTCCTTCGGGTTTATCTGCGCCCGGGCCGCCTTCATGCGCCAACTACCCGGACGCATCATTGGTCGTACAGAAGATTTAGAAGGCCGCGTTGGCTACGCCCTAACCTTGCAGGCGCGCGAACAACACATCCGCCGAGGTAAGGCCACATCCAACATCTGTACTAACCAAGGGTTGCTGGTGACAGCTGGCACGATTTACATGAGCCTGATGGGGCCGCAGGGAATTCGTGAAACAGCTTTGGACTGTCACCGCAAAGCCAATAGCCTGCGTCAGCGCCTGCTAGAGCATCGGGGCGTTACAGAATTTTTCCCATCGCCGACATTCCATGAATTCGCCTTGCGACTGCCGGTGCCCGCGGCTCAGGTCATTGATTACATGATGCAGCGACGAATCTTGGCGGGACTGGACATGGCCGACTTTGTGGGCGCGGACCTCGAACATGCTGCCAATGGTCTCCTAATAGCGGTAACGGAGAAGCGCACCGAGGCAGAACTAGACCAATACGTCAGTGTGTTTGGCGAAGCCTTGCAGGCGGTAAGCGAAGGAGCAGTGGCATGAGCGAGGCGCACATCGTGAACAGCAATCTATCGAGCAAAAACAAAAAACAGACGCACAAACACGCGGCTCAGGGCCGGTCGATTTTCGAACTCAGCGCCAGCAACCGGCGCGCCAGCGCTCAGCGCGTGGGTGGTACCGATCCCGAGAGTTTGTCGGATATCCCCGCCCATCTGCTGAGAAGCGAGGCGCCTGGCTTGCCGGAGGTTTCCGAACTGCAAGCGGTACGGCACTACACCAACCTGTCTCAGCAGAACTTTGCCATTGACACCATGTTCTATCCCTTGGGCTCGTGCACCATGAAGTACAACCCTCGAGGGGCACACAAGGCGGCCAGTATGCCCGGCTTTTTGGGGCGTCATCCGCTGGCACCGGAAGCCGCAAGCCAAGGTCACTTGGCGTGCATGTACGATCTTCAGGAAATTCTCAAAGACGTGACAGGTATGCAGGGTGTGTCTTTAGCGCCCATGGCCGGGGCTCAGGGAGAGTTTGCCGGTGTCGCCATGATTAGGGCATATCATGAGGCCCGGGGCGACGATGCTCGCCGCGAAATCATCGTGCCTACGGCGGCCCACGGAACGAATCCGGCCACTGCTGTGATGTGTGGATACAAGGTCACTGAGGTGCCGGTCAACAGTGAAGGCGATGTTGATCTGGAGGCGTTGAAAGAGAAAGTTGGCCCTCAGACGGCGGGCCTGATGATGACCAACCCGTCCACTTGCGGTGTTTTTGAGCGTCAAATTGAAGCCATTGCCACCACGGTCCACGATGCGGGTGGGCTGCTGTATTACGACGGCGCTAACCTCAACGCCATTTTGGGCAAGGTGAAGCCCGGCGATATGGGCTTCGATGTTCTGCACATGAATTTGCATAAAACCTTTGCCACGCCTCATGGTGGTGGCGGCCCCGGTGCGGGGCCGGTAGGCGTCGGCGAGCGTTTGCTCCCCCACCTGCCGGTTCCCGTGGTTGCCAAAGAAGGCGACGGCTATCGGTGGATGGGTATGCAAGACCTTCCGCAAAGCATTGGCACCTTGTCAGGCTTCTCCGGCAATGCCGGAATACTGCTGCGAGCCTTGGCCTATGCCTTGCTGCTTGGCCGCGAAGGTATGCACCGCGTAGGGCAGTACGCCACGCTGAACGCGAACTACATGGCGTCAAGACTCGCTCAGGCGGGTTTTCAACTGGCATACCCGACTCGGCGGGCCACCCATGAATTCATCGTGACCTATCAAAGAGAAACCAAGGAACTGGGAGTAAACGCCATGGACATGGCCAAACGTCTGCTGGATTACGGCGTGCACTCGCCCACAACCTATTTCCCACTGTTAGTGCCAGAGTGTTTCTTAGTTGAACCGACAGAGACGGAAAGCAAGCAAGAGCTGGATGCCTTTGTCGACGCCATGATCGCCGTCAGAGCCGAAGCAGAAGAAGACGCCGACTTCGTGAAGCAGGCTCCCTACTCCACGCCGGTCAGACGCCTAGACGATGTAAAAGCGGCCCGCGAACTGGATTTAACGTGGAGCGATGTAAGCGCGGGCTAGTCCCCCAGCAGCGTCTGAAGGTCGGCAAGGTTTTGAGTGGCGGCGCTGGCTTGGCCGTCCTCAAAGACATAGGCGCTGACTTGTTGGCGGGTCCCGGCGCTGACTAAGCCCGGTAAGTAACCGGGTAGGGGCGCGTCCACATCGAAGGGCACACAAAAGACTGTTAACCAAGGCTTATAGCCTTGAACAAGCGCCTGACGCCACGACGCCATTTGCTCTTCCGGGCCTCGCAGCACAACGGTTTGATCTGCAAGGCTCGATTGCAAAGCGGTAATGAAGCTGCAGTGATTGGCCGGATAGCGTTCCATGGCAGCGCGCGCCCAACGCAATGTGTTAGTGGCGGCATCGAGATAGGTGGTGTTGCCCAGCAGCTGGCCTACAGCAAATAGGGCCTTGGACATGGTGGCGTTTCCCGGCGGCAGGGCTTCATCAAAACTTGGTTTTGGCCGAAAAATCAGTTCAGTCTGGTCGGCTGGAGTGAAGAAAAAGCCGCCGGTTTCCACATCGTAGAATTGCGCCATGGCGGTTTCCGCCAGCCCTTGGGCAAAGGCGGCGTCCTCGGGCCGCCAGCGATGACTAAGCAGCGTTGTTATGCCCATCAGCACATTGGCGTAGTCGTCTAGAAAGCCCTCAGACGTGCTGGCACCGTCTTGCCAGCAGACACTCAGGCGCTGATTTTGCCAGCACTGTTCACGTAAGAAGTCGGCTATTTGCGCAGCCGTGTCGAGCCATTGCTCATCCCGCAAAGCCTCTGAGGCCTGACATAACCCGGCAATAAGTAAGCCGTTCCAACCGCTGAGGATTTTCTTGTCGGTAATGACCGATGTGCGCTCTTGTCGAGCAGCGAACAAAGTGGCCCGCGCTTGGCTCAGCAGTTGATTGGCGTGAGTTTCCTCCATGGACAAGCGATCAATCACCGAACGATAGGAGTCACGTCGATGCAGCACCCAGTGATTTTCCACATTTGCCGGCTTGTCCAAGGCATACAGTGTCTCGATCAACAGATAAGCCTCGGGTTCCAGCAGCTTTTTCGCCTGTTCACGCCGCCACAAATAGTGCCGCCCTCGCTGACCTAAACTTGCGCCATCTTGGCTCGCGTAAAAAGCCCCGGCCTCATCGCGCATCTCGCCCATCAACCAAGCTAGGGTTCGATTAAGCGCATCTTCAAATAATGCGTCACCGCCAAGCTTGAGGGCTTGGGAGTAAACGCCGAGCAATTGAGCGTTGTCGTAAAGCACTTTTTCGAAGTGGGGTATGCGCCATTGCCGATCTTGGGCATAGCGAAAAAAGCCGCCGCCAAGATGATCAAAAATGCCGCCGCGTGCAATCTGGGTGAGCGAAGTCATAACCATCTCAAGCCCATCTTTATCCGACACGCCCGCTCGGCGTGCATAGGCCCAGTTTCGAAGCAGACGCTCAATGCTGCCCGGCATTGCGAACTTCATACTTTGCCCGAAGCCGCCTTCTCCTTGATCGAATCGCTCGGCCAGACTGTTTCGACAGGCCTGTAAAAGTTCTGCGTCTGTCATCTCGGGATCTAAAACAGGCGGGGACAGTTGTTTTAACGTGTTGGCGAGTTTGTCACTTTGTCCTGTCAGCTCCTCGCGCTTTTGGTCGAAAGCCTCATATAAGCGCATGAGCAAATCGGCAAAGCCAGGCTGCCCGTTTTGGGTTTCGGCGGGGAAATAGGTTCCGGCAAAAAACGGTAGCTGGGTCTGCGGATCGAGAAATAGATTCAATGGCCAGCCGCCTCCTTGCTGAGTCAGCAGCTGCATAGCGCTGAGGTAAACCTTATCCAAGTCCGGCCGTTCTTCCCGGTCTACCTTGATGCAGCAGTAGTTGTCGTTGAGAACCTGGGCAGTAACCGGATCGGTAAACGATTCTCGGGACATCACCTGACACCAATGCGAACCTGCGTAGCCAATGGAAAGGAAAATGGGTTTATCGTCTCGTCTTGCCGCGGCCAGCGTTTCATCGCTCCATGACTGCCAATGAACCGGTTGCTCAGAATGTAGCTTGAGGTAGAGGCTGGTTTGCTGCTTAAGTTCGTTGGGCATAGTAAACGCGGAGACTTGTAACGATGGGAACGCCATTTTCGCACGTTTAAACACAGAATAGATCACCGGTCCGCGAATCCCATCGGTAAGGCGAATAAATGGAAGGCTCTGACTCGTATTGTTGTATGGTTGGGGCAGAGGGATAGGAAATGGACTCGAACATAGACAAACATGGGTTTCGGCCCAACGTCGGTATTGTATTGACCCAGCTCCGATCCGATACCGCGCCTGAGAATAAAGTGTTGTGGGCGCGTCGGGTTGGAGGGTTTGATGCATGGCAATTCCCCCAAGGTGGAATTCAGACCAATGAGTCGCCCGAAGAAGCCGCGTTTCGGGAGTTGTATGAAGAGATAGGTATAACCGCCGATGCGGTCAGAGTTCTGGGTCAGACTGAAGATTGGTTGCGCTATCGCCTGCCAAAACACATGCGGCGTAATAACTCGACACCGGGTTTTGTAGGTCAGAAGCAAAAGTGGTTCTTGCTAGAGCTGTTGGCCCCGGAGGCATCCATAAGCCTAGATTTATCGGACAAGCCGGAATTCGATGACTGGCAGTGGGTAAGCTATTACTACCCAATCGGCCAAGTGGTAGATTTTAAGCGAGACGTCTATCGGCGGGCACTGGTGGAGCTGGCAAAGTTTTTGCCGGTTGCCCAAGCCCAATGCTGAAACGACGGGGCTAAAACAGGACAACACTGTGCTCAACGTGCTGCGAAAAATTGTTCAGGATGTTACCCAAGAGGGTGATTTCGCGGCGTCAGTGCAACGCCTTGCCGGCCATATCCGAGAGGCCCTCGGTATCGAAGTCTGTTCCATTTATCTGACCTCCAAGGGCGACAGCGGCTATGTGTTGGCTGCTACCCAAGGTCTGAACGCCGCGCGGGTTGGGGAGGTATTGCTGGCCCAAGATCAAGGTTTGGTTGGCTTGGTCGGTCGCCGGGCTGAACCGTTGAACCTAGACGACGCTCCCAGTCATCCTAACTTCTACTTTGTCCCGGAAATTGGCGAAGAACCCTTTAACTCGTTTTTGGGCGTGCCCATTTTGCACCAAGGCCGCGTTCTCGGTGTTCTGGTTGTGCAACAGCGGGAGCCTCGCCGCTTTGATGAGTCTGAAGAGGCATTTCTAGTGACGCTCTCCGCCCAACTAGCAACCAGCGTTGCGCACGCAGAGGCCGTGGGCAGCGCCTTTGTTGCAGATGACGCAACGGATTTAATTGAAAACGGTTTGTTTAAGGGGTTCGCCGGCGCCCCGGGTATTGGTATTGGTGTCGGCGTCGTCATGCATCCCATTGCGGATTTGGATTCAGTGCCCAGCCGTCCGGCGGAGGACATAACCACGGAGTTGCTGCTGTTAGATCGGGCTATCGAAGCGGTGCGGAATGACATCCGAACCCTAATGCGTGATTTGCAGGCCAGCTTGCCTCAAGAAGAACTGGCCTTGTTTGATGCTTACCTCCACATGCTGGATGACAGCGCCTTGGCTGGTGATATTCGGGCCGTTGTGCGGCAAGGGCAGTGGGCCCAAGGGGCGCTGCGCAAAGTCATTCGTCAGCACGTCAGTCGCTTTGAGGTAATGGACGATCCCTATTTGCGCGAGCGGGGCACCGACGTAAAAGACCTCGGCGTGCGGGTGCTGGGCTATCTGCAGCGCATTCGAGAAAAGAAGACACAATTCCCGGACAAGGCCATTTTGGTTGGCGAGGAGGTCACTCCCGGCATGCTGGCGGCGATTCCGGTAGAACAACTGCACGGCGTGATTTCTGTACGAGGATCCGGGAATTCCCATGTAGCAATTCTTGCGCGCGCCATGGGTATTCCCGCGGTGATGGGGGCGGTGGACCTGCCGGCTTATGATCTCGAAGGGGTCTCGATTATTGTCGACGGTCACTATGGAGAAGTTTATACCCGCCCGAGCCAACAGCGGTTGTCTGAAAACCTATCCTTGCTTGAGCAAGAGCAGGTATTTGCCGAGGAGTTGAACGAGTTGAAAGAGCTGCCGTGTGTAACTCAAGACGGCTGGCGGCTGCAGCTTTGGGTAAACATTGGTTTGACTGGCGATATTAACCGATCACTGGATCGTGGTGCTGAAGGCATTGGGCTGTTTCGCACCGAAGTACCGTTCATGAGTCAAGATCGGTTTCCAACCGAAGTTGAACAGAGGGCTTTGTATCGCGAGCACATGGAGGCGTTTGAGCCGCGGCCGGTAACGATGCGGACATTGGATATCGGCGGCGACAAATCCCTCTCTTATTTCCCCATTCAAGAAGATAATCCTTTTCTCGGTTGGCGGGGTATTCGAGTCACCTTGGATCACCCAGAGATTTTTCTCGTGCAGGTACGGGCCATGCTAAAGGCGAATGCGGGATTGATCGGTGACTTACGCATCATGCTGCCAATGATCTCCAGTCTGACGGAACTCAGGCGCGCTAAGGGGCTGATAAACCAAGCCTATAACGAAGTAATTGAAGAAGGTGTTGAGGTAAAGCGCCCCCAAGTGGGGGTCTTGATCGAAGTGCCGGCGGCGGTTTATCAGGCTCGACTGCTGGCCAAGGAAGCCGACTTTATGGCTGTTGGATCCAACGATTTGACCCAGTACCTGCTGGCCGTAGATCGAAATAATCCTCTGGTTGCTGAGTTGTACCAAGAGGTACATCCTGCGGTGATAACCGCGCTGCGGGAGGTGGCCAGAGCCGTACACGCCGAAGAAAAGCCGTTAGGCATTTGCGGCGAGCTTGCCGGCACACCAGCGGGCGCGATATTGCTCATGGCCATGGGGTATCACGTGCTGTCCATGAACGCCACGCACCTGCTGCGGGTGAAATGGGTAATACGCAACATCAAGCGCAGTGACGCCCGGCGAATACTGGCCCGGGTGATGCGCATGGATGCGGCAGAAGAAGTCTCCGTGTACCTGAACCAAGAAATGTTACGTTTGGGTCTAAGTAAGGTGATGCCCGCTCGGCAGGGTTCGGCCTGAGGCGCTGCTAAGCCGTTGGACTAGGACCGCGGGGTCTCAAAGAAACCCCATCTCCTTGGTCAGATAAGTACAATGCGAAGGCTATGAAAATCAGTACCGGTATGCCGAGCTCAAGCACCTCCTCGACTGTGCCAAAGTAGGTCGCGACTGTGGGATCAACGGTTATGCCCACATCACCCAGTTTTCTGTCCAAGCCGTCAATGGACTTTGAAAATACCAGCAGTCCAATGGCGGAAAGCACGCCTAAGTGTTGCGGTACCCTGTTTTTCACACCATCAACGAAGCTTGCCGTGTGGTCTTTGATGATTCGATACACCACGTAGAGCAGTATCAAGATAACCATCAAACCGATGAGTTTTTCCCCAAGGGGTACCACGTCACTGGTATAAAACCGACTCTTTAAGATTCCCATGGTGGTAAACCGTTTATCGAAATCGAGTTCTCGCAATCCAAATAGGGTGATGAGCATGATGAGATAGTGGTACCGCTTCGCAAAGTCGGCCCCGCCCTTGGCAAACATAGCGGCAACGCAAACGAAGTAACCCAGCGCGGACAGCGACTCGATGACGCCCCCTTCCCGGATAAGCATTGGGTACTGATGTACGTTAAAGACCAGTCCGGCTCCCACGCTTAGGGTGATGAATAGCCAAGCAGCGGCAAGGGGGTAGGTTTTAATCATTGATAATCAGGTGGTGGTTTTGTCTTCAGCGTGCCCAGAGGGTTATATGCTTTTCTGTCGGGTCCATCGGGCAAAATCAGACTATAGAGGCGCCCTGAGGTTTGCAAACGCCCATAACGCACGGCTGAGCCTGATGCCGCTGTCCACTTCCCCTAATCTGAGACAGTAGCAGTTGGAGTTTTCTGAGAACGTTCACTCAGGAGACGACAATAAAGAAATCACGATTCACCGAGACGCAGATCGTTCCGATACTGAAAGAAGCGGATACGGGCACGAAAGTTGAGGGACTGTGCCGTACCCAAGGTATCAGTTAGGCGACATACGACAACCGGAAGAAGAAGTACGGCGGAATGGACGCCTCGGAGATCAAGCGATTGAAAGAGCTTGAAGAGGTAAATGCCAAACGCAAGCGAATGTACATGGACTTGGCGCTTGCAACCCAGTTGAGCGGCTCATCTGCACGGCGTCTTTTCACACGGCTTTGGACAAACCGCCATCCATATTGATTGCACAACCGGTTAAATAGGAAGCGCGATCGCTGGCCAGAAAAAGCGCTAAGTCCGCAGCCTCTTCGGCTTTACCCATGCGCTTCATGGGCAAGCGTAAGCCTGCTTTCGCAATAAACTCCGGCAACGAAAGCGATTGATCGCTGGCGGCATGTTGTCGGCGGATTTGGTCACTTTCGATAAAGCCAATAAGCATGGCGTTGACCAAAATATTGTCCGCCGCACCCTCTGCGCTCAGTACCTTTGTTAAGGCCATGCCCGCGGCTCTGGATATCGATGTGGGTGCCGTGCCCGCGTCGGGCAGCTTGGCGTAAACGTTAAGCAAGTTGATGATGCGTCCCCATTGCTGTTCAACCATGCCGGGCCAAACCAATCGTGTCAGGCGTGCGGCAGCCATCAGCTTAAGATCCAAATCCGCCTGCCACTCATCGTCGGAAATCTGCAGAAAGGGTTTGGCCGCTGACTGGCCAGCATTGTTCACCAAAATATCAACGCTGCCCAAGTCTGCTACCACCGCTTGGTGGGTGGCCTGAATAGCCTTGGCGTCAGTGACGTCACAGA
>Ga0181579_10000575_pt1 | contig 29923 bp, 24 predicted proteins | sample 071ome_24_FD_132996 | JGI IMG/M metagenome (GOLD analysis project Ga0181579, IMG submission 132996) | Coastal salt marsh microbial communities from the Groves Creek Marsh, Skidaway Island, Georgia - 071402CT metaG (megahit assembly) | ecosystem: Environmental > Aquatic > Marine > Intertidal...
CGTGATGTGTGATTGGACAAACCGCACAATGGCCGCCGCCGTGCGCTCAGGAAACTCCAACTGCGGGTAGTGCCCGATACCTTCCAGCTTTACCCACTCGGCGTTCGGATTTTTTGCAACCAGGCGCTCGGCAATGGCCGGCAGCGCGATGGGATCTTCCATACCCCAAATGAGCTGCATGGGCGCCGCCATGCGCTCCAACGGACCGGTCCAGCGCTCGCCCATCTTTACCCGCTCCCTCATGTAGCCAGCGACCTTGGCCAGCGTTTTGCGACCGCCGCCGTTCAGGATCAACTGCCACTGTTCCCGGTAATGATCCTCGTCAAATGTGTCGGGATCTGCATACACCTGCGGGTATTGGTGTCGAAATACCTTGTATGAGCTCAATCTTGCCGTCAGGCCACCCAATACCGGCAGACGCAAAAGACGCTGGGTGGGTAATGGCTGGTGCAGATCCATGTAGATGCCGCCATTGAGCAGGCTGACCGTCTGTGGAATCAGGCGGGTCTCATCCTGCTCAACACGGTACAGCAGCTCTGAAACCACGCTGTTGCCCATGTCATGCGCCAGGATGTGGGCCTCCGTAATATCCAGGCGCCGGCACAGGGCTTCCAGCACATCGCACTGTCTCAGCAAAGAGTAGTCCCGAGAGGGGTTTTTCTCCGACAGGCCGAAACCGGGCAGATCAAAAGTCAGTACTCGAAAATGGCCAGAAAGCAGTGGCAGCAGCCACATCCAGTCACGGCTGCTGGTTGGAAAGCCATGAATGCAAACCAGCCAAGGGCCTTGACCATCAACTCGATGCCACAGTCGTACCCCATCAATGCGCGCTAACTGACCTGTTGCCAGCCAATGGGTCAGACGTTGATCAAGCATTCGGCTCGATAAACATGTCAATGAACATCCCTGACCGGTCTCGCGCGCTCAAGTAGCTTGGAATTGACATCTACTGGGCCGACCAGTGGATCACGTGGATCAGCCAGCCGGTCTCGGCGCGCTCCATCACCAGTGTCTCTGTCATCTTCACGCGCATTTCGCGATTCTGATATGTGCCCGAAAGCTGATACATCGATGTCACCGTCGCGACCTCCGTCGACAAAACTTCCTCTCTTTCAAGCACAGCGCGCTGCATGTCTTTCAAAAACGCCATATCGGCTTCGAGGTGATGAGCGGCATATGCGGTAAATGAGTCCTCCAGCTTGCCGCCCTCGAACACTTTGACATTTTCGCTCAGCATGGATTTCACCGACTCAGACTGCCCCGCTTTGAGGGCGCGAAAAAGATCATCAGCGACCTCTGCGGGTGAACCTGACGGGGTTATTTCAGCCATCGCCGCGCTCATACCCAGTGCCACGATGCCGATCATTTGCAAAAGTTTCTTAAATTGCATATCCAAAATTTCTCCGGGTGTATAGGGATTCAAATATTTTATGCCTCGGTCATCGATTGCGCTTGACCATTGTTGCTTTCTGAGCCGCTGACAGGATGCCGCGCAGTATATTCATCTCGTTTTGATCCGGTCGCGCCCGGTTGAACAGGCGCCGCAGCCGCATCATCAGGCGTTTTGGCTGATCCGGATTGAGAAAACGGACATCCAACAGTGTCTGTTCCAGATGCTGGTAAAACAGTTCCATCTGCCGCGCATCGACCGGAGACCAGTCAGACGGCGCCTGTTCCACCCCTCCGCCGCCCAGAGCTGCCATGCGCAGCTCGTAACAAACGACCTGCACCGCCTGGGCAATGTTCAGCGAGCCGAATTCAGGGTTGGTTTCGATGTGTACCAACTGCTGGCAGCGCTGCATCTCCTCGTTGGTCAGCCCATAGGCCTCGCGCCCGAACAGCACGGCGATGTCGCCCTCGCCCGGTTCCGCCAGCGTTGCCTCAGCCGCCTTGCGCACGTCCATCTGGGGCATGGGCAGGCTGCGCAGGCGGGCGCTGGTGCCCATGACCAACGTACAACCGGCCAGGGCTGCATCGAGCGAGGCATGCACATGGGCGTATTGCAGAAGATCGTCCGCGCCCGAGGCCCGGGCGGTGGCATCGGCATGCGGAAAGGCTTTGGGCGTCACCAGGTGCAGTTGAGACAAGCCCATGACTTTCATAGCCCGGGCGGCCGCGCCGATGTTGCCCGGGTGGGTGGTATTGATCAGAACAATGCGAATTCTGGACAGACAGGCTGCCGTATCGCCATCGCTTCTGGTATCCTGTGCCGCCTTCTCGTCCATGGGTAATTCGGTATGAGCCATCCAGCCGTTAACGTTGCGGTCAAGGCAGCCCACCAGGCCGGCGAAATCATGCGCCGGCAACTGCAACACGTGGACTCCATCCCGGTCGCAAAAAAAGCCCGCCACGACTACGTCAGCGAAGTCGACCAGGCCTGCGAGGCTGAAATTGTACGGGAAATTTCTCGTTTCTACCCCGATCACGCCTTCCTGGCGGAAGAAAGCGGCGCCTCCGGCGACGGCGAGACGGTCTGGATCATCGATCCGCTGGACGGCACCAGCAACTACCTGCACGGTATCCCGCATTTTGCCGTGTCGATCGCCCAGCAGGTAAACGGACGGACGGAACACGCGGTTATTTACGACCCCATGCGCGATGAGACCTATACCGCCAGCCGCGGCAGCGGCGCGTTCCTGAATGACCGGCGTATTCGCGTTTCCAAGCGCAACAACCTGGAGAACGCCATCCTGGCCACGTCCTTTCCCTTCCGACAGCGTCAGCACATGCCCGCGTATCTCAAGATCCTGATGCGCCTGTGGAACGAGATTGAAGACATTCGCCGGGCCGGCACCGCGGCGCTGGATCTGGCCTACGTGGCGGCCGGCCGCGTGGACGGCTTTTTCGAGATTGGGCTCAAACCCTGGGATGTGGCAGCCGGCGCCCTGCTGGTGCGCGAGGCAGGCGGTGTGGTCACCGACTTCATGGGCAGCGACAGGGTCGAAGCATCGGACTCGATCCTGGCCGCACCGTTCAAGCTGATGACGCCCATGCGACGGATCGTCGAACCGCGCTGGACCAGCCTCAAGGGCGAATAGATATGAGCGGCCTGAACGTCATGGGCCGGGCATGAAGATCGTCGTCACCGGAACCTCGGGCCGCATCGGCCGGGCCATACATTTCAATCTCTGCCGGGATCACCAGGTGGTGGGCATCGACCGGAATCCATCCTCGGCCACCTCCCATCTCGGCAATATCGACGATCGAGCATTTCTGACCAAAGCGTTCGAAGGCGCAGACGCGGTGATTCATACCGCCGCCCTGCATGCCCCCCATGTCGACCTTAAAAGCGACGATGATTTTGAACGCATCAACATCGAGGGCACCCGGAACGTGGTTCGCGCAGCCCGCGAAAATGGCATCCAGAGCTTGGTCTACACCAGCACCACGGCGCTTTTTGGCCATGCCTCCAGGCATCCCGAGCAGGCGGTCTGGGTGGACGAAAAAACAGAACCGCAACCCCGTTCCATTTACCACCGGACCAAGCTGGCAACAGAGCACTACCTCGAATCCGAGGCCTCCGAAGATTTCAGGGTCATCACACTGCGAATGTCGCGCTGTTTCCCGGAACCGGCGCCGGTCATGGCTACTTACCGCGTGCATCGTGGCGTCGATGCCCGCGATGTCGCTCAGGGGCACCGTTTGGCGTTACGGGTCGAGGGTGCGCCCTACCAGGTGTTCATCCTCTCAGGCGCAACACCATTCAAGCGCGAGGACTGCCCCGCCCTGAAAACAGAAGCCAGGGCTGTCATCAGGCAAAGATGTCCATCTCTGTCGACCTTGTTCGAGGAACGCGGCTGGCGCTTGCCCGAATCCATCGACCGGGTGTACGACTCATCACTTGCCCAGGACGTGCTCGGATGGTCTCCTCGCTATGGATTCGAGGATATCGCGCGGCTCCTGGACGCCGGCATCAGCGAGGTATTGCCGCCGGAGGCAGTGGGGACGCAGATACGGGAGTGAAGGACTAGTTCCTAGTCCCTTGTTCCTCACCCCCAACAAAAACGGGGCGCACCAGGCGCCCCGCAGCTCTCAGTAAACCGATCCGCCCGTTAAGGCTGATTCAGCCGCGCCTTGGCCACCGCGTCGGCGCCTTCCTTTTCAACCACCATCAGGTCGTACTTGCTGACACCCAGCGCCAGCAGCGAGGTGCTCGCCACGTAGATGGAAGAATAGGTACCGATCAGTACGCCGATGATCAATGTCGCCGCGAATCCATGGATGATCTCGCCACCGAAATAGAACAACGCGATCAGCACCAGCAGCGTCGTCAATGAGGTCATCAATGTGCGAGACAGTGTCTGGTTGACGGAGGTATTCACCACCTCGGTCGGTGTCAGCTTGCTGCCCAGGCGAGGGAAGTTCTCGCGAATGCGGTCGAAAAGCACGATGGTATCGTTCAGCGAGTAACCGATCACAGCCAGTAATGCCGCGACCACCGTCAGGTCAAACTCGATCTGCAGCAGCGAGAGCGCGCCCATGGTGATGAGCACGTCATGTACCAGTGCCGCCACCGCGCCCACGGAAAATCGCCACTGGAAACGCATCATGACGTAGATGAAGATGCCGATCAGGGCATAGATCACCGCCAGGATGCCCTGCTCAGTGAGCTCCTCTCCCACCTGGGGCCCCACGAACTCCACGCGGCGCACGTCGATTTCACCCTCGGTGCTTTGCCCCAGGGCCTCGAGGACCCGGGTTGAGATCTCCGCGCTGCTCTCCTCCTCTTCCGCTGGAGGGATGCGCACCACGATATCGTTGGCGGCGCCAAAAGTCTGCACCATCGCGTCCATGCCGCCCTCGGCCAGTCGCCCGCGCACATCGGAAATGTCCGGCGCGGTTGGGAAGCTGACCTCGATGAGCGTGCCGCCGGTAAAGTCAAGGCCGAAATTCAGGCTGCGCACAGGCAGAGACACCAGCGCCGCTGCAATCAATACCAGCGAAAAGACCAGCGCGAACTTGCGCTTGCCCATGAAATCAATATTGGTATTCCGTTTCAGAAATTTCATATCGATTCCTTAAATAGTCAGTTTGGCGACGCGCTTGCGGCGCCCGTAAATCAGGTTGACAACCGCGCGGGTGCCCATGATGGCCGTGAACATCGAAGTCACGATACCCAGCGACAAGGTCACCGCAAACCCCTTGATCGGACCCGTCCCGAACAGGAACAGCACGAACGCAGCGATCAGCGTGGTCACATTGGCGTCCGCGATGGTCGAGAAAGCCTTCTCATATCCAGCCCGGATACTCGCCTGCGGCGTGTTTCCGTTTTTGATCTCCTCGCGGATACGCTCGAAGATCAGCACGTTGGCGTCCACCGCCATACCCACGGTCAGCACGATGCCGGCAATGCCGGGCATGGTCAGCGTCGCACCCAGCATGGACAGCAGCGACACCAGCAGGACCAGGTTGACGAACAGCGCGAGATCGGCCACCAGGCCGAAGACGCGGTAGTAGAAGGCCATGAATATCAGGACCAGGATGAATCCGATCACCACCGACTTGAAGCCCTGATCGATGTTGTCCTGACCCATGCTGGGGCCGACGGTGCGCTCTTCCACGATCTCCATGGGCGCGGCCAGCGCACCGGCGCGAAGCAGAAGCGCCAGCTGGGTGGCCTCGCCAATGGAATCCAGCCCCGTGGTCTGGAAGCGCTTGCCAAACGGCTCACGGACCACCGCCACGGAAATCACTTCTTCCACTTTTCGCCCGCCCGGCTTTTGTTCGATATAGACCACTGCCATCCGGTTGCCCACGTTGTCGCGGGTGAAGTCCAGCATCCGCTTGGCGCCAACGCCATCCAGCGTCACATCCACCTTGGGAGAGCCGGTCTGCTGATCAAAACCACCCGACGCGCCGATCAGCTGATCGCCAGAGACAATCAGGCGCTTTTTCAGCAATATCGGGTTGCCCTGCTGATCGGTGTAGAGCCGCGACTCCGGCGGAATACGACCGGTCTGGGCAGCTGTGAACGGATCGTTTTGCTCGTCGACCGCGCGATACTCCAGCGTGGCGGTGGCGCCGATGATTTTCTTGGCCTCCACCGTATCCTGCACGCCGGGGAGCTGAACGACCACGCGGTCGGCGCCCTGCTGCTGGATCACCGGCTCGGCCACGCCCAGCTCGTTGACGCGGTTGCGCAGCGTGGTGATGTTCTGCTTGAGCGCGGTCTGCTGCAGGTCAATCAGTTGCTGATCCTGAACACGCGCCGAGATACCAAAGGTCTCTGTCGGCGGCAGCTCGTCGAGATCCAGGCCTTGCAGGCTCTGATCCCGCCGCAGGATATTCATCGCCTGGTCACGGTCTTCCGCGGACCGCAACAGCATGAGCAGCCCATTGCCCTCCCGCCGCACCGTAATGTAGCGGATGCGCTCATCACGCAGCGCGGCACGAATGTCATCGACAAAGCGATCCAGCTGCTGGCTGCGGGCCGTCTCCATATCGACCTGCATCAGGAAGTGCACACCACCCTGCAGGTCCAGGCCCAGGGTCATGGGTTTGCCGCCAAGGACGCGCAGCCAGTTGGGTGTCGCGTGCGCCAGGTTCAACGCCACCACGTACTGGTCACCCAGGCCCTCACGCAGCGTGTCCGCCGCCTGGAGCTGTTCATCAGGGCTACTGAAACGGTACAGGAGCTTATTGCCGATCTGTTCGCTGCTCTTGTAGCCGAGCTGCGCGTCGGTCAGCGCGTTATCGATTTCGGCGGAGAGCTCGACAGGGATTTGAAAACCTCTCGAGGAGGTGATCTGCAGAGCCGGATCTTCGCCATACAGGTTTGGAAGCGCGTACAGCGCGCCGATCGCGATGACAAACGCGATCAGTGAGTACTTCCAGGCCGGGTACTGGTTCATAGTTCAGTCTCGGGTGGGTTCCGCTCTCGATCAGGCGGACTTGATGGTGCCCTTGGGCATCACGGACGCCACGGCGTGGCGCTGGATCTTGACCTCGACGCTATCGGCCAACTGCAAAGTCACGAAGGACTCGCCCACGTCGGTGATTTTGCCGAGCAGACCACCATTGGTGACCACTTCATCGCCTTTGGCCAGGGCCGAAACCATCTGGCGGTGTTCCTTGGCGCGCTTCATCTGCGGCCGGATCAGCATGAAGTAAAAAACAACGAAGATAAGGATCAGGGGCAGGAAGCCCATCAGGCCGCCTTGCGGCGCCGCGTCCTGCGCGTAGGCGCTGGAAATGAGGAAGTCCATGGTGTGCCTCTTGGATAAATTCCGGAATTATTCGATTAGGGCATTTATGGGGCCTTGCGCGAAGATTTCCAACAGCGCCTGGCCCAAGCTGCGCATTATACCTGAGGACATGGGTCGTGACGCATGACACGTGACTCGGATCACAGATCACGGATCACGAAGTAGCCACCCTATTCCATCCCTTCCTGCAAACGGGCCAAAAAGGCAGAAGACCAACGCTCGAACGTATCCGCTTCGATCGCCTGGCGGATCTCGGCCATCAACTCTTGGTAGAACCAAAGGTTGTGTACCGTGGCCAGGTGCGGGCCCAGCATTTCGTTGCAGCGGTCCAGGTGATTCAGGTAGGCACGTGAATAATTCTGACAGGTGTAACAGCCACAATCCGGGTCCAGCGGGCCTGGATCCGTGCGAAAGCGCGAATTCCTGATCTTGACCACGCCCTTGCGCGTAAACAGGTGACCGTTGCGGGCGTTGCGCGTGGGCATCACGCAATCAAACATGTCCACGCCGCGCGCCACGGCCGCGATGATGTCCTCGGGACGCCCCACACCCATCAGATATCGGGGCCGGTCCAGCGGCAGGTGCGGCGTGGTGAAATCCAGCACCATTTCCCGCTCTTCCTCCGGTTCGCCCACGGAGAGCCCCCCGATGGCGTAGCCATCAAAACCGATGTCAGTCAGGGCCTCGCAGGAAGACCTTCGCAGGCGCTCGTAAATTCCGCCCTGCACAATACCGAACAGCGCCGATGGATTATCAGCGTGCGCGGCCTTTGACCGGGCCGCCCAGCGCATGGACAACTCCATCGATTCGGCCGCCTGTTCCTGCGTGGCGGGATAAGGCGTGCATTCGTCAAAGCACATGACGATATCGGAGCCCAATGAGCGCTGCACCGCCATGGACTCTTCCGGTCCCATGAAAATCTTGTCGCCGTTCACCGGTGACGCAAAGGTGACGCCCTGCTCGTTGATCTTTCGCAGGTCAGCCAGGCTCCACACCTGGAAGCCGCCAGAGTCGGTCAGAATCGGCCCGGGCCATTGCATGAAACCGTGCAAACCGCCATGCGCCTCGATGACCTCTGTCCCGGGTCGAAGCATCAGGTGAAAGGTGTTGCCCAGGATGATCTGGGCGCCGGTGTCGGCCACCTGCTCCGGACGCATGGCCTTGACGGTGCCGTAGGTGCCCACCGGCATGAACGCGGGCGTGTCCACGGCGCCCCGCTCGAACACCAGTCGTCCTCGCCTTGCGGGGCCGGAATGCCCCAGTAGCTCGAAATCCATCGCTCAGACCGTCGCGGAAACCATCACGCGCTTGCCGTGGCGCAACTGTTCATAGGCGTCCGGTGGCGGCGGCAAAACGGCGGGCTGTTCAAAGCCCACCTTGTCCATGATCCAAAGCAGGCCGTCCAGACTGGGCACGAGGCAGATGCCGGTGATGCTGGTTTCAGGCCCGTGGGTCTCTTCGGTTTCATCGATGATGCCGAAGGTGCCCTTCAGCGGGCGGACAAATTCATAGCTGCCGAAGTCCACCTGGCCGGTCATGCCGGGCACGATCTGGGTTTCCACCAGGCAGGCATTGCGGCACAGGGCCCGGCAAGTACGCAATGCGCCGACCGGGTTTTCCAGGTGGTAAAGCAAGCCCAGCATCAGCACCACGTCGAATTGGCCCAATTCCCCGGCGTCGATATCGTGAATGTCGCCCTGGCGAAAAGACACCTGGTCCATCCCCAGCGCGGCCGCAATCAGCGAGCTGTCTTCCACGTGCTGCCCCCGCGCTTCGACACCGATCACCTCACCAAAGCCCATTTGCGCCATGCGTATGGAGAAGAAACCCTGGTGCGAAGCCAGATCGAGAACCCGCAAATCACCCAGATCGCCCTGGAACCGTTGCCTCAGCCAGTCACGCAGCATCGCCCAGCGGGTCTCATGGATCGCGTCCAGGGATCCGCCGTGATAGGTGCGTGTTTTCTCGCCGCCGGGCAACTCAAAGGTGTAGAACCATTCCCGGGAACGAATCTGCTCTAGATTTTGCGACATGGGTAATCCTCGGAGACCGGATGCAACCGGCCGCCTATTCTGACACTGCGGTTGGTCGATTGCACGGTCCACACCCCAACAGGGGGTGACCTTCAGAGAATCAGCATGGCGTCGCCATAGCTGAAGAAGCGATATTCCGATTTGACCGCGTGCTGGTAGGCCTCGAGGATGCGCTCCCGGCCCGCCAGGGCCGAAACCAGCATCAGCAGGGTCGATCCGGGCAGGTGGAAATTGGTGAGGAGACCGTCGATCACCCTGAACTCGAATCCCGGGTAAATGAACAGGCGACTGTCACCGGCATAGGGCGCCAGCTCGCCGCCGGCCGCCGCGGTCTCCAGGCTGCGCACGGCCGTAGTCCCCACCGCGATCACCCGCCCTCCCCGTTCCCGGGTCCGCCTCACGGCCTCGCAGGTGGATTCACCCACCTCCAGGTATTCGGCATGCATGACGTGGTCCTCGATACGCTCGCAGCGGACCGGCTGAAAAGTGCCCGCACCGACATGCAGCGTCACGTGCGTGAACTCCACACCCGCGCCGCGCAGCGCCTGCAGCAGTGGCTCATCGAAATGCAAACCGGCCGTGGGCGCCGCGACCGCGCCTGGCCGGCTCGCAAAAACGGTCTGATAACGCGACAGGTCCTCGGCTTCATCGGCGCGCTGGATATACGGCGGCAAAGGCATATGCCCAAAACGCTCGAGCACGTCCGCCAGGGACAGCCCGGCCTCCGCCTCGAGCTGAAAAAACCCGGCATCACGCCCGGTAACGGTCATGCGACTGCCGTCCTCCAAGAACAGGCAAGTCCCCGGCTTTGGTGACTTGCTGGCCTTCAGCTGCGCGAGGCAATGTCGCTGGCCCAGCAGGCGCTCCAGCATGATCTCAACCTTGCCGCCCGTCTCTTTTTTTGCAAACAGGCGGGCCGGAATCACCCGGGTGTCATTGAGCACCAGCAAATCACCCGGCTGCAGCAATTCGGGCAGGCGCGAAATGAATCGGTCGCGCAAAGACCCGTCGCCAAGCCCCAGCTGCAGCAGCCGGCTGTCGCTGCGCCGGGATAGCGGATGCTGCGCGATCAGACGCTCCGGCAATTCATATTGAAACTCGTCCAGTTTCACAGGTGACAACAGCCGCTTGGGTGTAGGGGGCGATATTATCTGTCAAAATGCGCTGCAGCGCCCCAGACAGACCATGAACATGCCGCTGACGCTGGACGACATTCGCCACCTCGACACCCAGGACCCGCTTCGCGAGTTTCGCGAGCAGTTTCTTTTTCCGGCGCATGGCGAGGGTCACCAGACTTATCTGTGCGGCAACTCGCTGGGGCTGCAGCCGCGATCGGCCGGCCAGGCGGTACAGCGTGAAATGCAGGCCTGGGCCGAGCGCGGGGTGGAAGGGCATTTCCACGGTGAACGGCCATGGACACGTCAGCACGAGACGCTGCGCGCGCCGCTGGCGGCACTGTGCGGCGCGGACGGCGCCGAGGTCACCACCATGAATACGCTGACGGTCAACCTGCACCTCTTGATGGCCGCTTTCTACCGGCCTTCGGGCCGGCGCAGCCAGATCGTCATCGAGCGCCAGGCCTTCCCGTCGGATCGGTACGCGGCAGCCTCCCAGATACGCTGGCACGGCCTGGATCCAGCAGATCACCTGGTTGAAATTGGCGCCGGCCATACGGCGCTGATCGACGAGTCGGAACTGGAAAACTACCTGGAAACCCATGGGGAGCAGGTAGCGCTGGTGCTGTGGCCAGGCGTGCAGTATGCCAGCGGGCAGGCTTTTGATCTGGCGCGGATTACCCGGGCGGCGCATGCGGCGGGCGCCATGGCGGGCTTCGACCTGGCGCATGCCATCGGCAATATTCCGCTTGCGCTGCATGAGGACGGCCCTGACTTCGCCGCCTGGTGCACCTACAAATATCTCAACGCGGGCCCAGGCGCCATTGCCGGTGCCTTTGTTCATCAGCGCCATCATGACCGGTCTGATCTCACCCGGCTCGAGGGCTGGTGGGGCGTGGGCCTGGACCGTCGCTTTCTGATGGAGCCGGCCTATCAACCGGCTGGCGGCGCTGACGCCTGGCAGCTATCAACGCCGCCCACGCTGGCCGTGGCGCCACTCGAGGCGTCGCTGGACATTTTTGCTCAAGCGGGTTTCAACGCTTTGCGCGGCAAATCCCGCGCTTTGACAGACACGCTGGAGCGCCTCATTCAAGAGCAACTTGATGATGTGCTGGAAATCCTGACCCCCGCCAACCCGCACCGCCGTGGCTGTCAGCTGTCGCTGCGGGTCAGATCCGGCCGGGAGGCCGGTCGAAGGTTGTTCGACCGCCTGGTCGCAAGAGGCGTCATCGGCGACTGGCGCGAGCCGGACATCATCCGGGTCGCGCCAGTGCCTTTGTACAACCGCTTCGAAGACTGCTGGGAACTCGTTCGCAGCTGCCGCGTCTGATTTACTCGCAGTCCAGGCGTTGTGTCAGCTTGAGCACGTTATCCGTTCGGTCAATATCGCCCGTCAGCGGATCAGCCAGCATGTAGTCCAGCGTCCAGCTGCCGGAATTCTCGGCCGTCAGGTCGATACTGAGCACACCAACCTCTTCGTCGGTGACGCTGCCCACGCAGTTCGGGCAGAAGCCTCTATACTGCACCAGCGGTATGTCGCTGCCTGTCGGCGTTGGCTGACCTTCGGCGCCCAGCAGCCAGCGCGGTTCACCCGCCGCATCGAACAGGTAGTGCAAATGCCCCTGCGCCACGGCGTTCACCAGCACGCTGGCGCCGCCCAGTCCGTCCACACCGCGATACCAGATACCGGTGTAACTCTGCTCACCGCCGTTGTCCGGGCAGGTGTTGGGGGACGACAGGGGGTTCATGCGGTCGGAACCTGAGAGCCCAAACAGCTGCCAGGTAAAGACGACGTCGTCTTTGCTCAGCGTGGTGATGGCCACCTGCCCCACCACGGTGGGCTGTTGCTCCGCTCCATCATTGGTGTAGCGCAGCACGTTGGCCACCCAGATGTCTCCGTCCGGCTCGAGGTCCGAGGCCAGGTACCAGGCCGGCAGCCCGGCTTCATCATAGGTGTACCAGAGAATGGCGCGAGCAGCGCCCAAGGCGTAATCGAAGCCCTGGTTGATGCCGGGTCGTGATTCCGGCTCCCACAGACCCGGGCTCACGGCGGACTGGCCGCCGGCGAATTCGACATCGGCCTGCACCGACGCCGAGATTTCAGCGCCACTGCCGTTGCTGAGCACCACGTACCAGCGGCCCGCCTCGAGGGAGCTGCCGGAAACCGTCACGCTCGGGCCCTCGCCATTGGCGCCGCTGGCCGAGGCGATTGCCCCGCCCTCCGGCGCGGCCGGGACTTCAGGCGCCTCGGCAAAGGCGGCATCGAAACCCACGCGCTTGAGTTCAATGGTCAAGGCATCACTCTCCGTCCCGTCTCCGCCGCTTGCGCTGACGGTCAGGCTGGTCGCGCTGTCGGGAACGTCAATGAACACCCGGTCATGCGAATTGTTCGCCCGCAGGGCCAGGTGCTGGGCACGGCCATCCATCAGGGCCAGCGTGGCGGGCGCCTTGATAAACGTTCGATTGAACCGGACCGGAATGATACCGAGGTTGTTGGGGTTATCCCGGTCTGTGCCCACGCCAACAGCACCCACCAGCGACTGGCCGGAGACCGCGTCCACGTTGTTCCAGGACACGCGCACGGGGAACGTTTCGTTGGTCTCAGTCATGCCCTGCGCGGTGGCTGTAAGCCCCAGTTCGCCTGAGTTTCCAACCACCGCCCGAACCAGGGTGGCGTTATCCGGCTCAGAGTCACTGGCGTCCCAGTTCTGTACCAGGATCCAGTAGCTGCCCGGGACGGGGTCGAAAATGTCACAGACCTCCAGGTCCTGCGGCGTGGTGCTGGAACACAGTTCCTCGCTTTCCTGCGCCAGGCCGTCGCCGTTGTTGTCACGGCCGACAAAGAGATCCAGGTCCAGTGCGGTTGAGGCCAGGGTCTCCGCATGCAGCCAGAGGCTGCCCTGCGGCACATCCTGCAGGACGGTGAAGGTGCCCCCTGAACCATCATAGGGATCGTCATCCGTCGGATCCTGGGGTAAGGCCTCTGTGTATTCGATCTCCCGCGTTAATCCGCCGGAGGTGATGGTCGCGTCCGGCAACGAGGTCAGGTTGCTCAGGAAGAAAATCTGGTTACCCGAATCCTCGCTGGCGTCGATGGTCCATTCGTCCGGCAGTTCGCCACCCGAACCGTAAACCGCCATGGTCAGGCTCTGGTCCGGAACACCGGTGGCAGAGAGTGTGACCTTGCCGTAAATCCAGCTGCCGATGAAATTCCCGCCGCTGAGGTCGACCTCGATGGCCAACTCCTGGTCGGCGCCGTTGGACAGGTCAAACTGCGCCGGCGTGACGGTGACACTGACACCCTCGGGGAAGCCGCTGGCGCTGGTGGTCCAGGTGCGGTTGCCGCTGATCGAGGTGACCGTCCGCATGAAGGTGCAGGTATCCCGGCAATCGCTGTTGGCCAGGCCGGGCAGGTTAAGCATTCCGGGGTCACCCCCAAAGCCGGGGTTGGCCATCTCGTAGTCCGTGCCCGAGACGTCCAGGTACAGGCCGGCCTCGACGGCCTGGAACAGAACAGGCCTGCCAGCGCCGGCCTCGAAGGGTGTCGCGCTGTTGCCGTCTTCGTCTTTCGCCAGGCGATCGGTGGCCGTGGTTTCAATGGCTGAACTGATCATGCTCGGCGTCCAGTTGGGATGGACACCCAAAAGCAATGCGGCGCCACCTGCCACGTGCGGGGATGCCATGGAGGTGCCGCCCAGGAACGCGTACTGATTCGGGTCTTCTCCCTCTTCCGCCGCAAACGCGCCCAGAATGGAGGAGCCCGGCGTCATGACATTGGGCTTGAGCACGTCTTCAACCGGCGACAGCGCCGGCCCCCGCGAACTGCTGTCATTCACCACGTCGGCCACGCCGCTGTTACGGCGCGCCTGTGATTCCGCGATTCTGGCCTGATGATCGCTGCCCTCGCCCAGCCAGTCACGCAAAATATCGCCGTCGTCCGCTGTCAGGTGAGCCGCAGGCAGGCAGTGCGTGTCCAGGACCACGGACTGGAGGCCCTCCTGCCTGTTGGCCAGGATGTAGCCGCCGGCGCCGGCCAGTTTCACATTCAGGCCTTTCTCGATGCGGCCGTAGGTGCCCCGGTCACACACGACAATTTCGCCGTTGAAGGTACCGGGCGCGAACGGGTTGGAATCGCTGGTTTGCTGGCTGCAGGAAACACCCACCGCGGTCTCGGTTTCCGCGCCGCACAAGGGGAAGCCGTAATCTGCCGCGTGAACGATCGGGGCGGTGGGCGAACCCCCAACCCAACTCGCGCCGACCAGGTTGGGCGGCAGCGGGGCCTCGCCACCGCTGAAATCCGTCACCAGCGTGCCCACCAGGCGGTCGTGCGAGGAATTGGCGGCCGCCATGATCCATGGCGCATTGGCCGGCGAACCGATCGTGGCAGCACCCGGCCCTGAATTACCGCCTGAGGTCACCACGAAGATGCCGGCATTGACCGCGTTGAGGAAAGCCCTGGGCGTTGTTCCTGGCGTCCACGGAGAGAACGCTGAACTGCCGATGGAATAGTTGATGGCATCAACGCCATCCGCGATGGCCTGATCGATGGCGCTGAGGATGGCCGAACCCTGGCAGCCGTCGTCATCGGAATCTTCCGGATCGCCGATAAAGCACACCCGGTAGGTGACCAGGTTGGCGTTGGGCGCCACGCCCGAAAACGTGGTCAGCCCGAAGGTGAAATTGGCCGTGTCGGTATTACCCACCGCGATGGAAGCCACGTGGGAGCCATGCCCGTCGTTATCGTAACCATCCGTGTTTTCCTCGACCGTGTCCGTGCTGTCGACATCAGTGACGAAATCGTAGACGCCCACCAGTTTGTCGTTGCACAGCACCTCCTCTTTCGAACACAAACCCAGCTGGCTGGGATAGGGATTCTCGTGGTCGTAAGGGTCGGCGGTGTTGCCGGTGCCCTCGCCCAGATCCTTGAAAGAGTCGTGGTCCCAGTTGATGCCGGAATCGAGCACGCCGACCACCACGCCCTCGCCTTTGGTTTGCGGCACACCGAAACCGGTCCAGATGTTGTTCGCGCCAATCCATGTCGGCCCCGCGTCGGTGTGCAGTTTGTGTATTTCTTCGGGCTGAACGGTAATGACACCCGGCATGGCCGCCAGGCGGCTGGCTTCTTCCGCGCTCAGGCTCGCGGCGAACCCGTTGGTGGCATAGCGGTAATGGTGCGTTGGGTTTAGCGCGCGCCCCAGGCTGGCTTCGGCCCGGGCGCGGAACGTTTCGTAACCTCTTTCCAGTTCATCCAGGTACGCCCTGGACTCAGGCGCACCCGCATCCAACCGGTTGCGAACGCCTTTGCCCGCCCGCTTGGCGCTGGCGCCGTTCTCCACACCGTTTTCCAGGGAAGACGCGTTGTCGGGACGTTGTGCGTGCCACTCGGCCAAGGGCGCCTGCTCCAGCACCACGATGTAGCGCGCCGAGCCGTCATCGGCAGTTTTCGGGCCTTTGGCCTGAACGACACCCACCGTCGCGGCTGTGAATGAAATCAATACAATCCATCGAATAGCTGCTTTCATTGAATCCTCATCTCTGAATGGGGTTTCTCATGGTGACCAGTTCTTCGGCGGCCGTCGGATGAATACCGATGGTCGCGTCAAACTGGGCTTTCGTCAGGCCTGATTTTATCGCTACCGCGAAGCCCTGGACAATTTCGGGTGCGTCGAGCCCACACACGTGGAGACCCACGACACGGCCATCGGCGCGATCTACGACCAGTTTCATCAACATCTGTTCCTCGCGGCCGCTGAGCGTATGCTTCATCGGACGAAATTCTGACCGGTAAATATCCAACTCACCGTAGTGCTGCCGCGCTTCCTCTTCGGAATAGCCCACGGTCCCCACCTGGGGATGGCTGAACACCGCCGAAGGCACGAAGGCATGGTCTACGGACCGCGGCTGGCCACCAAACTCGGTGTCCGCGAATGCGTGGCCTTCCATGATCGCCACCGGGGTCAGGTTGATCCGGTTCGTGATATCTCCCACCGCGTAGATGTGTGGAATGTTGGTTCTTGAATACTCATCCACCGGAATACTGCCGCTGGCGCGCACTTCCACGCCGGCATCCAGCAACCCCAGGCCCGCCGAAGCCGGGACCCGGCCGGTGGCAACCATCACGCAATCGGCCTCGATGACCTCACCGCCGTCGAGTTCGACGGCATAGCTTCCGGCCATGGGACGGACAGCCGTCACGTTGCGCTCAAAATGAAACTGCACGCCCTTGCCCGCCATCTCCCGGCCCAGAAAGGACCGCACGTCATCGTCGAAACCGCGCAAGACCCGGTCGCCCCGGTAGACCTGGTGCACCTCTGATCCGAGCCCGTTGAAAATACCTGCGAACTCGCAAGCGATATAGCCCCCGCCGACCACGACCACGCGGGCGGGTAGTTGCTCCAGGTGAAAAGCATCATCGGATGTAATGGCGTACTCGCTGCCTTCAAATTCCGGTATCCACGGCCGCCCACCGACGGCGATCAGAATTTGCTCAGCCGTCACCGTACGTTCTCCAACGTGAATTTCATGTGAACCGGCCAGCCGCCCATGCCCCTCGATCAGTTCGACGCCCGAGTTGCTGAGCAACTGCAGGTAGATACCGTTGAGCCGGTCAATTTCGCGGTCTTTGGCCGCGATCAGGGTGGGCCAGTCGAACCGGACCTCACCCACCTGCCAGCCATAACCTGCGGCGTCTTCGAAATCTTCACCAAAGTGCGAGGCATAAGAAAGGAGCTTCTTGGGTACGCAACCACGAATCACGCAGGTGCCACCCACCCGGCTTTGTTCGCAAATGCCGACGCGGGCGCCGTGTTCCGCCGCAATGCGTGCCGCCCGAACCCCACCGGATCCGGCGCCAATCACGAAGAGGTCGAAATCGTACTTGCTCATCACGTCAGATCCCGTAGAAAAGTGGCCAGCAGCCGTCAGGAAAAGGACAGCGCAGGGCGCGATTCGTTCACCTGGTAGCGGCCCCGCTCTGCCTACATGAGGACCATTCTGACATGGATCAATTCAGGGTTCATCACGGCATGGACTTGTCGCAGGCCAAGCCCTACCATAGCCCCGAATTCATTAATTTCAAATGCATGATTTCTGTCAGCGACCTCACCCTGGAGCGATATTTCGAACCGGTTTTTCAGCCGGTCAGCTTCTCTATTTCAACGGGTGACCTGGTCCTGCTGACCGGGGACAACGGCTGCGGCAAGACCACCCTGATCCGAATCCTGGCCGGCGTGCTCGCGCCCAGCGAGGGCCGCATCGAGTGGGGCGATGACGGCATGATCTATGTGGGTCACATGCTGGCTGTCAAAGACGACCTCACGGTCACGGAGAACATCAATTTCATGCGTCAATTCCTGGGGCATAGCGAGACCAGCACGGCGGAGATCGTCGAGCGGGTCGGCCTGCGCCGGGTTTGCGAACAGACCGCGCGCACCCTCTCAGCGGGTCAGCGGAAGCGCTGCGCGCTGGCCCGTCTGCTGCTCACAGACGCAAAGTTATGGTTATTGGACGAACCCTATTCCAACCTCGACAAGCATGGAATGATCATGCTGGACGGCATACTGGAACGTCACCTGCGCGACGGGGGCGCCTGCGCGATGGCCACCCACGGCAGCCTGAGGCCTGAGGGCTTCGAGTACCGGGAGATCGGCATGGTCTCCGGGGCTGCGTCATGAGCCATCGAACCGGCGCCTCCAAGGCCTTCCTGGCGCTGGTGCGCCGCGACCTGCTGCTGGCTTTCCGGCGACGCTCAGAGATGATGCAGCCGCTGCTGTTCCTGCTGGTGGTGGTCAGCCTGTTTCCCCTGGGCGTCGGGCCCAGCCCTGACTTGCTGGGAAGTATCGCCCCGGGGGTCATCTGGATCGCCGCCCTGCTGGCCACGGTGCTGTCGCTGGACACCCTGTTCCGCTCGGACTTCGAGGACGGCACATTGGAGCAATTCGCCATCTCAGGTCATCCTGTTACCGTCATCGCCCTGGCCAAAATCATGGTCCACTGGCTGGTTGCAGGCCTGCCCATCGTATTACTCTCACCCTTGCTGGCGTTGTGGATGAACCTGCCCATGGACGCCTTGGATGTACTGGTTATCACATTGCTGCTGGGAACGCCCGTGCTGAGCCTGGTGGGCTCCATCGGCGGCGCTCTGACCGTCAGCCTGAAACGGGGCGGACAACTGCTGTCCCTGCTGGTGTTCCCCCTGTATGTGCCGTTGCTAATCATAGCGGCCAACGCGGTGTCCGCCGCCGTCGCGGGCCTGCCCTACAGCGGCCAACTCGGCCTGATGGGGGCTGGCCTGATCGCGGCGCTGACGCTGGCGCCATTCGCAACCGCAGCCGCGCTCAAGCTCAGCCTGGAGTAAATCACAGGATCAAAGTGCCTATGAACCGATTCATGCTTTTCATCCATAAAACAGGCTCCCCACCCTGGTTCTACAATTTCAGTGGCAAACTCTTGCCTTGGACCTGGGGCGTTTTTCTCGTACTGCTGGGGGCAGGGCTCTACCTCGGCCTGGTCAAGGCGCCGCCCGATTACCTGCAGGGAGAGAGCGCGCGGATCATGTACATCCACGTGCCGTCGGCGTATATGTCGATGATGATCTACGCCCTCATGGCCGTCATGGGCGTCATCGGGCTGGTATGGCATGTCCGCATGGCCGAAATCATGATGATCTCCAGTGCGCCGATCGGGGCCATTTTCACGGCCATCGCGCTGGCCACGGGGTCTTTGTGGGGCCGGCCGACCTGGGGAACCTACTGGGTGTGGGACGCACGGCTGACATCGGAACTGGTGCTGCTGTTCCTCTACCTCGGCGTCATCGGCCTGTACGCGGCCTATGACGAACCGCGCAAGGCCGCCCGGGCGGCGGCCCTGCTGGCACTGGTCGGCGTGGTCAACCTGCCCATCATCCACTACTCGGTCACCTGGTGGAATACGCTCCATCAACCGCCCAGCCTGACCAGTGAGGGCAGCGCCATCCACCCGAGCATGCTGGTACCGCTGCTGATCATGGTGGTGGCCTGGAAGTTCTTTTACATCTCCAATCTGCTGGTCAGGACGCGCACCCGTCTGATCGAACAGGACCAGCGCAAGCGCTGGGTTCATCACGTACTGACAGGGGCCGACCGCTGATGTCACATACTCCTTTTATCGTGGGTTCTTATCTCATCGCGCTGGTCCTGCTGGGATGGTGCGCGCTGGCGCCCATACTACAAAGCAACAAACTGAAGCGATTCATTCTGAGTCGCCAACTATTTACGGAAGAGAAAGATGCATCCGACTCGTAAACGCAGACTCATCGGCGTGCTGGTCATCCTGGCTGGCGTTGCCATCGCCGCATCGATCACGCTGGTCTCGCTGCAGCAGAACATGCTGTTCTTTGTCAGCCCCAGTGACATCGAGGGGCAAAACCTCCCCGTTGGGCGTGAGTTCCGCCTGGGAGGGCTGGTCACACCGGGCAGCGTTTCCCGCGCTGATGACGGCCTGATGGTGCAATTCGAAATCAATGACGGCGTTGACTCGGTGACCGTCAAGTTCGACGGCATCCTGCCGGACCTGTTTCGGGAAGGTCAGGGCGTGATCGCCCGTGGCCAACTGGAATCGCACGAGGTGTTCGTGGCGCATGAGGTGCTGGCCAAGCATGATGAAAACTACATGCCCCCCGAAGTCGCTGACGCCCTGGAGGAAAAGGGGATGCACGTCGTTCCCTCTTCCGGGGAGCGTGAAGGATGACTGCCGAACTCGGACAAGTCCTGCTGATGACGGCGCTGATCGCGGCGCTGATCATGGGCGTGCTGCCATTGATTGGCGCACATATCAAACACGACGGCCTCATTTCCATGGGGTGGCGCGGCGCCATCGCCCAGGCGGTGCTGCTGGCGGGCGCGTTTGCGCTACTGACCCGCGCGTTCGTCGTGCAGGATTTCTCGGTTGAGTATGTCGCGCTGAACAGCAATTCACTGTTGCCGATGCAATACCGCATCTCGGCGGTTTGGGGCGCCCACGAAGGGTCCCTGCTGCTGTGGGAGTTGATCCTGGCGCTGTGGACCCTTGCGGTGGCGCTGTTCAGCAAAGCCCTGCCGGCTGCGTTCCGGGCGCGCGTGCTGGCCATCCTTGGCCTGATCTCCGTGGGTTTCCTGCTCTTCATCATCTTCACGTCCAATCCGTTTGGCCGCATCCTGCCGCCCGCGCCGGAGGGACGCGACCTCAACCCCCTGCTGCAGGACCCGGGCCTGATCATTCACCCGCCCATGCTGTACATGGGCTACGTCGGATTCGCCGTGGCGTTCGCGTTCGCGGTCGCCGCGCTGTTGGGCGGCCAGGTCACCCGTGAGTGGGTGCGCTGGTCGCGGCCGTGGACGCATGTCGCCTGGGCGTTTCTGACGCTGGGCATTGCCCTGGGCTCCTGGTGGGCCTATTACGAACTCGGCTGGGGCGGCTGGTGGTTCTGGGATCCGGTGGAGAATGCCTCGTTCATGCCCTGGCTGGTCGGCACCGCACTGCTCCACTCGCAGGCGGTCACCGAGAAGCGCGGCGCGTTTCGCAACTGGACCCTGCTGTTGGCCATATCGGCGTTTTCACTCAGCCTGCTGGGGACTTTCCTGGTTCGCTCAGGCGTTCTCACCTCGGTGCATGCCTTCGCCTCGGACCCTACGCGCGGCGTGTTCATCCTGGCCTACCTGTTCGTGGTGGTCGGCGGCTCGCTGACGCTGTTCGCTTTCAAGGCGCCGAAGATGGCGTATGGCGAGCCTTTCGGCGGCATGTCGCGCGAAACCATGCTGTTGGTCAATAACCTTCTGTTGGCGGTGATGACCGCCATGGTGCTCCTTGGGACCCTGTATCCGCTGGCCGTCGACGCGCTCGACGCCGGCAAGATCTCGGTTGGAGCGCCGTACTTCGGATTGCTGTTCACCATTTTGCTGCTACCGATGGTGGTGGCGCTGCCCATCGGCGTCTTCTCACGCTGGCGCAGCGACAGCCCGAAGCGCATTGCCAGCTACCTGGTCATCCCATTCGTTTTGGGTCTGCTCAGCGGCGTCGCGACCTGGTTCGCCGCGCCCAACGCGGGTTTACAAGGGTCTTCCAGCGTTGCGGGTGGGGTCTGGATCATTGCCGCCAGCCTGGCCTGGCCATGGTTGCGGCTGCGGCGACAAGGCCATTTCACGCGCAGCGAGACCGCCATGACGCTGGCGCATATCGGCCTGGGCCTGTTCGTCATCGGTATCGGCCTGACCGGTCCGCTCAGCTCAGAGAAACACCTGCGCATGCAGGCGGGCGATCGCTACGTCATGGCCGGTTACGACTTCCATCTGAACGAAATTCGCGGCCGGGAAGGGCCGAACTTCGTCGCCGACCGCGGTGAGTTCATTGTGTCGCGCGATGGCGAGGAGCTGACCCGGCTGTATTCGGAAAAACGACGCTACTTTGGCGATCAGCAGGTGATGACCGAAGCCGCCATTGACGCCGGCCTTTTCCGGGACATCTACGTTTCGCTGGGTGAGCCGCTGGATGGCGGCCAGGCATGGGCGGTGCGCCTTTATGTGAAACCCTTTGTGCGCTGGATCTGGCTGGGCTCCCTGTTCATGGCAGCCGCCGGCCTGCTGGCGGCGGGTGACCGGCGTTACTGGAAGCGATCGGCGCGTGAACAGACATCGGTCAGCAGCACCGGGGAGGCCACCTCATGATGACCCGTTTCCTTCCGCTGGCCGGGTTCGTGCTGCTGGCGATTTTGCTGGGCGTTGGGCTGAAAATCGCGGACAAGAAAACGGAGATTCCCTCACCCCTGATCGGGCGGCCGGTGCCGGATTTCAATTTGCCGGAACTGGACAATGCCGAGCGCGTGCTCGGGCCGATGGATTTCCGGGGCAAGCCCTACCTGATCAATTTCTGGGCCAGCTGGTGCGTGACCTGCATCTATGAACACCCTTATATCACCGATCTGGCGCGATCCGGACGGCTGAGAGTGGTCGGGCTCAATTTCCGGGACGAACCTGAAGACGCGCGCGACTGGCTGGCTCAGCACGGCAACCCCTACGACGTTGTCATTACCGATTATGACGGCCGGGTGAGCATTAACTTCGGCGTTTACGCGGCGCCTGAGTCCTTCCTCATCGCACCCGACGGCGAGGTGGTTTACAAGCAGATCGGGGCGCTCACCCCCGATGTGATCCAGGAAGTCATTCTGCCCATGGTTCTGGAAATGGAGCAAAACAAATCATGAAATGGTTGTCGTTTACCGTATTGTCGGTACTGCTGTGCTGGGCCACGGCCGGGACGGCCCAGATCGAGGTCAACCAGGAACCGCTGGTGTTTGAAAACGCGGAACAGGAAGCGCGTTTCAACCAACTGACCCTGGAATTGCGCTGCCTGGTCTGTCAAAACCAGAACCTGGCCGATTCAGACGCGCCCCTGGCGCACGACCTGCGTGAGGAAATTCACGGCATGATGATGGCCGGCAAGGACGACGATGAGATCAAGACCTTCCTGGTGGAACGCTACGGTGATTTCGTGCTGTACAAGCCGCCGGTGAAGGGCAATACGCTGGTCTTGTGGGTGGCGCCCATCGCGCTGCTGCTGATAGGCGCCATTGTGGTCGGGGTGGTTGTGCGCCGGCAGGCGCAATTGCCCTCGCCGGGCGTGGAAGGGAGTGATCAATGATGTTTTGGGTACTGGCTGTCCTGATCAGTCTTGTCGCCGCGATGTTCATCGCCTGGCCGCTATTGAAAGAACGCGCCGCGCTCAGAAACTACGGCCTGGCGCTGGCCCTGCTCGTGCCTGTCGCGTCACTGGTGCTGTACCAGATGGTCGGCACCCCGGAGGGGATCGGCGTTGTCGGTTCACCGGGCCAGACGGGGCAGCCCTCCGCATCAGCCGCGCACCCGGGCGCTGGCTCGGACATGGGGATGGAAAGCATGGTGGCCAGCCTCGAGCAGCGATTGCAGCAGAATCCAGGCGACCTGGAAGGATGGGTCCTGCTTGGACGGTCTTACAAGGCCATGCAACAGTATATTCAGGCTGAGATCGCGTTGACCCGAGCCCTGCAACTCGCGCCTGCTGACGCCCTGGTCCTGGTCGAGCTGGCGGAGGCAAAGATGTTCACCTCGGGCAGCCCCGACGTCAGCGACGAGGTACAGGGCATGCTGGTGCAGGCCGTGGATCTCGACCCCAACAATCAGAAGGGGCTGTGGCTGCTGGGCCTGGTGGCTGCACAGCAGGGTGATGACCCGCGCGCGCTTCAACTGTGGGGGCGCCTGGTCTCGCTGCTGGAGCCCGGCTCCCCTACCCTGGCCTCGGTGGAACAGCAAATGTCCCAGCTAAGACAGCGCTCCGCCGCTGAGTCCGCGCCCATCGCGGAAACCATGTCCGAGGCCGCAGAAGCCGCGCTCGAAGCGGAAGAACGCCTCGACCCCGCAACCGGGGAAGACGACACCACGCCGTCCGCTGTCTGGGCCGGGCTGAGGGTGGATGTGATGGCGCCCGCTGATCTGAGCGCCTTGCCCCCCGGCGCCGCGCTGTTCGTGATTTTGCGCAATCCCGCCATGCCGGGGCCGCCGCTTGGGGTCGCGAGGATGATGACACCGACGTTTCCAGCCATCGCACTGGTCAGCGACGCGAACAGCATGATGGAAGGCATGCCCATTTCCGGGGTGCAGGAAGTGGACGTGCTGGCACGCCTGTCCATGACCGGCTCTCCGGTGCCAGGGCCGGGCGATCTCGAGAGCGACACCGTGCGGGTAAACCTGGCCTCCACCCAACAGGTCAAACTGGGGCTGATCTCTGACTGAGCCCCGTTGAGGGGCCCGCTTTTTTACCTGGAAAGCCCGGCTTCCCGGCACAGGCCCGAGTGGCAAGCAGACGGCTGCTGCTCGCCCTGTTAACTGCCTGCAGTAGCGGACTGCCAGGCCTGCTCAAGCCGCTTGGCGGAGACTTTCTCTGCCGTACCCAGTTGCTGGGCAAACAGGGAAACCCGGTATTCCTCGAGCAGCCAGCGGTACGTATCGACCCGCTCGTCATAGACTCCGCCTGCGGCGACAAAATCGAGATAACGCTGCCACCACGGCTGGAGCTCTGACATCAACTGCAGATCACGCGCCGGATTCAGGCCAACGCGATCCAGGCGCAACTGGACAGCCTCGAGATACCTCGGGTAGTGCTGAAAGCGGTCGGGCTCCAGGTCCCTGAGAAACCCCTCGTACAACAAGTCCTGCAATTGCGCATCGATATCTTCAAAGATACCGGGTCGCGCGGCCGCGAAGCGGTCGTCCAGCAAGGATGAAACCGCGTGCACGCGCTTCATCACCTGGTCGAGCAAGCCCGCGCGGGTTTGAAACACGCTGACCAATCGTTTGCGCACGTCTTTCGTGAGCTCGATGAAGGCCGCCTCGGTGCGGATGTCCAGCACCCGGTTTCCAGCCGCTTCCACCATGGCGGACCATGCCAGGTCGGACACCAGCGCTGCGACGCTGCCAAACGGCGCCCAGGCCATTTGCGCTTCCCGCGTCAGCCCATGGTGTTTTTCAAGGTAGCGCAGCTTGTCCCGGCACTCGATGGCCAGCAAGCGAAGCACGCCGTGAAAATGCGCGTTCGCGGCCTCGTCCACGTCATCGAACAAACGCAAACCGACCGCGCTTTCCTGATCGACCAGCGCTGGCCAGGCCTTGATGCCTCGGCCGGTTTGGACGGTAGCGGGCAGCTCATTGAAGTCCCATTGAGCAACGCCGTCCCGGTTCCAGTCCGTACCCTGCCGATCCATGAAGCGGCGCCTGGCGCGTGCCCCGAAACGTTCCTGCAGAGCGGCCAGGTCGCGGCTCACGGCCAACACCTCCCCGCTGGCGTCATGGATCACAAATCGCAGACGCAGGTGATCCGGCAACAGCTCCTCATCGAATTCGCGCGATGAGATGGAAACCCCGGCCATGCCGCCCAGCGTGTCCGCCAGAACGTCCAGCAACGCCCCGGAGCGCTCACTGCCCAGCCGGTCCATGGCTTGCTCGGCAAATTGCGGCGCTGGCGTCAGGACGCGGCGAATCGGCTTGGGGAGCGTTTTCAAAAGCGCGATGACCTTCTCCGTCAGCAGTCCGGGAACGACCCATTGCACATCACCCGGGTCCAGCAGGTTCAGGCAGTCCAGCGGAACCATCACGCTGACGCCATCGGCGCTGTCGCCCGGCTCAAACCGGTAGCTCAGCGCGAAGGTATGGCCTGCGGACACCAAAACATCGGGCCAATCATCCTGATTGGCCGCGCGCGCATCGGGCCGGACCAGGTCGTCCGCCGTCAGCAGCAGCGAGCGTGCAGCGGACTTGTCGGCCCCGGCCAGCCAGCGCTCAAGCGACCTGACGCTGCAGACCTGCGATGGTAGCCGCTGATTGAAAAAGCCGAACAAGGCGCTGTCATCCACCAGCACGTCGCGGGCGCGCTTCTTGTGCTCTTCTGCCTCCAGCTGCCGCTTGAGCGCGGTATTGGCGCTCAGGAATTCAAACGTCTGCTCAACATCGCCGGTTACCACGGCGTCCCGGATAAATATCCTCCGGGCTTCCGCGGGATCAACCGGTCCGTAACGCACCCGGCGTTTCTCGACCAGGATCAATCCAAACAGGCTCACCTGCTCGTAGGCCATGACCTCGCCGCGTCGGCGCGACCACCAGGGATCGAAGTGCCTGCGCTTGAGCAGGTGACCGCCCACGCGCTCGATCCATTCAGCCTGGATCTGCGCGTTGACCCGCGCGTACGGACGGCTCGTCTCGACGATTTCGGCCGCCATCAGCCATTTGGGTGATCGGCCGAACAAGCCGGAACCGGGAAAAATATGGAAACGCCGCCCCCGGGCGCCGTGATAGGACGGGTCCTCCGGATCTCGTTGACCCACCTGGCTCAACAGGCCCGATAGCAGCGCCCGATGCACCTGGTCATAATCGCCGTGACCGCCCTTGAGCGGCAGGCGCTCCTCCCTGGCCTGGTCCCGCAACTGCTGGTACAGGTCGAACCATTCCAGCACACGTTGCCAGTTGAGGAATTCCCGTCGGCACAGCTTGCGAAACTGGTTGCCCGTGTGCTCCTTGCGCTGTTTGCGCAAGTAGCTCCACAGCTTGAGCAAAGTGACGAAATCAGACTTCTCATGGGCGAAGCGTTCATGCGCCTGGTCGGCCGCGCCCTGGGCCTCCAGCGGCCGTTCACGCGGGTCCTGGATACTCAGACCCGCGGCGACCACCAACAGATCCTCCAGGCACCCCTGGCGCGCGCCCTCGACGACCACGCGGGCCAGGCGAACATCCAGCGGCCAGCCGGATAATTGCCGTCCCAGTCCGGTCGGCCCGCGATCGGCGTCCACCGCGCCCAATTCGAACAGCAGCTGGTAGGCATCGCTGATCATTCGAGGCGCCGGTGAGTCGATGAACGGAAATGCCTCGACCGCGCCCAGTTCCATGGTGCCCATCCGCAGGATCACCGACGCCAGGGAAGTCCGCAGGATCTCCGGCTCGGTGAATTCGGGACGAAGGTCAAAGTCCTCCTCGCTGTAGAGCCGGACGCAGGTGCCGGGTCCGAGCCGCCCGCAGCGACCCATGCGCTGATTGGCACTGGCCTGGGAAACGGGCTCGATGGGCAGCCGCTGGATACGGCTGCGATGAGCGTAACGGCTGATTCGCGCTAATCCGGAGTCGATGACAAATCGGATTCGCGGTACGGTCAGGCTGGTCTCAGCCACGTTGGTGGACAAAATAATCCGGCGGGCGGCGCCTGGGTGGAACACACGCCGCTGTTCCGCCGCTGAGAGACGCGCGTAGAGCGGCAGGACTTCCGTATTCCTCAGACCCTGCCGCCCCAGGTATCGCATCGTCTCGCGGATTTCCCGTTCGCCTGAGAGAAAGACGAGAATGTCGCCCCTGGGATCGATGCGCCCCAGCCGGGAGACTGCCTGGCCGATGCCCCGGTACAGGTTGCGATTGCCGGGACCCTGCTGACCCTCCTCCTCGCTGACGGGCTGATAAACCACCTCTACCGGATACCCCCGACCGGACACCTCGATCACCGGCGCGCTGTCAAAGTGCCGGGAAAATTTCTCGGTGTCGATGGTGGCCGAGGTGATGATGACCCTCAGGTCCGGGCGTCGCGGCAGCAGCTGCCGCAGATAACCCAGGATAAAGTCGATATTCAGGCTGCGCTCGTGCGCCTCGTCGATCACCAGGGTGTCATAAGCATCGAGATGGCGATCATGCGCGGTCTCGGCGAGCAGAATGCCGTCTGTCATGAACTTAACGAAGCTTTCCGAGCCCAAGCGCTCACGAAAGCGCACCTGGTATCCCACGGCGGCGCCCAGGGCGGTCCCTAATTCCTCCGATACGCGCTCAGCCATGGCGCGCGCCGCGATCCGGCGAGGCTGGGTGCAGCCGATCAGCCCGCGCGTGCCGCGGCCGGCTTCCAGGCACATCTTGGGCAGCTGGGTGGTTTTACCGGAGCCCGTCTCGCCGGCCAGGATCAGAACGGGGTGCTCGCGAATGGCCGCAATGATCTCTTCGCGATGGCCATGAATGGGCAGTTGGCCGTCGTATGCCGGGCCGGGCAGCGCCTGCGCCCGTTGCGCCCGTTGCGCGGATGATTGCCGTGCGCGCTCAGCGACCTTGGCGAGTATGCGATCGACCGGCTGCCCACGCTTCAGCCTGGCCCGGGCGCCGGCCAGCCGTGTGGCGCACCAGGCCGCATCGGCCTGCATCAGGTACCGAAGCTCTTTCTCCAGGCCCTCGATGGCTTTGCGGGATTCCATGGGCGGCGATTATCCCTATAATCGGGCGTTCACCACAATGCGGAACGCAAGACTCATGGGCGCGAATTTCAGGAGCGATAACGAGACACCGGTCGCGGCGCCGATCTGGGATGCCATGGCTGAAGCCAACCAGGGCACGGCTTACTCCTATGCAGAGGACCACTGGTCGGAACGGCTGGACGAGGCTTACTCCGAGCTTTTTGAACGGCAGGTTCGCGTTCTGCCGGTTGCCACGGGCACCGTGGCCAACTCGATCGCGCTCGCCAGCGTGTCGCCTCCCTGGGGCAGCGTTTACTGCCACCGCAATGCGCATGTTTTGTGCGATGAAAGCGGAGCGCCCGAGTTTTTCGGCAACGGCCTGCGGCTGGTGCCCGTTGACGGGCCGGGGGGCAAGATGCAGGCCGACGCGCTCGCAACGGCCGTCCACGCCTCGGAGGGGCACGGCGTGCACAGTTACGCCCCGGCCGCATTGACCGTCACCCAGGCCACCGAGTGCGGCAGTGTCTACCAACCCGATGAACTGCAGGCGCTGTGCGCGGTGGCAAAGGGCAAAGGCCTGGCCACCCACCTTGACGGCGCCCGCTTTGGCAATGCGGTGGCCGCCCTGGGCTGCGCACCGGCCGATATCACCTGGAAAGCGGGCATCGATATGCTGTCTTTTGGCGCCAGCAAGAACGGCTGCATGGCGGCAGAAGCGCTGATCTTTTTTGAGCAGCAGGATCGCTGGGAGATTGCTGAGCGCCTGCGCAAGCGCTCCGGCCACCTGCTGAGCAAGATGCGCTATGTTTCGAGCCAGTTGCTGGCTTACATCGAGAACGATCTCTGGCTGCGGCTGGCCAGCCATGCCAACGGCCAGGCCGCGGCCTTCACTGCCGCGGTGGAGGCCCATCCTGAGGCGCGGCTGGAGTACCCTGCCGAAGCCAACGAGGTCTTCGTGCGCTGGTCGGCGAGCGGATTCAAAGCACTCGAGCAGCGCGGGATTGAGTTCCTTTTCTGGCCGGGTCACGACGACCTCGCCCGGTTCGTTTTTGGCCATACGACCAGCGAGCAGGACACACAACAACTGATCTCGGCCCTCGAGGGCTGAGCGTGGGGAATAAAATGAGCGAACACAATAATTCCGGCTCAGCGCTGGAACGCGCCATCGGCGGTTTCGGCTTCGGCGTTATCAATCTCAACAGTGTGATCGGCGCAGGCATTTTCGGCCTGCCGGCGGCCGCTGCGGCACTGAGCGGTGCTTTCAGCCCCTGGCTGTTTGTACTGTCAGGCATCCTGGTATTGACGGTCGTGCTCTCTTTTGCCGAGGCCGCCAGCATGTTCAAGAAATCGGGCGGCGCGCTGACCTACGCCAGCCACGCCTACGGGCCTTTCGTCGGCTTCCAGACAGGCTGGCTGGCCTATCTCAGCCGCGTTGCGGCGATGGGCGCCAATACCAACTTGCTGGTCACCTACGCCAGCTGGTTCTGGGCGCCACTGGATGGCCAGCCATGGCGTTCCGCGGCCCTGGTGGTCATTTTCACCAGCCTCACCTGGCTCAACGTACTGGGCGTTCGCAACAGCGTGGCGCTGCTTTATGCCTTTACCGCGCTCAAGCTGCTGCCCCTGTCCCTGCTGATACTGTTCGGCCTGGGCAAAATTGACCTGGGCATGCTGATGGGCGCCGAGGCGCCGGACATCGGCGAGCTGGGGGAAGGCATTCTGCTGGTGCTGTACGCCTATGTCGGCTTCGAAGGCACCGTGGTGACCGCGGGCGAGGGGAAAAATCCAAGGCGCGACCTGCCCAAGGCCCTGATCAGCACGATATTGATCATCGGC
>Ga0181579_10000578_pt1 | contig 29885 bp, 32 predicted proteins | sample 071ome_24_FD_132996 | JGI IMG/M metagenome (GOLD analysis project Ga0181579, IMG submission 132996) | Coastal salt marsh microbial communities from the Groves Creek Marsh, Skidaway Island, Georgia - 071402CT metaG (megahit assembly) | ecosystem: Environmental > Aquatic > Marine > Intertidal...
CTTTCGTTGCCCTCCGCGCCCCGATCCGCTGATCCGTCTCGAACTCTGGAAACGGATCCGTTGCCGACAGCCGGACTCCGACCTGGCCGCGGACCCTTCAGGCCCACACCGTGCCACTCCCCGGACTACCGATCGGACAACGGGGTCGGAGATCCCAAGCTGGAGTGCTCTCTTCGAGGAGCTCCTCACCCACGCTACGGATGGGGCACCCTTCGTCGTGATCCTCGATGACGCGCACCGTTTGCAGGACGCTCGATCTCGATTCGAAAAGGGGTTGGCCGAGGCCCTCACCGAGGCCCGGGCATCGGAGGTCGCATTTCACGTCGTTCTCGCAGGCAGAGCGGGGGCGATGCCATCCGTGGGGCAACATGTCGACATCACGGCACCATCTCTGGCACTCGACATCGATGGACTCCCCTTGAGGGCCGCTGCACCCCACCTGCCGGGCACACGAGCGTCGGACAAGATCCGTGCGTACGCCGTCTTCGGCGGTCTCCCGGGCGTGCTCGCCCACCTCGACACATCGGTCACGGTAGGGACCAACGTCCGACGTCTGCTGCTTCCGGACCACGGCCCGCTGGCCGACGTGCCGATGAGCTGGCTCGAGCGATCCGTGCAGACGGTCACGCGATACGTCTCGGTACTCGAGGCACTCTGTGTTGGGGAGGCCGAATGGGCAGACCTGACTCGTGCGATTCCGGATCTGACGAAAAGCGGGCAGGTCGCCCCGTACCTGAAGAGACTCGCCGAGCTCGGCTTCGTTCGAAGCCGACGATCCCTCGACGCGGCACCTCGGAGCCGTTCGACCCGGTACGCCATCACCGACCCCTTCCTCGCCTTCTGGGTCCGATTCATCCTTCCATGGCGAATGTCGGAGAGGGCCTCGGAAATCGTCCCCTATTACGCGGACGAGATTCGCCCGGGTATCCGTGACCACGTGCAGCGGATGATGCCCATGTTGTGCCGCCGCCATATGGAGATCGACGCCCTCGAGACGCTGGGCTCGAACGCGCGCGACAGTGGGTCGATCTGGGGCTCGGCGGCCGAGATCCCGGTCGCGGGCACGCTGGGTAGCGGGGCCATCTACTACGGGGCGTGTCTCTGGGACCCGCCATCCAGTCGCCCCCGCAAGCCGGAGCTGACACCCCTGGAGCACCTCGATCGTGCGATCCGCGAGACCCGCTACGGATTCGGTCGGCAGGGGCGGATCCGCGTCGTCTTCACCGGGAGGTCGACTCCGACCTGGCTTCGCCGAGAGGTCGCACGACGCGATGATGCTCGGATCGTGGACGCGACCAGCCTTCTGGGGGACGCGCTGACGTGACGAGAGGCGCGCCCGAACCGTTCGGACGCGCCCCTCACCTCATCTAGCGAAACGTGACGGACTAGATGTCCAGATTCTTCACGTATTTCGCGTTCTTCTCGATGAACTCGCGTCGAGGCTGCACCTCGTCACCCATGAGACGGTCGAAGAGATTCGAAGCGATCGCGCCATCCTCGATCTGCACCTGCAGGATGGTCCGGGACTCAGGATCCATCGTAGTCTTCCACAGCTGATCGGGGTTCATCTCACCGAGCCCCTTGTAGCGCTGGATGTGGATTCCTTTGCTCGTCTCGCCCTCCTTCCCTCCGAAGCGCTTGATCGCGTCGTCCCTCTCTCCGTCGTTGTAGCAGTAGACCTCCTGCTTCCCCTTCCGGACGCGGTAGAGCGGCGGCTGGGCGATGTAGACATATCCGGCCTCGATCAGTTCGCGCATCTGCCGGAAGAAGAACGTCAGGAGCAGCGTGCGAATATGCGCGCCATCGACATCGGCGTCGGTCATGATGACGATCTTGTGATACCGGGCCTTTCCCAGCTCGAACTCGTCACGGATGCCGGCCCCGATCGCGGTGATCATCGCCCCGATCTCGTCATTCGAGAGAATCTTGTCGATCCGTGCGCGTTCGACGTTCAGGATCTTCCCCTTCAGCGGAAGGATCGCCTGATACCCACGGTCCCGACCCTGCTTGGCGGAACCACCGGCGGAGTCACCCTCGACCAGGTAAAGCTCACACATCGACGGATCGGAGATCGAACAGTCCGCGAGCTTACCAGGAAGCACACCACCCTCCAGCGCACTCTTCTTGCGCGCGAGGTCCCGCGCCTTACGCGCAGCATCACGAGCCCGAGCAGCCTGAAGTGACTTCTCGATGATCGCCTTGCCGGCCTTCGGGTTCTCGTCGAGGAACGTCGAGAGGTGCTCATTGACCGCCGCCTCGACCGCGCCACGAACTTCGCTGTTCCCGAGCTTCGTCTTGGTCTGACCCTCGAACTGAGGCTCCATGACCCGAACGCTGAGCACGCAGGTCAGACCCTCTCGGACGTCATCCCCGGAGAGGGACTCGCCCTTCTTGAAGATGTTGTTGCGCTTTGCGTAGTCGTTGATGGTACGGGTCAGAGCGGCCTTCAGGCCCGTGACGTGCATCCCCCCTTCGTGCGTGTTGATGTTGTTCACGAAGGAGTGCGTGTTCTCGCTGAACCCCTGATCGTACTGAAGCGCGAGCTCGATCTCGGCTTCCGGCTTGGACGTCTCGAAGTAGCAGATCTTGTCGTGGAGCGCGCCACGCGAGCCCCGAAGGAAGGTCACGTACTCGGCAATCCCGCCGTCGTACTGATACGCCTCCTCCTCTCCGTCAGTGCGCTCGTCGACAAGGACGATCTTGAGGCCCTTGTTGAGAAAGGCCAGCTCACGGAGTCGGTTGGAAAGGACTTCGAACGAGTACACGAGTTCCGTGAAGATCTCGTGATCCGGCTTGAAGGTGACCTTGGTCCCACTTCCCTTTGCTTTCCCCTTCTCCTCGAGTTCCTTCGTCTTGATGCCACGCTCGTAGCGCTGGTGGTACAGCTTCCCGCCGCGACTGATTTCCACCTCGAGGAACGTCGAGAGTGCATTCACCACGGAGACACCGACACCATGGAGGCCACCGGACACCTTGTAGGTGTCCTTGTCGAACTTTCCGCCCGCGTGAAGCGTGGTCATCGCGAGTTCGACACCGGGGACCTTCTCGGTCGGATGGATGTCCACCGGAATTCCACGACCGTCGTCCTCCACCGTGATGGAGTCGTCCTCGTGGATCGAGACGGTCACCTGGGTACAGTGCCCGGCCATCGCCTCGTCGATCGAGTTGTCGACGACCTCGTAGACAAGGTGGTGGAGGCCGCGACCCGAGGTCGAGCCGATGTACATCCCGGGCCGCTTTCGCACCGCCTCCAGTCCCTTGAGAACCTGGATCTGACCCGCAGTGTAATCGCTGCCCTTTTGCTTCTTCTCTTTCGCCATCTCTACTCCGAAGCGTTGTGCGACGCGACCTCGCGTCCTATTCGGTCTCCGCCTGCACGAAGACGATCCGTTCGATGGGCGTGTCGGGCATGTGGTCGTTCACACGCCGGACGAAGTCGCCCTTCATCATGTTCAACTCCATCAACCACGCGCTGCTGCGGACCTCGACGATGAGCACCGCGTCCTCCACGCTCCGTGCGTGCGTCACGTGTGCCACGGCCTCGCCAACGAGCGCGGGCCACTCCTCGAGTACGGACATCCGACGGACCTGATCGAGAACGCCGTGGTCCGCCAGGATCTTGTCGACCACCGAACCCAGCGCCACGGGCTTCCCGGCCCGCCCCTGTTCGGCACGCCGACCGTCACCGTCCCGCTTCCTGGGAGACGTGCTCATCATGTGGTGATCTCCCCGGCCTGAATCCTCCAGCGGGGCAGCACGTCGCGCCGAATCCGAACGTCGGCGTCTTTCGGCGCAGTCAGCACGACCTGCCCCGTGTCCTCTCCCTCCATGAGCTCGAGGATCCGCTCGCTGCGACCAGCATCGAGTTCCGCGAAGACATCATCGAGAAGAATCATGGGACGACGGCTACGACGCTCACGGATGGTCATCGCCTCGACGAGCCTGAGCGCGAGGGCTGCGGTTCGTCGCTGGCCTCCGGAGCCGTAGTCGCGAAGGTCGAGGCCTTCACCCTCATCGCACAGCTGAAGCCGAAGGTCGTCTCGATGAGGCCCGACCAGCGTCACGCCCCTGCGTGCCTCGCGATCCCGAGCTCCCTCGAGCGCTTCGCGGAACACATCCTGGACGGAATCGGCGTCCGCAGCGCCGTCCAGGGCAACCTGAGGCTTGTACGTCATTCGTGCTCTGCGACCGCCACTCACACGTGCATAGTAATCGTCGAAGGCGCTCGCTCTGGCTTCGACCCAGGTGCGGCGGGCCATCATGATGTCGGCTCCGGCCCGGACCAGTCCCTGATCCCACACAGAAACGAGCGACCACGACTGTCCGGCCTTCAGGGCTGCATTCCGACGGGCCAGGCTCTTCTTATAGTCGGAGAGCGCAGCTACGTAACCGGGCTCATTGAGCGAGAGCACGATGTCGAGAAACCGACGGCGCTCCGACGGTCCACCACTGACGAGATCGACGTCGGCGGGGGAGAAGATGACGGCCGAGAAGTGTCCCAGGGCATCCGTGAGCCGTTCGGCCTCGGTTCCGTCCACGGTCACCCTCTTCCGTTTCCCCTTCTTCTGGAAGGCCGCGGCGACCTGCGAGCCTCGGGGCTCATCCCCCTCGCCCTCGGTCGTACCGACGACCCGGAAGACGTCCTCTCCGAACGCCACCATCTGCGCATCGCGCGCACCTCGAAACGAGCGAAGCGTCTCGAGGTAGTAGATCGCCTCCAGAAAATTCGACTTCCCCTGCGCGTTGTCGCCGATGAGGGCGACACCTTCGCGCGGCAACTCCAGCTCCTGATTTCGGAGGTTCCGGAAGTGCCTCAGCGAAAGCTCGCTCAGGTGCAACGTTCGGAGGGCGGGAGAGTCGCGAAATGCATGGGGAAATCTAACGATTTCACCCACTCGCGAGAACTGCGAAAACGTCCTGTTTCGAGCGATTTCCGGGCTCAATCACACCCGAACTCCGAGCAGAGATCAGGAACCCTTGAACTCGGCCTTACGCTTCTCAAGAAAGGCCTGCATCCCCTCCTTCATATCCTCGGTCGAGGCGAGCAGACCAAAGGCGGATGACTCGAAGCCCAACGCGTCCTCCGTCGCGGTATCGACAGCACGATACATCGACTCGAGTGCCAGCCGGACCGCGACCGGTCCATTCTTGGTGATCTTCCGCGCGAGCGCCTTCGCCTCATCCATCAGAGCGTCCGGCTCTGCCACCGACGACACGAGCCCGATCGTGTGGGCCTGCTCGGCTCCCACCATGTCGCCCGTCAGCGTCAGCTCGATGGCACGCCCCAGTCCGACCAGGCGGGCGAGACGAATCGTCCCCCCATACCCGGGGATGATACCGAGGCCGACCTCGGGAAGCCCGAAGCGAGCCTTCTCGCTGGCGACGCGCAGATGACAGGCGAGAGCGAGCTCGCACCCGCCGCCGAGGGCGTAGCCCCCGACCGCCGCGATCACCGGCTTCGGAAACATCTCGATGGCCCGGAAGATTTCCTGCCCTGCACGGCTAACTGCGACCCCGGTCATCGAGTTCATCGTGGCCAACTCACCGATGTCGGCCCCCGCGACGAACGCCTTCTGGCCGGCGCCCGTGAGGATGACCGCACGGACCGCTTCGTCATTCCGCAGGCTGGCGAAGGCCTCTCCGATCTCCCGGACGACCTCCGCATTGAGGGCGTTCAGCTTGTCCTGTCGATCGATTGTGACGACAGCGAGTTCGTCGTCGCGTTCGACCTTGATGTACGTCAGATCGCCCATGGTGAACGGTCTCCGGAAGGCGTGCTCGGATGAAGAAAGGCGGCCAAAGATAGCGTAGCGAAACAACATGGAAAAACCGCGAAACGCGGCTTACCTTCCCGCCCTTCGCGGGCGCCCGATCACGTGCCCCACAACCCGTCTCGCCCATGAGGGCGGTCTACCGAGGAGTCGTGCTTCCATGAGTCGTTCGCTCAACAAGGTCATGCTGATCGGCAACGTGGGGAACGACCCCGAGATCCGTGCGACGGGCTCCGGGGCCCGGGTCGCGAAGGTGTCTCTAGCAACGAATCGGACCTGGACGGATCGCAACACCGGTAACAAGAACGAGAAAACCGAGTGGCACCGACTGACCTTCTTCGGCCGGCTCGTCGACATCGTGGAGCAGTACGTCAAGAAAGGAAACCGCCTCTACGTCGAAGGCCGGATCGAGTACTCTCAGACCGAGGGTGAGGGCGGCACGAAGTACTGGACCGACATCGTCGTGACCGAGATGGTCATGCTCGGATCGTCCGGGGGTGGCGGTGGAGACTTCGGTGGTGGCGGATACGGCAGTGGTGGTGCGGGAGGAGGCGGATTCCCCAGTGGAGATTCCTCGACGCCGTCTACCGAGCCTGACGACGATCTCCCCTTCTAGCAGCCGTTACCCGCCGCCTTCCTCTCCGGCCTCGGACTCCCAGAGCCCCATGAAGTACTCCTCGTACCGGTCGGGATACCGACGGTAGTCCTCGACCCAGACCTCGAAGGGTGGCAGCGCCACACGTCGACCCAACCACTCGGTCGCGATGCGCACCATCTCGGCGTACGAGATTTCATCGGCGTTGCCCGCTTCGCGCGTCGCCCGATGCGCGAGGAGGTAGATCTCGTCTGGACTCATGTAGACGAGTAGATCCGCGACCTGCGCAGAGCAGTAATCGTGATACTTGGCGCGCAGAATGTGGAGCGGCTCGTCCGAGCCTGTCGCTCCGTCCACCGCGATGCCTCCACCGTACGTAGACGAGCCCCTCAAACCTCGAAGGGCCGGTCGATCCAGGGAACTTTCGAACCGAGCCTACGTTTGGCCAGAGGGGCTCGCTAAAGCAAGACTTTCGAACGCCTTACGGCTGGGCCGGGGCAACGTCCATGTCGAGGTCCGAGGCGCCCGTCTCGTTCTGACGGAGGTGGTTGTAGATGGACCGACGGGTCAGACCGTACAGAACGATTCGGCTCAGAAATTCCGGATCGGAGGCCTGAACCTCTTCCGCCTGCTCCGCGATATCTCGCGGAAGGCGGACAGAAAGCTGCACGGAACGCGTCTCCCACATAGACACACCTCGCCCACGATTGATTGTGGAAAAGTTGGACTTTTCGAAGGGGCGCCGAGGCTCGCGACCAGACAGGTCATCGAGAGCGGCGGGAGGAGCTAGCAACCTCGAGTGGAAGAATGCTAAAGGGCGCCACGAGAGGGCGCAACCCCCATTCTCGCCAGATTTGCACGATATTACGATTTTTCTAAATCCTTGTCCCGCAACGACTTAAAAAAAAGCTTAAAATCTGAAAACCAACTGTTCCTCGGACGTCTCGCACCTTATCCGCACACGCTGCTGCGGGCCGGAAGTTCAAGTATTGCAGCGAGTTTCGTGAGTCGAAGGAGAGCCGTCAGAGAGTCCGGGCGCAGCACGTTTTTTACGAAAAACCGCTATGCCATCGCAGAGCGCAGGAACGACTCCAGAGCCGCCGGTTCGAACGATCGGAAGCGATCTCGGACCTCACGAGGACCCTCTTCCCGGAAGACCAGAGACGTCCGGTGCACCAGCGCCCCCCGATCCGACTGGAATACGATGAAGCCACGCCAGGCCTCCTCGTCCCGGAACACGCGCAATGCCGCCACCCAGTCGCTCCCGGCTCCACGAAACCGCCGCGCGTCCAGCGTCGCCGGAGCCGCTACGGTCGGCGCACCCGCCGACACGTCGAGGGAGTCGACATATGCGTCCGGGTTCTCGCGCACGTCCCGGAGCCACACATCGAGGGGAGGCAGAGGGAGCAGATCGGCGCAGAACTCGGCCAGCGCGCCAAGAGGGTCATCCGCGACCGACTCGGACGGAGACTTCCGACGGTAAAGCCGACGCAGCAGCGGGCGGACGGCCTCAGGCGGGAGCATGAACACCAGAGCACGTCCCTGACGTATTCGATATTCAGCGTATTCCCGCTGCTGTTCCTCGGGATCGACCCCGAAAGTCTCGACGTTCAGCGCGATCAATGGACGACGTGCGAGCCAGCGATGGGGGGAGGCAACCGAACGATGTGGACCGTGGGTTCGTGGATCTGAAGTCCAGCCAGCGTCTCCCGCGCGCCGAACGTCTCCATCAGGGTTTCGACGGATGCGTACCGTTCTGCCTCGAAGCGGGCCATGAGCGCCACCAGGCCGCGACGCATGCGACCCAGAACCTGACGCGCCCCCACGAGACTCGTCGGAATCGGCAGGCGTACGTGGTACGAGACCGCCCCGGTGGGAGACGACGGGTCCTCGCGATGCAGCTCGGCTTCGGGGAAGGCGACACTGAGTGCATGCTCCAACTGCGCGTCCGGCTCGTCGAATGCGGTCCGGAACACGAGCGCGCAGGCATCGTAGTCGAGATGCGCGCGGGTCAGCCGCCCCGGTCCGAGAACGAAACGGATCGACGTACCTTCGTGCAGGTCGAGATCGCGGCAGATGTCTCGGAACCCGACTCGAAGGAAGGTCGGCCGAGACAACGGCCCAAAGCCGACACGCTCCAGCACGCGGAGCCCGAGCTTGCGGCTGTACGCGCGAAGATCCTGGGACTCGCGTGTGGCCGCCGATGCGGTAATCAACTCGGCCACATGATCGACCGTCGGGTCGTAGACCCAGTCGAGCACGACCAGCTCGGTACTTAGATCGAGCACCTTGACGCTACCGCTTCCAAGATCGACCACCTCCGACGTGGAGGCGTAGCGCCCCTCCACGACGAGTGCCAGGCCGATGTCTTCGATCCGCCCCCCGGCGGCGTCCATTTCGTGATGGTCGCGGTACTGCACGATCGCGCGCGTGAGCGGGAGCTCGCAGATACCCGGCACATCGCCCATTGCTTCCGGGCGGGTCTCGGTCGTCGTCGTAGAATGAAGCTGCATCGCGGCTCCTCCGGAGCTTGGCGAAGGGCGTTCTGTCGAGGGATCCGTCGCGGCCCACGGCCTCGAAACGTCCCGATTGTTCGTTCGATTTCCCCGCCCCCGGTACTGCCAGAATTCAGGGGCGGATCCTCACGATAACAATCTGTTTACAGCGACTGCAAGGAAAACGCAGCGGTCGAAACAAGATGGTTGCACCTGCTGTGCGGCGCAGGCATCATTCCCTCGACGATACGCCGTATGTCACGTATCCACCGCGAGTTGAAGGCTTCCCCCACCCCCCCGTACAGTGCCGCATCCGAGCGGCGACGGTCCGTCGGCTTCATCGAAAACCGAGCCGACGCGTGGGCATGCTTTCTCGTCACATTCCGGGCGACGGAAACGACCTGGCACGGATACCTCTCGTTCCGACCCAGTCACTCCGAGCACAGGGCCGACGAGGTCAGGACAACCGACATCTTCGTAGAGGCGTCCGAAGGTGAGATTCACGAAAAGGTCCGAAGCCTCGGCCGCCCGCTGCTCCACGGGCTCCTCGACTCCGCACTCCACACGCGCGGTCAACGCGATGGGAGCCCCACGCACCTGCGGGGTCAGTTTCGAACCCTGCTGAACGCGAACTCCGTCGAGATCGCCGGAGACTGGATCGACGACCCCGAGGACGTGACCGACGACGAACTCGATCGACTCCGCTCGCTGTACGAGTCGTATCGCATCGATCAGGTATGTCACTTCATATCGATCGTGGACCCGGACGATTTCGGTGAGGCGGTAGATCACATTCTCGAGGGCGAGAGCATCGACTTCCGGGCGAAGGACCGGGTGCAGTTCGCCCGCATCGTGGTAGACCACATCGAAGCCCACCTTCCCCTTCCGGACTTCGAGACGTGGGCCACGGACTTCCTCGCACACCCCGAGGCGTATCGCCTCTACACGCACACGCTGCACCGGGAAGGACGCCTGCCCTGAGCCAACCACGTGGAGACCCTTCTGGCGCGAGACTCAGACACGGGGGGCTGTTGCTCGGTACTCCTGGCGTATTTAGCTTTTCACGCTCGAAAGCAGTGATCTACCAAAGGATGTGATCGTCTTGGAAGTCGTCGTACAGGACAACGAGAGCCTCGACCGCGCTCTGCGCCGCTTCAAGCGGAAGGTGCAGCGCTCGGGCCTCTATTCGGAGCTGCGTAAGCGTCGCTACTACGAGAAGCCGAGCGCGCAGCGCAAGCGGAAGCGTGAGGCCGCGATTCGTCGCGAGCGTCGGCGCCAGCGCCGTAAGCGCCCCTAACGTCCTGGCACATTGGACGTCCGAGGCGGTCCCCGACGGGGACCGCCTTTTTTTTGTACCCCGTCCGGGGTGACGCAGCCCCCCTGAACGAACCGAGGTGCCTCCCTCCCCTGAGAGAGGGAGGCACTCAGCCTCACACCGGGAGCGGAACCGGCTTCTCGCCGCTCCAGTCGTAGAAGCCCTGACCGGTCTTCCTCCCATAACGACCCATGGCGACGATCCGCTTGAGGAGTGGCGGAGGCGCGTACCGCTCCTCCCGATACTCGTCGAACATGATCTCCGAGATCTTGTAGAGCGTATCGATCCCCACGAAGTCACACAGGGTGAAGGGACCCATGGGGTAGCCGCACCCGAGCGCCATGCCCGTATCGATGTCTTCGATGCTCGCGACACCGCGCTCGAGCTGGCGAATCGCGTCGAGCATGTATGGCACGAGCAGCAGGTTCACGACGAAGCCCGAGTTGTCCTTGGCCGCGATCGGAACCTTGCCCAGCGCCTTCGAGAACTCGAACGCGCGATCATACGTCTCTTCGCTCGTCGCGATCGTCCGTACCACCTCGACCAGCTTCATGACCGGCACCGGGTTGAAGAAGTGCAGCCCGACGAAACGGTCCGCTCGCGCGTGAGCGGCCATGTCCGTGATGGTCAGGGAGCTCGTATTGGACGCGAAGATGGTGCCCTCACCGCAGAGACCATCGAGCTCACCGAACAGGGCGTTCTTCATCTCGAGATCCTCGACGATCGCCTCGATGACGATGTCGCAATCTGCGAGGTCGGCGACCTTCGTGGTGAACGATAGCCGCGCCCACGCAGCATCCCGGTCCTCGGCCGTGAGCTTCTCCTTGTCCACCGCGCGATCCATGGATTTCCGGATCCGCTTCTGCCCGGCCTCCAGGAAGTCATCGTTCACTTCCCGGACCTTCACCTCGAAGCCGCTCTTCGCGGCGATCTCGGCAATTCCACTGCCCATGAGACCGCATCCGACGACCCCGACCTTGCTGATGTTCAATGCTTCCTCCATGTAGGGAACTTCATTTCAAGTCTTCTTCTGTCCGTGCCAGATCACGCGCCACGCCGTGGAACTGCCGCTTGACCCAGCGCCGCCAGGACGCGGGTGGCGGCTCGAGCGACTCACCGACCTCCAACCGGTCCAGCACACCTTCGACCTCGTTGTGCACCTGAACGATCTTCTTCTGGTGTCCCCGGCCAACCACCGTCCCGACACCGCCCCACGCTCCGAAGCCCACAACGATCCCGGCACCGACGGCCAGCGCGACCGGGACGGCAGAGGCGGCCGCGATTCCGACGACGGCACCGCAAACACCTCCGGCAGCGCCGCCACCGAATATGGCCGCCGCAACATCTTCGTTCCGCGTCCCGGGGTCGACGAGAAACTCTATCAATGTCCGCTCATCGTCGACCCCGTCGAACCGCACCTCGACCGATTTCGCGGAGGCGATGTAATGCTTCTGAGAGGAGAAACTGGCAGCCCTGGCCAACTGAGACGCCCAGTCCAGAGAGGGCTGGTAGAGCAGTAACTCGGGAGCCCGACGCACCGGCTGCAGCAATTGGGTCGCAACAAGGAAGTCGTCAATCCGGACCTTCAGCTCCGGGACCGTTCCGGGAACGATCCGGGACGCCCGCACGGTCGCGGAGCCGAAGATCCGATCGAGTGTCGTGCCCCCCGCTTCGCCGCTGCGGACCTCCAACAGAGCCGTACGGACATGGGCTTCCGTCAGCCCAACCTCTCCCGCGATGCGGTAGAGTTCGACCTCACTCAGCCGCCCTTCACCGGCGTCGGGATCCGAGGCCGCGAGTTCAGCAGCCCGACGTATGACCGCATCGAACTCCTGCCGCGTGAGGCTCCGACCGACCTCGTCACTCACGCGACAGGAGTCCCCGACCGTGCGGTCTAGAGAGCCTCGACGATCACGGCACCGCCCTGGCCACCACCGATGCAGGCGGAGCCCAGACCGTACTTGCCGCCGCGACGACGCAGCTCGTGCAGGAGATGGATCGTGATGCGGGCACCCGAGGCGGCGAGCGGATGCGTCAGGGCGATCGCGCCACCGTTCACATTCGTCCTCTCGGGGTCGAGACCCAGATCCTTTTCAACCGCCTTGTACTGAGGCGCGAACGCCTCATTCACCTCGACGAGGTCCATATCGTCGAGGGAAAGGCCCGCATTCTCGAGCGCCAGGCGCGCGGCGGGAGCCGGACCGATTCCCATGATCTGGGGCTCGACGCCGACGAAGCCCCACGACACGATACGGCCGATCGGCGTCACGCCGTTGGCTTCGGCCCAATCGGCACTGGCGAGCACGGCGCTGGCCGCCCCGTCGCCGATGCCGCTGGCGTTTCCGGCCGTGACGAGGCCGTCCTTTCGGAAGTAGGGACGCAGACCTCCGAGAGCCTCCATGGTCGTCTCGGGACGCAGGTGCTCGTCCGCGGCATAGCTGGTCTCACCTTTACGCGTCTTGATCAAGACCTCGGCGATCTCGGCATCGAAGTAGCCGTTGTCCCAGGCGGCCTTGGCCCTCTGTTGGGAGTTGAACGCAACCTGGTCCGCTTCTTCACGGGTGACCGCGTACCGGTCCGCGAGTTCCTCGGCCGTCTGCGCCATGGTCAGGTCGCAGTTGGTGTCGAGCAGGGCCTCCCAGAGGAGATCCTCGAAGTTGGGACCGGCAGGCCCGAGACGGAGAGCCTTACCCCACCGCCCACCACGGATGACGTGCGGAGCCTGGCTCATGGACTCCGTGCCACCGGTCAGACATACGTCGGCTTCACCAAGCACGATTTCCTTGGCGCCTTGCACGATCGCTTCGAAACCGGATCCGCACAGCCGGTTGACGGTCAGCGCAGGCTTCTCCTGCGGGATTCCTGAGCGGAGCGCCACGTGCCGAGCGAGATAGATCGAATCGGACGACGTCTGAAGCGCGTTTCCGAAGAAGGTGTGGTCGACCTGGTCGGGCGTCAGACCCGCGGCCTCGATCGCGGCCTCGCTGCTGAACACGCCGAGATCCGTCGCGGTGAAGTCCTTGAGGGAGCCTCCGAAGGTCCCGAAACCGGTGCGCTTACCGGAAAGAACAACGACGTCGCGTGAATGACCCTGCGTTGCCATGAAGCCTCGTATGAGCGGTGTGGAGTGGGGAAGCGGCAGAACTTCTGGTTACCCCTCGACCCTCATCCTGTTCACCTCCCGCATGAGCCATATGTGGCGATCGGTGTGCGCCACGAGCAGGCCGATCGCTGCACCTGCGGAAAGCCGGAGAAGACCGAAGAACGGGGAACCGAATCGGATCCGGCCCAGGTCGAGACCATCCGCGCGCTCGATCGCAGCGAGAAGCCTCTCATGGGCACGACGGAAGTCCCCCAGAGCCGCTTCCGCGGTCGTCCCGGGATCCGGCACCATGGTCTTGAACGTCTTGATCCGGCGCTTCGGCGGAGGCTCGTTCTGGCGGACGAACCATGTCGAAATCATCGAGTGCTTCCACGGCCCTTCACTGCGGGGGACGTTCCTGGCATGGGCCGCTTCCAGCGCGGCATGGACCGAATCCAGATACGGGCCGTTGACGATCGCCATGTGGGCCACGTGGCCGACCAGAGACCACTTCGCCTCATCCGGGCGCCACGTGGTGTACTCCGCGTCCCCTTCGGTGAGCAGTCGCTCGACCTCCCCCACCTGCTCGCGGACGCGAGCAGCCACCCCGTGCAGATCGGCACTGCGATAGGGGATCATGCGTCGTGTGCTCGAGTCCGACTCAGGCGAACTCGGTCTCGGGCGGCTTGTCGAGGTGCTGCATGAAGGCCTGCTTGTTGTTCGCCTTCATGTACGCCTCCTCGGGCGTAATCAACCCCTGCATCAGGAACTCCAGCACGTGCTGATCCAGGAGTTGCATCCCGTCCTTCTTTCCCGTCTGAATGATCGACGGGATCTGATGGATCTTGTTCTCCCGAATCAGATTTCCGATCGCCGAGGTGCCAACCATGATCTCCATGGCGGCCATGCGGCTCTTCCCGTTCTTGTGCCGCAGCAGCACCTGAGCGATCACGCCCTTGAGCGACTCGGCCAGCATGGAGCGGATCTGCTCCTGCTCTTCCGCGGGGAAGACATCAATGATCCTGTCGACGGTTTTGGGAGCGGAGTTCGTGTGGAGCGTCCCGAAGACGAGGTGACCCGTTTCCGCGGCGGTCATCCCGAGCTCGATCGTCTCCCGATCACGCATCTCACCGACCAGAATCACATCGGGGTCCTCACGAAGAGCCGCACGAAGCGCGTTCGCGAAGCTCTTCGTATTCGTCCGGATCTCGCGCTGGTTCACCAGCGACTTCTTGTTGGGGTGCACGAACTCGATCGGATCCTCAATCGTGAGCACGTGGTCGGCCCTCGTTTCGTTGATGAGGTCTACCATCGCAGCCAGCGTCGTACTCTTCCCCGACCCGGTCGGCCCCGTGACCAGGACCAGCCCCTTGGTCAGCATGCACAGACGCCGTACCGCCTCGGGCAGACCCAACTCGTCGGCCGTGAGAATCTTCTCCGGAATCGTCCGCATGACGATACCCAGTCCCTTCCTCTGCCAGAACACATTCGCTCTGAATCGGGCAAGGCCCTCGATCTCGTAGGCGAAATCGTAGTCCATGCTGTCGACGAAGCTGATGCGCCAGTCTTCCTCCATGATCTCGTAGACCAGGGCCTCCATGTCCGACTGCGACAGTTCGCGGAACTTGATCCGCTGGAGGTGACCATGAACACGCATGATCGGAGGCGACCCTACCGTGAGGTGGAGATCGGACCCCCCCTGCTCGACGAGGACCTTCAGGAATTGATCTATCTGAGCCATTCAGGGATCTCCGCGTACGTCGATTCGTGTCTCGTCGTCATTGATTGAGCGCCTCCAGTGACCAACTCAGCGCATCGGTGTCCTCACCTTCGACCTTGAGAACCCAGCGAACGCCAGCCTCATGTGCTGCGGTCGTGTCGCCCCCGTGCGGCCAGTACAGGAAGGCAACGGCCGCCATGTCGAGCGCACCAGCGGCCCAACCCTCGCCGCCACCCACCAGATCGACGGTCACCACGTCGAAGTGGAAGGAGCGAAGTGCATTCAACTCATCGCGCCATGCCGCGGGATCGTCGGACATCTGGACCGAGAACGTCTCGTCCGCACCCTCGCGCTCGTGCGAGTGGATGTAGATGCTCCGCCACGACGAATCCAGCATCAACTCGGGCAGGTGCGGAAGAATTTCCCGGCAGAGCTCGTCCGGCTCGGTCTGAACGATGAACCGGGCAGTCCCGGAGCGGGCGAGCAAGCGGACCTCCGATATGATGCCGTCCGGGGGAGATGGAAACCGGTCGGTCAATGACTCGGGCTGTGTCACGGGGATCAGGAGAACCTCACGACCGGACTCATCCGCGAGGGAGTCGACCCGCACCCGGACCGCCGCACCCCCCCTCGTGAGCTGTGCGTCCCACTTCGAGCGGGGCCCGTCAGCCGTCACTTCCGACAGCGAGGGAGAAAGAGAACGCTCCAGATCACCGCGCCAGTCGCCCGAGAGGGGACGCCGGCGAATGATCCCGTCTTCTTCCCACCAGAAGCGAGCGCGTGCCCCTCGCACGGAGATCCCGAACCGGGGGCTCTCCACGAGCATCACGATTCCGATCGCTTCGCTCAGGTCGACCGGCGCGCCTGGTTCTTCGTCCGACGCACTGGCCATCGCAAACACCTGACGGATCGTATCACGCACCCGCGTTGGCGAGGACAGCGAAAGCGAGATCTGGCACCCCGTGAGCACCTGCAGATACTCGACCGCATCTTCCTTCATCGGCGAGTCCGTGACGACCATCAGTTCGTCACCCGCTCGGAGAATCGGGAGCATGTTGTGCGTGAGCGCCCACTCCGCCGACACGAGGGACACCGCGGCGAGATCGATCGATGCGGGATCCGGGTTCACGAACGGGAGGTCGAACTGTGACGCAATCCCGAATTCGAGCTCTTCAGGCGTGATGACGCCATTCGCGATCAGCGCTTCACCGAAGAAGCCGCCGTGGTCTCTCTGATATTCGAGTGCCGCGGCGACGTCGTCGTCCGTGATTCGCCCGAGCCCCTTGAGGATCTGGCCGATCGTTCGTCGTTCGCTCATCGCATGTCGAGGTCAGGCGCTCACGGCATACGCCGCGCGCAGGTGTTCGATGATGGCCGTCGCAGCCTCGCTCGTCGAGAGCGACCCGCCGAGGTCCGGCGTCGTCTGCCCGTTCTCGAAGGACGACACGACGGCCGCTTCGATGCGTTCGCCGGCTTCATGGAATCCGAAATGGTCCATCATCAGCGCCACACAACGGATCGCACCCACCGGATTCGCCCGCCCCTGTCCGGCGATGTCCGGCGCCGACCCATGGACGGGCTCGAAGAGCGCGTTGCGGCCGGGGTGGATGTTCGCCGACGGCGCCATGCCCAGACCTCCGGTGATCTCCGCCGCAAGATCACTGATGATGTCGCCGAAGAGATTCGAGGCCACGAGGACCTGGTACCGCCCCGGCCGACGCACGAGGTCCATCGCCATGGCGTCGACGTACATCGCGTCGGTCTCGATGTCGGGGTACTCGTCGGCGACCTCGGCAAAGACCCGCCTCCACAGACCGCCCACGAAGCGCATGACGTTGGCCTTGTCGACCAGCGTCACACGATTCCGCCCCCGCGAATCAGCGAACTCGAACGCCGCACGGACAATCCGTTCGACCCCGAGCCGTGTGGCGATGTTCTCCTCCACAGCCACCTCGGCGGCCGTCCCTTCTCTCATGGCTCCGCCCATGCCCGTGTATTCGCCTTCGGTGTTTTCCCGGAAGATCTCGAGACGAAGGGGCGTTTGCGCGGCCGCCAGCGGGGACAGCTCCGGCGAAAGCAGCACGCATGGCCGGAAGTTTACGTAGAGGTCGAGCTTGAATCGCATCCCCAGCAGGATGTCTTTCGCGTGCTGGTTACTGGGCACGCGCGGATCACCGAGTGCACCGAGCAGTACGGCATCGTGGTCCTCATCCAGTGACCTGAACTCTTCCTCCGTGATCGTGACTCCGTCACGCAGGAATCGATCCGCGCCGAGATCCCAATCCACGAGTTCGAACTCTGCCCCTTCGGCTTCGGCCGAGAACTCGAGAACCCGCCGGGCTTCACGGACGACTTCGACCCCGATTCCGTCACCGGGGATGAGTGCGATGCGTGGCATGGAGATCGAGTGATAGCGAAGAGATGGCGCAGAAAAACGCTCGGCAGATTAGGGCATGCCGGAAGGTGGCGCCACCACGATCACGCCGCGCCCCGGGCCCCGATTCCCTTCGAGTCGGAAGGGGTAGCGGCCAGGCGGTGCATCCCGGAAGGAAACCACGAATCGTGCTCCCTGCTGCAGGAGTGGTGGAGAGTCCATCTGGTCGGTCAGGGTCATAAACGATCGAGCCCGCTCATCCATCTCGAGCGAGTCGAAGTGCACCTCGTGAACGAGCCAGTCGGTCGAGACGAACTGGAGATAGTCACCGGGGCGAACCACGATGGAGTCCGGCTCGGCACGTTCGTCGGCACCGGAAGCGAGCGACACCGTGTGGACTCGGTCGGACTGCGTGAGCCCGAGCTCGTCGATCAGCTGAGGATCAGGACGCAGCGTCGGGTCGATCGGCTCGCACCCCGCGCTTGTCACGAGCAGGAGAGCGACGACGCTCCGACGCCACGTAGCCAACCACCCACCCCCTACGTGGTGGTGCTCGAGCCGCACGAAGCGCAGAAGTGCCAGCCCGGCTCCAGCTCCGATCCGCAGGAGCCACACAGATTCATATTCTGATCCCTGCCGCAGTACGGACAGAAGTTCATCGGCGTGCGTGCCGAGAGAGACGCGTGGCACCCGTGGCACTGCACCGAATCACCAGCGGACGCACTATCCGGCGGAATCTCGGTCGACAACGGCGGATCCTCAGCGGAGGCCTCCTCTGCCGGTACGTGATCAGCATCGCCCCCACCGCCCGTTTCGGCTTCGGAGAAGATATCTGCACCGGGCGGAACCACGGTGGGCGAGGCGCTCGGGGCGAGCGCCGCCATAGCCACGGGATCCTCCACCTCGAGCTGCTGCGCCAGATCCGGTCGTTCGTCCATCGCGGCCGCCGAGATGTCCAGATGCGCCTGGTTCAGCCGGACGTCGACCGCCGCGAACTCACGATACATCCCGGTGTTCGGATTGCTGCTCTGCAACTCGGCCTGCAACGTCCGCAACGCCGCATCGGAGTCGAGAACCAGGTATCCTCCTTCACCGGCGAGCAGACGGAGAAGAGCGTCCTCGTAGTCGCCGTTCATCTCGACCCCGATGCGATCCCGGTGCGAGCCGTATGGAACGAGGTTCTGATAGATCTCGGCAACCGTGAACGGACCTGTCAGATACTCCGGACGCTGAGTCTGAATCTCTTCGATGAGCGCCCGGTGAAAACGCTCGAGCACCTGATTCGACATGGGCCTAATCCTCGACTTCCAGACGAATGAGTCCGGCTTCGACCGCTGCCCGCAGGAACGACTCGGGGTCCGTGCTGGGCACCCTCACCCCGGTCTGCTCCAGCCAACGCTCGGCGAGTCGTCGCATGTAGTCTTGAACGGTCTCATGCCCGAAGCCCGCCTGATCGCGCATCTGCCGGACGATGTCCATCCAGTTTCCGCGCAGGAGGTGCCCATCGGCAAGCCGTATGACCCGTGACGTTTCGGATCCTTCGGTCGTCCGCTCGAAGAGCTCCAGCTGACTGGGATCGAAATAGCTGCTCAGGTCACCTGCACCCATCCGCGATTCGACGTCGGCCAGGAGCCGATCGATCGGATCCTCCAGTTGTTCCAGCTCGTGAAGCCGCTGCTCCCAGGGTGAGAGCCGAGTGTCACCCGACTCCATGTGCCACAGCGTGCGCTTGAGCTCCATGAGACGCCATACGGCGAGCGGGTCCCAGTGCTCCTGAGGCGGCACGCGTTCGAACTCGCGAAGCGATCCTTCCCAGTCGCCGCGGTCATAAAGCAGATGCCCGAGGTAGATCCGCGCTTCGTGCAGGTCGGGGTCGAGTCGAAGGGCGCGACGCACCTGGCGGCCTGCGCCCACGTCGTCCCCGAGACGGTGCAGCGCGTAGCCCAGCGATGCCGCGGCCTCCGCAGAGTCGGGACGACTCGCTGCTGCCTTGGCGAAGACGTCACGACACTCGGCGTAGAGGGCCGCACGATACAGCGCTCGCCCGATCGTGAGCATGAGCTCGATGTCATCGTCGAAGCCCATGGCCGCCACCTCGTTGAAGAGGCGGAGTGCTTCATCGCGCTGGCCGAAACGAAGAAGAGTTTCGCCCAGACCGACAAGGGCGTCCTCATGACCGGCGTCCAGAACGACCGCTCGCTCGAACGCCCGGCGCGCCCACGCATATTCCTCGCGGGCCAGTCTTGCGTAGCCCAGACCGACGCAGAGCTCGACTGCGTTCGGGTAGATGGACAGGCCCTCCTTGAGCATCTCGAGGGCCCCGTCGTAGTCACCGTCGTTGTAGAGCCGGTGAGCCTGCTCGTCGTATTCCTCGGAGGAGAGGAACCCTTCGGGCATCTGCTAGGCTCCGGAACGGGCCGCGGGTGATCGCACGCCGTGCTTCATGCGGGCAAACTTAATGCCCGCAGCCGACCCGTACCACCGCACGATTGGCCCGTTTTCACCCCAATCTGGGGTCAGACCTTCCCATACGAGACGCCGCAGTCGCTGCAGACCAGTTCCCTGCCGGCCCGGACGAGCCGGGCGTAGGGTCCGTGCCGCGGGCATACGGGATCCTGACCAGCCGTGAGCGCATCCTTCACCTTCTTGCGCTCAGTCCGGGTGGCCTTGGGGATGGTCACTTCGTACCGGATCCACGAGACATTGCACTCGAAGATCGCGACCGCGCCTCCGCCCTCCTGAGGTCGAATGCCGAGCCGGATCAGGAAGCCTCCGTTCGGGGACTCCATCTGCTGGCCAGCATAGTATCGCTTCAGCAGTTGCTTCTCGTTTTCGAGCTGCACCGCGTTGCTCAAGTCCGTCCCTCGCTGCTGCCTGCCGCGGAAACCCTTGCCAAGCAGGGGCTTCTCGACCTCTTCAGACAAAAAAGTGGGCGAAAAATACCGAATATCGGCGACGCGTCAACCAAGACGTGTCCGGCGCCCCTCGAACGATCGACGCCCCACGCGCCGAGGGCCGGAGCGCGAAACGCTCCGGCCCTCGCGCTGCCTTCGGCAACAGTGCGTGAATCCGCCCTAGCTGACGGCTTCTTCGACCATGCGAGTCGTGGCTTCACCGTGCCCGATCGCAGGCTTACAGAACCGGATGCCGATCTCGTGAAGGCCACGAAGGTCGGCATCGGTCAAATCGGGATAACGCTCCCCGATGTAGTCGATGGTTTCGTCCATCCAGTGCAGCTGATCTTCTTCCGCCGCCTGCAGGACACCGCAGCGATGCACGTGGCTGAACAGCTCGTCGCGTGCACGCTCCATGAGCTTCTCGTGCGACAAATCGTCCTCCTTAAGGGATCTGGCCGTGCGCGCCTTCAGCGCGCCGCTCCAACGTCTTAGCTTCAGCCGTGTAAGATAATTGTGTTCTGTCTTCAGATAAACCGGAGCCCAGGTGAGCCAACACGACGGGCCGGACGCGGTGGAGCTGGAGGTCTTTCGGCACCTCTTCACCGCACTCGCCGAGGAGATGGGTGCCGCCCTGAAGCGGGCCTCGTTCTCCCCCAACATCAAAGAACGTCGCGACTACTCGTGCGCGCTCTTCAACCCGTCGGGTGAGGCCGTATCGCTGGGCGACCACATGCCCGTCCACCTCGGCGCCATGCCGATGAGCGTCACGTCCGCGCTCGAGGAGCTCGGGGCGATCGCCCCGGGTGACATCATCTGCCTGAACGACCCGTTCCGCGGGGGCACACACCTCCCCGACATCACGTTGATCTCGTCGGTGCACACTCCCGATGGGGCACTGATGGGGTACGTGGCATCCCGGGCGCACCACTCCGACGTCGGGGGCTCCACGCCCGGTTCGATGCCGCTGGCCCGAGAGATCTTCGAGGAGGGCGTGCGCATCCCTCCGATCCGGCTGTACCGCGAAGGAGTCCGGAACGAGGAGGTCTGGGCACTGCTGCTCGCGAACGTCCGAACGCCTATCGAGCGCGCAGGCGACCTCGATGCTCAGGTCGCCGCCCTGCACACCGGTGCGACGCGGCTTCTCGAAATCGCAGAGCGACGCGGTACGAATGAGACGCTGGCCGCCATGGACGCGCTCATTGCGTATGCGGACCGACTCGTGGAAGCCGGTCTCGACCAGATCCCCGATGGAGTCTACGAGGGCGCGGACATCCTCGAGGACGACGGCTTTGGCTCCGGTCCGATCCCGATCAGGGCGCGCCTCGACCTCCAGGGCTCCCGACTCCGGATCGACTTCGCCGGCACATCTCCGCAGGTCCCCGGAGGCGTGAACGCAGTCGCAGCGATCACCTCATCCGCGACAAGGTACGTGGTCCGTTGTGTCGTGGAGGCGCTGCTCGGTGAGCCCCTTCCCGCCGGCGGAGGATCCATGTCCGCCGTATCGCTCGACCTCCCTGAGAGGAGTGTCGTCAATGCGTCACTCCCGGCGTCGGTCGCCGCCGGAAATGTCGAGACCAGTCAGCGCATTACCGACGTACTATTCCGTGCGTTCGGCGTCGCCCTCCCGGAGCTGATTCCGGCGCTATCCCAGGGCACGATGAACAATACGACCGTCGGCGGGACCGATCCTCGTACGGGAGAACCGTTCGCCTATTACGAGACCGTCGGGGGCGGCATGGGTGCGGGGCCGTCCGGCGAGGGTCTCAGTGGCGTCCACGTGCACATGTCCAACTCGCTGAACACACCAGTCGAGGCGCTTGAGCACGCGTATCCGTTCCGAATCACGCGGTACGGCATCCGCCGCGGGTCAGGCGGCGCAGGAGCGCACAGAGGTGGCGACGGCCTGCGGCGCGACCTGCAGGTCATGGGACCGGCACGCGTGGCCCTCCTGTGCGAGCGAAGGGAGCGCGGCCCCTCGGGCGCTCAAGGCGGCGAGGACGGCGCTCCGGGGGAAAACGTCCTGATCCGGGACGGGAAGGAGCGAGCACTGCGCGGTAAGGACACCTTCTGGGTGGAAGCCGGTGACATCGTGAGCATCCGCTCACCCGGTGGAGGTGGCTGGGGCCGCACCAGGGACTAACCAAGAGAGACTTTCATGCAGCTTCGATTCGCGGCGATATGCGAAGACGCTCAGCCCAGGCCCGACGGCCGCCTGGACGTGCACGGCATCTTCCACTCCCTGCCGGCGCCCGGATTTCCGGCCCTTCAGGATCACATGGTTCTTGTCATCGTGATCGAGTGGGATCGGGAGGACTACGGTCGTTATCGCTTCCAGGTGACGCTCGATCACGAGACGGAGCCCTTCTCGGAGCGCGTCCTCGACGTCGAGACCGAAGTGCGCAAGCCCACCGACTTCGAGGCCCCAGCCAAGACGCCCGTGATCGTACCGATGCACGAGGTACTCTTCCCGCACGCAGGCCAGTACACGTTCCGGATCAAGGCCAAGGGCAAGACGATCGATGGTCCCGGCGTCTACCTCGTCGAGGTGCCGGAGGCCCAGACCGGAGCCTGACGGCCCGGCGGAGATCCCGATGGCTTCCGCGCCCACACTCGAGGGGTACCTGCGCCGGCGTCATGCTGAGGGGGAGGTACTCGCATGGGCTGGGGCTGTCGACTGGGCCGTTGGCGTCCTCGAGACCGAGACGCTCCACGAGTGGGCCTCGGTGCAATCCGAGCGAGTCGACTTCCCGGGCCGAGGCCGCGTGCACGCCGTGCCCGCCCCTGTGTCCGGGCCCGAGAGGCGCACCCACTGGGCCGTCCGGCACTATCGCCGCGGCGGTGCGATGGCGATGCACATGGAGGACCGCTATATGCGAGGCGGGACCCCGCGACCCTTCCGGGAGATCGCCGCGATCGAGGCGAGTCGCCGCCGGGGAATCCGAACACCCGCGCCCATCGCAGGGGCGACCTACGTGGAAAATGTGTCGTACCGCTGCGATCTCGTGACCGAAGTTGTGCCGGACGTGCGCACGCTGGCCGACCTGCTCCACGAACACGACGGCACGCGAGGCTGGCTGCACAGTATGGCGCGGGCAGGCGACCTCATCCGCTCGCTCGGGGAAGCAGGCGTGTACCACGTGGACCTGAACGCCAGGAACATCCTGATGTCGGACGACCACGATGAGCCGGCGTGGGTCATCGACCTCGATCGCGCCCGGGTGCTCGACGGTGCATCCACCCGAGCGGCGGAGCGTATGGAGCTGCGGCTGGTCCGTTCCATCGTGAAGATCGGGACGCCCACCGGTGAGCATCTCGGTGATCGAGAACTCATGAAGGCCCTCGCGACGAGGAACTCCGAGCTATGAACGCATCCGATGCCGAACCGCTGAGGGAACGGTCGACTTCACCGCGGCCGCCGATGACCGCGTCCGGGCCCGGGCGCATCGTCGAGGGGGCAGGCTGGCAGGGTGCACCACCCCGCGAGATCTGCATCGTCATGCTGTCAGCGATCGGCGACGCGGTTCACGTACTCCCGGTCGCGACCGCCCTGAAGCGTGCATGGCCGGATACCCGGATCACATGGGTCATTCAGCCCGTGCCGTGGCTGATGGTCCGGGATCACCCGGCCATCGACGACTTCATCGTCTTCCGACGGCGCCGAGGTCTGCAGGCGTGGGTCGGCTTCCACGAACTCATGCAGGAGATGCGCGACCGGCACTTCGACCTGCTGATCGGGCTCCAGGTCTATTTCAAGGCGGGCCTCATCACCGCGCTCACACCCGCCCGCATCAAGCTCGGCTTCGATCGCACACGGGCGCGGGATGCCCAATGGTTGTTCACGAACGACCGGATCCCAGCCCGCGGCCAGCGGCATGTGCAGGACCAGTACTTCGAGTTCCTCGAACACCTCGGAATCGACCCGGAGCCGGTGGACTGGGGCTTCGACTTCACGTCCGAGGAGCGTCGTCTGCAGGCCGACTATTTCGAGGGTATCGAGCGACCCGTCTGCGCGGTGGTCGTCGGAACCAGCAAGCTCGAGAAGAACTGGAACGCCGAGGGCTACGCTCGCGTGCTCGAGGCCGTGGAGCGCGACCACGGCCTGCAGCCGGTGATCGTCGGGGGTCCGTCGCCCGTCGAACGCGGGATCGCCGACGAGATCCTCGAGAAGACCGAAGCCCATGTGATCGACGAGCTGGGCGACGACCTCCGACGACTCATGTGGATCCTCGACGGAGCCGCGTTGCTGATCTCCCCGGACACCGGGCCACTCCATATCGGGCGAGCGCTCGGGACGCCCTCCGTTTCCCTGTTCGGCTACACGAACCCGAGACGTTCGGGACCTTGGCGGGCCTTCGAGGACCTCGTCGTCGACGGGTACGCCGAATACCCGGGAGAGGAATACCCGATCATGCCGACCTACCGAGACGGAATGAGACGAATCGAAGTTGCCGACGTCCTCGAAACGATCGATCTCGCCATGAAGCGGTACGTCGCTCCGTGAGCTCTTCACTCGACCGCCGGGAGGAACGTTCTTGAGCGATCCGTGGCTCCGGGCCACCTCCGTGGCCCCGTATGAACTGGTGGAGCCCACGCTCCAGCTGCACTGGGCAGCCCAGTACCTCGCATCAGCCGGACAGACCTTCGTCGAGCCGCGATCGGACGACAGTCATCGCTCGATGACGTGGTCTCATGCCCTCCGATCGTTCGTCGGTGAGCCTCTCTCGGGACCGGATCCCATCCGGGTCGCGCTGCGCCCCCTGGACCTGACGCTCCTCCTCGTGGGTCCGGGTGACGATGAACTCGGCACACTCCCACTCGCCGGAAGGACACGGGACGAGGGCTACGAATGGCTCTCGCGGGCCATCGCGACCTATCTCGATGGCCCGCCGCCGTTGATCGAACGTCCGGAGTACGACATGCCCGAGCATCCGGTCATGCGGGGCGCCCGGTTCTCGACCGGGATAGAACGCGAACTGGCTGCCCTCGAGGCGCTGTTCGCAGGCGCGGCCGGGTTGCTGCATGAGATCGCGACGCACCGGGGCGTCGCGTCGCCCGTCCGTGTGTGGCCACACCACTTCGATATCGCGGCACTGTGCGCACTCGATCGAGACGCCGACGGCACCGCGACGAAGACGGTCGGCATCGGGCTGGCCCCGATGGGTGGAGGGTACGACGAGTGGTATGCGTACGTCTCGCCGTGGCCGTCACCGGACCCGGGAGATCTCCCGGAACTCGAAGGTCCCGCCTTCTGGCATACCCAGGGATGGACGGGAGCAGTCCTGACCGCCTCGAATGTTGCCGTGGCCGAGCCGGGGCAACGTGCGCACCTGGTCGCACGCTTCTATGAAGATGCGATCCCCAAAGCCGAGACGGGATTGGGTTGACCATCCACCTCCGAACCCAGACCCACGCTGACGGCTAGAAGCCGAAGACGGCCTTCGTCCCGAGGAAGAGAAAGGCGGCGAGCACCCCCAGCGACGCTTCCCATTCATTGTTGCGTCGGTACTGGGCCCACCGGAAGCCACCCTGAGCCGCATCCGCACTGCCCGCACGCCGCCACGGCGTGACGCGCGGAATGAAGAGCGGCACGTTCGCAGCATAATCGCCGTACGTGTCCGGAAAGAGCTCGGTCAGGTGATTCACCTCACCGCGCATCGTTCTGGAGTAGACGACCGCGTAGAAGGTCACGAAGAGCAGCGGCCACACCCAGTGACCGCCCGCCAGGGACACTCCGAGGCCGATGAAGCCCGATCCCAGGTACAGCGGGTTCCGCGTGAAGGCGTAGGGGCCGGTGGTCGTCACTTCCTGATCCTTATGGATCGTGCCGGCCGACCAGCCGCGGAGCCAGAGACCGATCAGTGCCAGGCACAATCCGATCGCGATGAGGCGGGGGCTCGGCGCAGCGAACCACATGAAGGGAAGAACGATCAGCCACACCGCCTTCAGGCGCAGCCTCCGCATGGTCAGGCGCATGGTGGCCGACGTTTCGGGGTCAGCGAGACGAGCCGGCCGTGTCGGCCTGCGCCCGCTGCTGGCGGCCAGCGACGGCCTCTTCACGTGAGTTCGGATTCAACGGGTGGCCCTCCGTGACCGAACGCAGATGCAGGGTCAGGGACCCCGGGAAGTTCGGGATGTCCGACTTCACGTAAACCGGGATGCGGCGCTCGTCGTCGGTGAAGTGGATTTCACCCTCTCCGCCCTGGCCGAACAAACCATCCGTCTGAATCTCCGGGGACACGACGATCGTGTTGTACAGCACACCCTCCGTCTCGCGCTGATCCTTGCGCAGCACGATGACCTTCACCGGATTGCCGTCTTCCTTGAAGTACCGGTTGAGGGTGTAGGTCTTCCCCACCTCGAGCGGCAGGGTGCGGATGTAGTAGATGAAGGCGATTTCATCGAGCGGAAGTGCCGAACCGAGATCCCCGCCACGATCGAAGTCGATCCGCTCCCAGCGCATGATGTCGGGGTAGAACTCCCAGTGCCGGTAGCTCTGGTACCCGACCTCGTCGATATCGCGGATGTACCGCCACGTCTGAAGCGTGGTCACGTCGAACCACGTGTGATACATGTCGTTGACCCGGGCAGGCCCGACGCCCCCCGTGATCCCGAGGTTCACCCGATACACGGGATTTCCCTCATGCTCGTCGAGCCCGAGTACGCTCATGTAGCCGTCACCGGCATTGAAGATGCCGACCTTCACCTTGTACTCGAGATGCTCGCCGGGGCCGAACGGAGCCGGCGCCGCGAACGGATCGACAGGGACCTCGTCTTCGGTGACCACGACAGGGACCTGGCCCTCCCGGATGTCGTAGACCGCACGAAGCGAGTCGACGAGAATGTCTCGCTCCGAACGCTCGTCCTGAGCCTCGACTCCGCCGGACGGTACGGCGAGGCATGCGAGCACCAGGGCAGCCGCGCAAAGCAACGGACGGATGGCTGGCGCCCTCATACGGCCTCCACGTCGGCGGACCACATCGATCCCGGCAGCTTCACCAGACCGAGGAAGGTGCGCCACGGACGGAACCGGGACGGACGCGCCTGCAGATCGTAGCGCAGGTGCAGCGGCGCCTCCGTGATCCGCCGCGCATGCGGAGCGAGTCGTCCGAGCAGTTCGACGTTCGCTGCCCATCCGTCCGACGAGATGAGCGGATCGTTCTCCGATCGATCCCGGAACGCCTTCTTGAGCACGATGACCCGGTACGCACGCAACCCCGATAGCGGATCCGACACGGGCGCATCCGCGATCAGCCTCTTGAGGAAGGTCCGAGTCGCCCAGCGCACTGCCTTGAAGCCGCGCACGCCCTCGGCGTCCTCCTCGGAGATCGAACCCGCGACGATGTCGGCACCCCCCTCGAGGAGCTTCACTACGGTGACGATGTCGTCGGGCCGTTCGGTGAAGTCCGCCTGAAGTACGACAGCGCAATCACGCTTCGGATACGGCGCGTCGTCACGCACGTGGCGCAGCAGCTTTTCGACCGAAGCCCCGTACCCCAGACGCTCCTCCGACCGAAGCACGGTGAGGGGCAGCGAGCGGCGGTACCGCGCGAGGACCTCGGCCGTCTCGTCCGTGGATGCATCGTCGTGGACGATCAACCGATAGTCCCGGCCAAACTCACCCAGGACGTTCCGAGTCTTCCAGAGGAGGACGCCGATCGTCGAGGCTTCGTTGTGCGTGGGGATGCAGACGTAGATCACGGTTCGATCCGGTTGGTCCGGCTTCGGTTCAGGGTTTCGATTTCGCGTGTCGACGTACGTGGGACATCGCGTGTAGAGATTGTAACCGGGCGTTCCGAGCGCAGTTCCTCGAGCCCCGAACCGTCACGACACCGACTCCTGCGGTGGCCGAGTCTTCCAGCGCTTGTGCTGCCAGAAGTACTGATCCGGGGCTGATACGATCGCCTCTTCCAGGATCGCATGGTAGGCGGCGAGCAAGGCACGGGTATCGGTCTCGACGTCCCCGGTGCGGTGGAAGTCGAGCCGGCGCGCGTCGACCGAGTACCGCTGCCCCCATCCGGGCTGCCGGATTGCGAACCCGACGAACACCGGAACGTCGCGACGAAGGGCGAAGACCGCGGGGCCGCGCGGCGTCGCTGCATCCCGGCCGAAGAATGGGATGAAGATGCCATTTCGATGCGCATTCTGGTCACCGAGCAGCGCAGCAAGACGGCCCCGTCCCAAAGAGCGCAGCACGCCTCTGGGTGCGTCCGCCATATCGATGACACGCATTCCCAGACGCTCCCGCGTCGCGAAGAGATCGGCCTCGAATCTCCGGTTTGCCATGCCCTTGCCCACGACGTCGATCGGCAGACCAGACGCCGCGATGCACGCCCCCGCGATCTCCCAGTTGCCGAGATGGGCCGTGAGAAGCATCACACCCCGATCTTCGGCCGCCGCCGCACGAAGCGACTCGAGACCCACGAAGTCCACCCGCGATACAATCTCCTCCGTGGACCACCGGGGAAGACGGAAGAGCATCACCGCCTCGCGACCCAGGTGCATATAGCTCCGTCGCGCCACGGCACGACGCCATGCGGGGGAGGCGTCGGGGAATGCGAGGGCGAGGTGGGCATCCACGTCTCTCCGGCGCACACGGATGAGAACGCCGGCTAGCCAGCCGACACCGGCTGCCAGTCGGACCGCCCATGCTTCCGGCACCATCCCCAGCGCGAAACGAGCCATCCTGAAGCCTGCGTACTCGAGTCGGTGTCGGACGGTGGGGCGGAGATCCTCACCCGCCTCGCTCGACGCCGAAGAGACGACCTCGGTCATGTGCGCGTGATCGTCGGTGCCGTCTCGAACTGCAGATCATGGAGACGCTTGTAGCGGCCGGCCTGCGCGAGGAGTGTCTGGTGGTCCCCCTGTTCCACGACGCGGCCTTCCTCCAGAACGAGGATCTGGTCCGCTCGCTGGACCGTGGAGAGCCGGTGAGCAACAACGAAGACGGTCCGTCCCTCGAGGAGGCGCTCGATCGCATCCTGGATCAGCCGTTCGGACTCCGTGTCGAGCGCGCTCGTCGCCTCGTCGAAAATCAGGATCGGAGGGTCACGCAGGATGGCCCGGGCGATCGCAATTCGCTGACGCTGACCTCCCGACAGCTCCACCCCGCGCTCACCGACAACCGTGTCGTAGCCGTTCGGCATCCGTTCGATGAAGTCGTGGGCGTTTGCAGCGCGGGCGGCAGCTTCGACCTGATCCGGCGTGGCATCGGGCCGGCCGTAGGCGATGTTCGCCCGCACCGAATCGTGGAAGAGGACGGTCTCCTGAGACACGATCCCCATGAGCGAGCGAAGGTCGGCGATGCTGACGTCGCGGACGTCCACCCCGTCGACGGAGATCCGGCCGTCGCTCACGTCGTAGAAGCGACTCAGCAGGTCCACCACCGTGCTCTTGCCCGCGCCACTCGAACCCACGAGGGCAATGACGCTTCCGCGCGGCACCCGGAACGAGACATTCTGAAGCACGGGGTCTCCGTCGCGATACGCGAACGAGACGTCATCGAAAATGATCTCACGCTCAAACGACTCGATCGCTCCGGCACCCGGGCGATCAGTGATCTCCGCCTTCGCATCGAGGAACTCGAAGACCCGCTCGGCCGCCACGAGTCCCGGCTGCGCCATCGCAGGGAACTTGGCC
>Ga0181579_10000580_pt1 | contig 29873 bp, 25 predicted proteins | sample 071ome_24_FD_132996 | JGI IMG/M metagenome (GOLD analysis project Ga0181579, IMG submission 132996) | Coastal salt marsh microbial communities from the Groves Creek Marsh, Skidaway Island, Georgia - 071402CT metaG (megahit assembly) | ecosystem: Environmental > Aquatic > Marine > Intertidal...
GGAAACTGGCCCTTGATGGTTCGTGAGTCGGTAATGCTGGAAATCATAATGATGTTGCCGCCGCCTTGTTTGTGGGCGATGACACGATCGGTGTAGAGCTTGGACACCAGCCACGCGGACTTTAGATTGGTGTCGAGCACGAAGTCCCAATCGTCCTCGTCAATGGTGTGATAGGTCTTGGCGCCGGCTTCAACGCCGGCATTATTAATGACACAGTCCAAACGGCCGTAGGTGTCAAAGGCGGTGTCCAAAAAACCGGCGATGCTGTCTTTTTCGCGAACGTCCAAGGAAACCGCAACGGCTTCCCCACCTTCGGCGGTTATCTCATCGACGCGTTCTGCCAACTTGTCGGTGCGCCTGGCGCCTAAAATGACCTTGGCGCCGGCATTGGCAAGGACTCCGGCGAAGTGGTGGCCAAAGCCCGACGATGCGCCGGTGATGGCAATAACGTGTCCGCTTAGATCAAAAGGGTGCTGCATGGTTGGATCTCTTCCCGTCAATAGAACCCGAATGCTAATGCAAAATTGGCTTAAGGGTGGCACTTTAGATAACCAAGAAAAGCCACTCTTTTGAGATTAAGGAACCCAAGAATGCTGTCTTCAACTGCCGTCGTGCCGCGTCGTTCGCTACTGTATATGCCCGGCGCCAATGCCCGCGCGCTGGAAAAAGCGCAGCACATCGATTGTGATGCCGTCATTTTTGATCTCGAAGACGCGGTGGCCCCTGACGCCAAGTCTCAGGCGCGAGCCCAGGTACAGGCGGCCCTTGTTGACTTCAGTTACGGCCCTCGAGAGCTGATCGTGCGCTGTAACGGACTGGATACACCTTGGGGGCGTGATGATTTAAAGGCCTTTGCTAACGCTCCTATCGATGGGCTGTTGTTTCCTAAAATCGAACGCACAGACCAAGTGACGGCCATCAAATCTTTGCTTGCGGCAAGCAATTCCACCCTTCCCCTATGGCTGATGATCGAGACGCCTACCGCTGTTCTGCGGTTGGAGGAATTCGGCGGCGACGATCAAGTGGCAGCCTTAGTCATGGGCACCAGTGACTTAGTTAAAGAGCTGCGTGGGCAACATACTTCAAGCCGGCACAACATTGCCTTTGCTTTGCAGCGCTGCGTTTTGACAGCACGAATGCTGGGCAAGGAGATTTTTGATGGGGTGCATTTGGATTTTCGCAATTTGCCCGAGCTGCGAAGCGCCTGCGAAGCCGGCCGAGCCATGGGTTTTGATGGCAAAACACTGATTCATCCAGAGCAGGTGCCCATTGCCAACGAGGTGTTTGGCTACTCGGCGGAGGAGCTGGCTCACGCCGAAATTGTTTTGCAGGTTTGGCAAGACGCGTTGGCTCAGGGTAAGGGCGTTGCAGAGCTCGATGGCCAACTCATCGAAAACTTACATGCGCAAGAGGCTCAGCGCGTCGTCGCCTTTGGCGCGGCGTTAAGGCAACGGGCCCAAACCCAAGTATGACAAGACAAGAGACAGATGTGTGTAAAGACAACAGAGGGAGCGCCATGCTGAAGCACGAGCAGGCAGGTTTTTTACAGGTGAACGGGCTTCGCATGTACGTGGAACGTGCAGGGCATGGTGAGACCCTGCTGTATATAAGCGGGACTGGCGCTGATCTGAGGAACAAACCCAATCAGCTTGATTCGCCGTTCGCAGCACGCTTTAACATGGTGTGTTTTGATCAGCGTGGGCTTGGACAAACTCAAAATCCAGACGGTGCTTATTCCATGACCGACTACGCAAACGACGCGGCGGCATTGCTGGACTTGGTGGGACCGGAGCCGATTCGGGTTATTGGTGTTTCTTTCGGCGGCATGGTCGCCCAAGAGCTGGCGATTCGTTATCCGGAAAAAATTCGCGCTCTTGTTTTGGCCTGTACGTCATCTGGCGGCACGGGGCGGCCGTCTTTTCCGCTGCACGAGCTGGAAGTGCTTGAACCCCTTGATCGCATCAAGCGCAATCTTCAGATCTCCGATATCCGGCGCACGGATCAATGGATTGCCGAGAACCCTGAGCAGTGGCATAAACTGGTGCAAATATCTCTGGCGGGTCGCCGCCCGGATCGTGATGTCGAAGGCGCTATGAAGCAGCTGGAAGCGCGTAAATATCACGATACCTTTGACCGTCTGCACAATTTGAACATGCCGGTGTTGCTGACGGGAGGGCAGTACGACGGCATTGCCCCGCCGGACAATATGCGCGCCGCGGCGAAACAAATCCCCAACGCAGAGCTGCGCTTCTATGAGGGCGGGCATCTATTCTTTTTGCAGGACCGGCAAGCCTACCCAGATATGATCGACTGGCTGCTTGCCCACTGAGCTATCGGTGGCGTCAGCCTGCCGAGTCGACGGCAACCGTGCCTCCAGAGCCAGCCCCGCGGCCCCGAAGGCGCCGATAAAGTCCTTTCAACTGATGCGGTATGGCCAACATTGCCGGCGTGGTTACCAGCGTCAGCAACGTAGCGAAGGTCAGACCCGAAACAATTGCTTGGGACAGCGGCACCCAAAAGCTCGACAGCATGCTGCCGTATTCGATGTTGCGATTGACCAAGTCGATACTCAAATTGCTGGCGAGAGGCAGCAGTCCGAATACCGTGGTTATGGTGGTGAGCATCACCGGCCTCAAGCGTTGGGCCCCAGTTCGCACGATCAGGTCCACGTAGTGCATGTCAGGGTTCTTGTCGCGAATCTCGTTATAGGTATCAATCAGCACGATGTTGTTGTTCACCACGATACCCGCCAAAGCCACCACTCCCACGCCAGTCAAAATGGCGCTAAAAGGATTACCGGTAATCAGCAAGCCGATGAGGACGCCGGCAGTGGATAAGATGACAGCAAATAAAATCAGCGAGCTCTGATAGAAGCTGTTGAATTGGGTGACCAGCAACACGAACATCAGCAGTAGCGACATGCCAAAGGCGACGCTGACGAAGGCTAGGGATTCGGCTTGCTCTTCATTGGCGCCGCGGAATTTAATTCTCAGGTCCGATGGCCAGTCTTGGGTTGCAAGCCAAGCCCGAATCTCCTTGACCTTGGTGTCGGCCAGGACGCCGGTATCGACGTTGGCCAAAATCATCATGATCGGTATGCCGTTCACCCGCTGGAGGGTGTCCACGTTGTCGGACGGTTGGATGCTGACAAAGTTCGAAAGTGGGACCAGACCACCCGGCGTTACCATCTGCAGTTCGTCTAGAGCCATCACGCCGCGCTGCTCTGCTGGATAGCGCACGCGTATGTCTACTGCATCCTCAGCTCTTTCGGGCCGGTATTCACCAACCTTGATACCGTTGGTAATCAGCTGCACCGCGACGCCTACCTGCGTGACATCAGCGCCGTAGATGGCGGCTTGAGCCCGGTCCACCTCAATTTTAAATTCCACCCCGGGCAGCGCGCGGGTGTCATCGATGTCCCGAATGCCGGCAACCTCAGTGGACATATACTCCACGATTCTCTCGACCGCCGGCTCAATGGAAGCGCGGTTAAAGGACGACAACTCAATTTGTATGTCTTTGCCGACCGGCGGCCCCATATCCAAAGGCTGCAGCTCTACCGTAACGCCGACCATGTCCTCAGTGCGCTTGCGCACCTCGTCCAGCACAGTATCGGAGTCGTTGCGCCGGTCAGCGCGGTCATAAAGCTCCAAAAAAACAGAACCGATGCGGTCAGTACCGCCGCTGCGGCTGGGTTGGCCGGAGATCACAGTGAAAGCGTTTGCGTGGGCGATTCCCTCAACCCCCAAGATCCGGTTCTCCACCTCACTGAGCAGGTCGTTGGTTTCGTCTACACTGAGGTTGCCTCGAGCCCGCAGGTTAACCTGGGCGAATTTGTTTTCACCGTCAGAGAAGTAGATTAGACCGCCGCCGTACTGACCGTAGGCCCAAAACGTCGAGAACAGTATTGCCACGGTGGCCAACATGGTTGCCAAACCGTAGCGGGTGGCGAACCCAAGGACGCGAGCATAAAGACCGGTGATGGACTTCAGAGTACGCGGGTCACCATTTTCCAGAACATCCAGCTTATGTTGGGCGCGTTTGTCCGCGGTACCGGCTTTGCCAAATATAGAGCCGATGACTGGACCGAAAATTAGGGCATAGAGCAGGCTGCCAGAGAGCACGGTGAAAACCGTGACCGGTAAAAAACGCATGAACTTGCCCGAGACCCCGGGCCAGAACATTAGCGGTAGGAATGCGGCCAAGGTGGTGGCAATGGAGGCGGTAACCGGCCAAAACATGCGTTGGGAGGCCAAAATATAGGCGCGCTGTGCGTTATAGCCTTCGGTCATTTTTCGATCCGCGTACTCGGTGACGACGATGGCCCCATCGATCAACATGCCCAAGCCCAACAACATGCCGAACATCACCATGAAGTTGAAGGAATAACCGAGCAAGTAAATAAAAATCAGCGAGAACAAAAATGAAGACGGAATGCCTAAGCCAACGATGATGCCGCTGCGAATGCCCATGGCGGCGACCACAATGATCATGACCAGACCGAGGGCCGTGACGATATTGCCTTCCAGCTCAACGACCTGACTTTCGGCATAGGGCGCTTGGTCTTGGGAGTAGACCATCTTTACCTTGGCAGGCAGATTAGGGCGGAATTCTTCCGCTACCTGCTTGGCGTTAGCGATGGCGTCGAGCACATTAAAGTTGGAGCGTTTAACGATTTGCAGGCTGATCGTATTCCTGCCATCGACTCGGGCGTAGCTGGTGCGGTCTTTAAAGGTGCGACGAACCTCTGCCACGTCGCCAATGGTGATAACGGTGTCGCCCGATGTTTTGATCGGAATGTTCAGAACGTCTTGGGGGTTCTCAATGATGCTGGGCACCTTGACGGAAAAACGACCTTCACCGTTGTCCAAACTGCCGGCGGGAATCAGTCGATTGTTGCTCACAATACTGTTGATGATCTGGTTCGCTGAGAGCTGGTAAGTTTCCAGAATCTTGGGGTCGATGATGGCTTCCATCAATTCTTCCCGCTGGCCGATCATATCCGCCGATAAAATCCCCTCTTGGGCTTCGATGGCGTCTCGCAGGTCAAGGGCAATGTTATAGAGCATGCGCTCAGGCACGTCTCCGATGAGGTTAATTTGCAGAATCGGGAAATCTGATGTGCTTTCTTCTTGGACGATAGGCTCTTCGGCATCCGTGGGAAACTCCACTTTGGCGCGGTTTACGGCTTCACGTGTGTCCAGCAGCGCTTGATCCAAATCAAAGTCCGCATCGAATTCCACCATAACTGTACCGGCGTTTTCCGATGCGAAGCTGTTGATTTCCTCAACGCCTTCCACCTGCCGCAGTTCGATTTCCAAGGGCATGATGAGCAGCCGTTCTGCATCTTCCGGCGATATCCCCTCGTGCACCACGGTAATCACGAAAAAAGGCACGTCGATTTCAGGGTCGCCTTCAACGGGGATAGCAACGCGGGCGATGGACCCCGCAAGCAGGATCATAAAAAGTAAAAGCAACGTTGTTCTGGTGCGAGAAATAATCGCGGCAAGAGCATTCATTGGATTAAGAGTCCTGTTGCGGTGATAGGGCGTCAGCGCCGAATTCGTTCCACGCTGACCTTTTGTTAACTCAGGCCGAAGTTCGGTGTGAGCGGGCAGACCCCAGTGGATTAACTACCCGCTTGTTGGGAGACCATGGCCGACTTCGCCAGCTTCTCTGCGACAAATACCGGCGCCACGCGCTCACCGTTGACGACAAGCTCCTGCCCCACGGTAATCACATTAGCTGTGTTGGGTAGACCTTGAACCCATACACCGTCAGCGTCCTCCGAAACAACGGAGACGGTATAAAATTCAACAACGTTGTCATCGTTTACAACCTTGATTCCGTACCCGCCCCGGTCGTCCAGACTGAACAAGGCTGGGGATACTTTGTGCGCGAGGGTTTCGGCCACGGGAATTTGAATCTCTGTGGTCAGGCCAGAGCGAATGCTTCCATCCTGGTTGTCCAGTTCTATCTCTATGGCATAGGTACGCGTCTTCGGATCGTCTTGCTGGCCGACGAAGGTGACCGGGCCGCTGACCGGGTCTCGTCCAGTGATCAGACCCGTAGCCGTCATCCCGGGCTTGAGGTACTGGACGATCCGCTCGCTTACGCGGCCAACCAGCAACATCGGATTTTGATCCACCAAGGTGACACAGGGTGCGCCGGGTGTAGCGAAGTCTCCGACCTCCAAGTGAACGTCTTCAACGAACCCTGCAAATGGCGCGGTAACGCTGGTTTTTTGCAGCATCAGCTCTCGGCGCGTTAACTCAGCTTGGGTGCTGGCCAAGCGTGCCCGGGCGGCGGCGATGGCGCTTTCCGAGTTGTAGCCCTTGGCTTTTAGACGCTTGGCACCCTCAAAATCGATTCGTGCTTGGGCGAGTTGCTGTTGTGACTCCACCAGCGCGGCGCGTCGATCCTCGATGGCGATAGCACAAAGTAAATCGCCGGCGATCACTGATTGGCCTCGTTCAACGCCACGCTTAACGATTCGGCCTTGAAGCTCGGCACGAACCTGCACTGTGCGCTTGTTTTCTGTTTTTCCCCGCACGGAGGCCAGCCGGGTCTTTGTCTGCGCCTGAGAACGAACGACCCGAACCTGAGTAGGTGCCTGGTCGCTGAGCAGGGTTCGCTCTTGAATGTTACGTTGAGCAATAGACTCATCGTAAACAACTTCCTCTTTGCTCAGTTGACCCGAACCAAGCCAAGCGATGAGTCCGATGGCGATGGCGATGGCCCAAAGATAAGTTGCTCTCATGGTCTTGTCGTCCTACGTATGATGTATCCGAGCGAACCCAAACACTGATTGGGGTATCAAAAGGCGGCCAATGTTACGCGTTGCCGCTATGAAGTGATACCAAAAGTAACGCCAAACCTCGTTGTGGTGGTCCACAAGGCGCGCTGTGCGTTACTAAATGTCCGTTTTCGGCGTATTTCAAGCCCGATAACGAAGAAGCTGCCAAGGTTAGGGTGAAGGACTTCAAAGAACTGTGAAGGAACGACACATATTTCGAGACAAGCAGCGAACATGTCGGGCTAACACGTTGGGCGTAGACGAAAGTAGCGCGTTCACGCGCGGTCGGAGCAAGGCCGTCCTATCATGATCAGCATGCCCGGCGTCTGGGTTGACGTTGACGGAGACCCGGATGCTCATCCGGGTCTGCCGCCAGTCTGCCGCCGAGGCGGGCTTAGGCTTGGGCGCTGGGCCGCTGTGCCATGCGATCGAACCACGCCTGCACGTGGCTGTTTTCCGGGTTCAAGGGCTGCCCGACGCCGGCAAAAAACGCCACCATGGAATAGAGGAGAATATCCGCCATGGACAGGCTAGCGCCGCTGATGAACTCGCGTCCGTCGCTCATTTGCTCGTCTAGCCATGTGAGCTTGTTTTGGGCGATACGCTTCAGGCCATCTGCCGCCTCAGGCAACGTAATCATGCGACTTTCGAAAATTTGTAATCCCTCTGCATAGCGAAATCCGTTGGCCATAGGTTCGCAGATATTCAGGTCTACGCGGCGAGTCCACATGCGGGTAATGGCGCGTTCTTGAGAGGTGTTGCCGATTAGGGTTTTACCCTCGGTGATGTCGTCCAAGTATTCGCAGATTGTGGTTATCTCCGCGATGATTGTGCCGTCGTCTAACTCCAAGGCAGGCGATTGGCCTGAGGGGTTTTTGCTCAGAAACGCGGCTTGGCGGTTCTCGCCGGCCATCAAATCCACCTCTTCCAGTGTCAGATCAATGCCAAGTTCGGCAGCGTACATGCGCACCATGTGTGGGTTTGGTCCCATCGAATTGTATAGCTTCATTCCTAGTCTCCCTTTAGTAATGTTGGCAAGTTACCACTCGCCGATGTTGTCCATGTGTTGCCAAGGGGCCGATGGGGCCAAGGCCTCACCTTGCTGCAGCAGTTCTATCGATATGCCATCCGGTGAGCGGACGAACGCCATACGTCCGTCGCGGGGTGGCCGGTTGATTACCACACCGTTATCCATCAGCCGCTGGCATGTGGCGTAGATGTCTTCCACCTGATAGGCCAAGTGGCCGAAGTTTCGCCCGCCTGCGTAAGGTTCCGGATCCCAATTATGGGTCAGTTCTACCTGCGCGCTCTCGTTCCCCTTGGCCGCGAGAAAGACCAATGTGAAACGCCCTTCTTCGCTGTCGTAGCGCCTGAGTTCTTCCAGTCCCAAAGCGTCGCAATAAAAGGCCAGTGATGCCTGAATGTCTGTGACTCGCACCATGGTGTGTAAATATTTCATCGGAATATCCGGCTCCCTCCCAAGAGTGTGTCAGTAGTGTATATCAGCCGGCCTCTAGGATGTTGGCTGAATAGTTTCCGTGACCGACAGAGAGGTCCAAAGCTCACCGTTGGAGTCCACGTGAAACGGTATGCCATGTCCAACCAGATATTCCTCCAGCGCTTCTTCAGCAACCTGAAAACGGGCGCACAGCTCTGCGCGCTGCAAAATAACTCGGCTGGGGTTTCGAGAGCGCCGTTTGGCGCGTCGGCTTAAACGCTGCACATAACACCAAATACTGTACAAAAAATCAGTGTACGAGGGCGGCGCCATTCGCGCAATGCTGAACCGCGCCGCGTTGAAGCCTGGTGAGTAGGTTACTGGGTCCAGCCGCCGCTAAACGGGATTGACTGACCCACGAAGAAATCGCTCTCATCAGAGGCTAAGAAGAGTGCGAACAGGGCATCTTCCCGAGCCGTGGCGAGTCTGCCCAAGGGCACTTGGCGTGCCAATGATTTTTGAAACGATTCTTTTTCCCTCAGTTGTTGCGGGTAATAGACTGGATTTTCAACGTAGTTTTGAGCGATCAGATTTGCCTGCACGTTGTGCTTGGCTATCTCGACCCCGAGGGATCGTATGTATCCTGCCTGTGCGGCACGGGCTGCACTGTAGGCGGTGACCGTTGGCATGCCTTTGAGTGCGGTGGCGCTGCCGTAAACGACAATTTTGCCCGCTCGGCGGGCGATCATTTGTGGCACGACGGCTTGGCATAACCGGTGCAGCGGATGAACCATCATATCAAAGGTACAGTGCCAATCTTGGTCAGCCAGCTCTGTGACAGCAATGCCCGTGAAATTCGGAGAGGCCAGATTGGCCACCAAAACATCGATCTCGCCTGTTTCGGCAATGAGCGCCTCGCACCGGCCGGCCTCGGTAAGGTCTGAGTTGTCAGCAACGACTTGCGCGCCCTCCTCAGCAAAAAGCTCGATGGTTGCCGGTCCCATATAGTCCTGAGCCTGAGTGACCAAAACGCGCTTGCCTGCCAGTCGTCCTGCCATAGCCGCTCTCCAATGTCTTTCCTTGCGGGAACATTAGCATGGAACGAGGCAAGCGCTGAAAGGGTCGGGTACATGGTTGGCCCGAGGCTTGAAAAACAAGCAAGGGTGGTATTCCACCCAATTTGCATTCCAGTGGAGATATACTGCGCGCGAATTTTTACCAGCAGACAGGACAAAAGATGTCACAAAGCAGAGTGAAGCGCGGTGAGTTGCAAATAGCCGCTCAATTGGATGAATTCGTTGCTGATCAAGTCGCCCCGGGCACTGGAGTCGACGTCGATAAATTTTGGGCCGGATTTGAAGCCTGCTTAAACGAGCTTGGTCCAGTGAACCGCGAATTGTTGAAGGTGCGCGCAGATCTTCAAGCTCAGATCGACGAATGGCATCTGGCTCGCAAGGGCCAAGTCATCGACGAGGCCGAGTACAAGGCATTTCTGGAGTCGATTGGGTACCTGCTGCCAGAGCCTGACGATTTTTCCATTCAGGTGAGCAATGTGGATTCGGAAATTGCGAAAATCGCCGGACCCCAGCTGGTAGTACCGGTTATGAATGCACGCTACGCCCTCAATGCGGCAAACGCCCGGTGGGGGAGTTTGTATGACGCGTTCTACGGTACCGATATTATTCCGGAAGAACCCGGCAAGGAAAAAGGCGCCAGTTATAACCCTGCTCGCGGTGAGTTGGTTGTGGCTCGCGTGGCGCAGGTGCTGGATGATGTCGCGCCGCTAGCTCACGGTAGCCACAGCGATGTTGTGAGTTATGGGATCGGCATCGATCCTCAAGGTATGGCTCATCTGCGCTGCATTTTGGCAGACGGCGGCAATACTGCGCTGGCTGACGAGTCGCAGTTTGCGGGCTATGTGGGCGAAGAAGACCCATCGAGTATTTTGCTGGTCCACAACGGCCTGCATCTGGATATTTTGATTGATCGCAACGACCCGGTGGGAGCAGTAAATCCCGCCGGCGTCAAAGACGTTATCGCAGAGTCAGCCTTGACCACCATTCAAGACTGTGAGGACTCAGTGGCCGCAGTGGACGCAGAAGACAAATGCGTTGTCTACGGTAACTGGTTGGGCCTTATGAAAGGCACGCTGGAAGAGGTCATGGAAAAAGGCGGCAAGCGCGTTGTGCGCAAGCTCAATGCCGACCGGCACTACACGGCGGCGAACGGACAGCAACTTGTCCTGCACGGGCGTAGCCTGATGCTGGTGCGCAATGTAGGCCACCTGATGACCACAGACGCGGTCCTTGACGCGCAAGGCAATGAAGTGCCCGAAGGTTTTCTCGACGGTTTTGTGACCGGACTGGCGGCCAAGCACGACCTGCTAAAGGCTGACGGCGATCTGCGCAATTCACGCTCGGGCAGCGTCTATATCGTTAAGCCGAAAATGCATGGCCCCGACGAAGTGGCGCTAGCGGTTAACCTGTTGTCGCGGGTAGAGCAGACCATTGGACTGGCGCCCAATACTCTAAAAATGGGCATCATGGACGAAGAGCGCCGCACCAGCGTTAATCTCAAGGCCTGTGTCGAGCGTGCCAAAGAGCGCATCGTATTCATCAACACCGGTTTCCTTGATCGCACCGGGGACGAGATTCACACCAGCATGGAAGCCGGGCCCGTTCTGGAAAAAGAAGTGATCAAGGCACAAACGTGGATCACTGCCTACGAAGACAACAACGTTGATGTGGGACTGCGGGCTGGCTTTCAGGGCAAGGCGCAAATTGGTAAAGGTATGTGGGCCAAGCCGGATGAAATGGCCGAGATGCTCAGCGTCAAATCCAATCATCCCAAGGCCGGAGCCAGCACTGCGTGGGTGCCGTCTCCCACCGCTGCGTCGCTGCATGCGCTGCATTACCACGAGGTCAGCGTTACCTCTGTACAGGACGATTTACGCGCCAGAGTTCCCGCCAGCGTCGATGACATCCTGAAAATTCCTTTGTTGGCGGGCAAGAATTTGTCCGCGGATGATGTTCAGACAGAGCTGGACAACAACGTGCAAGGGATTTTGGGCTACGTGGTTCGCTGGATCGATCAAGGCGTGGGCTGCTCTAAGGTCCCGGATATCAACGACGTTGGTTTGATGGAGGACCGGGCAACTCTGCGGATTTCCAGCCAGCACATTGCCAATTGGCTGCATCACGGCATCTGCAGTGAAGAACAGGTGCGGGCCACCATGGAGCGCATGGCTGGGGTGGTGGATAGCCAAAATGCGGACGATGCCGAATACCGCAACATGGCGCCGAACTTCGATGACAGTGTCGCGTTCCAAGCGGCTTGCGATTTGATTTTTGCTGGTACGGAACAACCCAGCGGCTACACCGAACCGGTACTGCACGCAAGGCGGCGAGAAGCAAAGGCCAAATTCGGCAGCTAACGGCTTAGAACATCAGGTCGGAGATACGGGTATGACGAGTCTGCAAGGTAAAAGTGCCTTAGTCACAGGCGCTGGCAGGGGCATCGGCGAGGCAACAGCCAGAAAATTGGCCTCTTGCGGGGCACGGGTTTTGATCAACGACTTGGACGGTGATGTGGCCCAGACGGTTGCCGCCTCAATTCCCGGGGCCGTAGCCTTTCAAGCCGACCTGACGGATCCGGCAGCGGCAGACCGGGTCGTAGCGGCAGCCCTACAGGAATTCGGCGGCCTAGACATTGTGGTGAACAACGCTGGCTACATCTGGCACAGCGCCATTCACAACATGAGTGACGAGCAGTGGGATGCCATGCTGGACATCCATGCCAGCGCTCAGTTCCGCATTCTGCGCGCATATGGCCGCTGGCTTCGGCAGAATGCCGGGCCTGACGCTCCGGTGCGTAAGGTGGTCAATATCTCCTCTACCATGGGGGTGCACGGCGGTGCGACTCAGTTAGCGTACTCGGCGGGCAAGGCTGCGGTGGTGGGAATAACCAGAACCTTGGCCAAGGAATGGGGGCGCTTCAACGTCACCGTTAACGCGGTTGCCTTTGGCGCTATTGAAACTCGGCTAACCAGCCCGTACGAAACGGAGCCAAATATTTCCATGGTGAAAGGCCAGCCTCGTAAAGTGGGCTTGAGCCACGAGCAAATTGCCATGGCCAAGCAAGCGTCTCCACTGGGTCGTTTGGGTACGCCGGAAGACGCGGCAAATGCGATTTATCTGATGTGCGCCCCAGAGTCTGACTGGATTACCGGCGAGGTCATCCTCGCCAGCGGTGGCGTCCGCTCCTGAGCTTGGGCCTAGTGGTCGTGAGGCTGGCTAACGCCGCTGGGAATACGGATGTTATCGACCATGGCCATCACACGGTCCGGAGCCGGGGCGGTGCATCGAGAAATCACCAGAGCCAGCGCGAAGTTGATCGCCGCGCCCACGGTGCCGATGCCCTCGGGCGAGATGCCGAACAGCCAGTATTCGGCGCTGTTGGTTTCCGGCGATACAAATTTGAAGTAGGCAATGTAGGCGAGACTGAAGATCAGTCCAGCAAGCATGCCGGCAATGGCGCCTTCCCGGTTCATACGCTTGTCGAAAATGCCCAGTAAAATCGACGGGAACAAAGAGGCTGCGGCCAAACCGAAAGCAAATGCCACCACCTGAGCCACGAAGCCGGGCGGGTCGATGCCTAAATAGCCCGCGATCCCAATGGCCGTTACCGCAGCCAATCGTGCGGCGAACAGTTCTTGTTTGTCCGTTAAGCCGCGAGCAAACGTCTTTTTCAGCAAGTCATGGGATACCGAGGTCGAGATCACCAGTAACAATCCCGCAGCGGTGGAAAGCGCCGCCGCCAAACTGCCTGCGGCAACCAAGGCGATGACCCAGTCAGGCAAGGCCGCAATCTCCGGATTCGCCAGCACCATAATGTCACGATCCACGTAGACCTCATTGTCGCTGGACGTGGGCTGATTCAACACATCTCGGGAGCCATCGGCGCGACGCTCGGGACCAAAGGTTGGTTTGCCCTGGAATGGCGCTCCGGGGTGATATTGGATTCGGCCGTCTTGGTTTTTATCCTCCCAACCGATCAGGCCGATGTTTTCCCAGCTTTTGAACCAACTGGCCACGTCGCTGTATTGGGTATTGTGCACCGTGTCTACAAAGTTCAGTCGGGCAAAGGCGCCCACCGCAGGAGCCGTGGTGTACAGCAGGGCAATAAAGATAAGTGCGTAGCCGGCAGACTTTCGCGCGTCAGAAACCTTGGGCACGGTGAAAAAGCGCACGATCACATGGGGCAGACCCGCGGTGCCAATCATCAGCGCCATGGTGATGGCAAATACATCGATGGTGCTCTTAGCACCTTGAGTGTAGGCGGCAAAACCAAGCTCGGTGAGGGTTTGATCAAGTTTGTCTAGCACCGAAAGCCCGGAACCGTCAGCCACCTCCGCCCCAAGCCCGATCTGGGGAACGGGAATGCCGGTTATCAGCATGGAGATGAATATCGCCGGTACCAAATAGGCAAAGATCAGTACGCAGTACTGGGCCACTTGGGTATACGTAATGCCTTTCATGCCGCCGAGTACCGCGTACATGAATACAATGGCCATACCAACGATGACGCCCCAGAAAATTGGGATATTCAGGAATTGGGAAAAAACGATTCCGACGCCGCGCATCTGACCAGCTACGTAGGTGAAGGAGATAAGAATCAGACAAATCACCGCCACAACTCGGGCAGTAGTGGAGTAATAGCGCGTACCGATGAAGTCCGGCACCGTGAATTGACCGAACTTTCGTAAATAAGGCGCCAACAGCAGGGCTAGGATGACGTAACCGCCGGTCCAGCCCATGAGATAAACCGCGCCGTCATAGCCCATAAAGGCGATGATTCCGGCCATGGAAATGAAGGAAGCCGCACTCATCCAATCCGCGGCGGTAGCCATGCCGTTGGCAATTGGGTGTACACCGCCCCCGGCTACATAGAATTCGTTGGTGGAGCCGGCTCGGGACCAAATGGCGATGCCAATATAAAGACCAAAAGACAGAGCGACGAACAGGTAGGTTAGAGATTGGGCGTCCATGCTACGGCGTCTCCTCGGGAGCGTCGTCCTCATCGGATACGCCGTACTGTCGATCAAGCTTCTGCATCAAATGGATGTACACGAAGATCAGGGCCACGAATACATAGATAGCGCCCTGTTGCGCCCACCAAAATCCCAGCTTGAAGCCAAAAAACGGGATTTGGTTGAGTTCTTCCACCCATAAAATGCCGAAGCCAAAGGACACGATGAACCAGATGCTCAGCAGCGCGCCAAGAATACGTAAGTTGGCCTTCCAATAGCCTTGGTTGTCTTGTTTCAAAACGGTCTCCCTCTCCGAAGGCAAATACTGCCCTAAGCGTTACCGGTATGACAGGTCTGGCTGCGCCGGTTAGGCAGGATTAATCCAGCGCCTTGCTAGAATCAAGTCAGCCAACCTTGTAGCCTCTGGGCTTGATAATTTTTGGTGTATCTCATGTCCTCAGCCTTTGATCTGGAATTCCCCCGAGCACCCGTTCAGCCTATTCGTCCGGCTGCTACAGTGATCGTGGTGCGCGAAGCCCCCAGCAGCTATGAAATATTCATGTTGAAGCGAACCAGTAAGGCAAGCTTTGCCTCGGGGATGTATGTCTTTCCTGGCGGGCGCGTGGATCCGGACGATCACTTGCACGCCTATGACGCGCATCGTCATGGGCCTACCGAAGGGCAGAAGCCCCAGATAGCGGCCTTGGGGGATGAATGGCGAGGGTTCTGGATCGCCTGCATCCGCGAAACCTTTGAGGAGGCCGGTTTGATGTTGGCCTATACCCCCGAGGGCGAGTTGGTGTCTTTTGCCGATCCGGCGGTGCAAGAGCGCTTCGCTGCGTACCGCGAGCCCCTGCATGATGGCACTGTGTCGCTGCTGGATATTTGTCGGCGCGAAAACCTCAAGCTAGCCGTGGATCACATTCATTTCTACAACCGGTTTATCACCCCTCTCGGCCGACCCAGACGCTTCGATACGCGCTTTTTTATCGCCGCAGCGCCGGAAAGTCAGCGCGGCAGCCACGATGAACGAGAAACAGTAGACAGTATTTGGATAACGCCCCAAGAGGCGCTAGAACGCCATGAGGCAAAAGAGTTTGATTTAATGAACGTGACTCGAATCCAACTGGAAGCCTTGGCCAAATCACCAGACAAAGCCTCGCTGCTGGATATGTCCGTGAATCAGCGGCACTTTCCCACCCAACGACCGGTGCTGCCAAAACGAAAGTAACCACAGGTTTGGATATGGCGCAGGACGTTAGCATCGAGATTCGCGATTTCGATATGGACAAAGACATGGCTGCCATTCAGCGCATCTGGCGGGAAATCGGCTGGTCGGGCAGCGAGAAGACCGATCAGGCGACCAAAGTTCTCTTCACAGAAGGATCCACCAGTGTCGGGGTGGTAAACGGTGAGGCGGAATGTTCGGTGCAGGCGCAAACTGGCACCATGCGTCTGGATCAAGAGGACTTACCCTTGTGTGTCATAGCCGCGGTCACCACCAGTCGTGTGGCCCGGGGGCTTTCGCTGGCGCAGCGGTTGACGGCTCGTGAACTGGCCAAGGGTCAAGCGCGCGGTGAGGCGGTGGCGGTGCTGGGTATGTTCGATCAGGGGTTTTATAACAAAGTGGGCTTCGGCACCGAGGCCTACATCAACGAATTTCGCATTGATCCCAGCCTGCTCGATATCAATGTGAAACCCCGCACGCCTCGGCGTCTGAGCGTGGATGACAGTGACGACATGCTGGCCGCGCTGATGGCTCGACCGCCCCGGCACGGAAATGTGGTCATTAATCAAAGCGTCCGTTTCAGAGCAGAGCTGGAGATGGAAGAAGGGTTCGGTTTGGGCTACTACGAGAACCAGCGGCTGACCCATTTTGTGTGGATGAGGCCTCAGGGTGCGCATGGACCCTACAGAGTGAAGTGGATGGGCTATGAGAATGGGCAGGGACTGCTGGAAATACTTGCGCTACTCAAGTCGTTGGCTGATCAGATTTATTCGATTCACGTTGTGGAGCCGCCCCATGTGCAGTTGCAAAGCATGCTCAAGCGCCCTTTCCGCAGTCAGGCGATTGCCGAAGAGGGTAAGCATGCCTCAGAACTAAGCGCTTTGGCTTGGTACCAGCTTCGGGTTCTTGATATCCCCGCCTGTGTCAGCGCCCTAAGCTACAGCGGCCCGGACATTGCCTTCCGGTTAACTGTGGAAGATCCCGTTGACACCCTGCTGGCCCACGACGATAGCTGGCGGCCCGTGGGCGGCAGCTATGATGTGATCCTTGGACAGCACGCTGCTGTCGATCAGGCCGAAGATGACGCTTTGCCGGCACTGACCTGCACCATTAACACCTTCAGCCGTCTGATTTGGGGTGTGTCCCCGGCCAGCAGTCTGGCCATCTCGGACGGCTTGCAGGCACCGGCCTCTCTGTTGGCGGCTTTGGATCGCGTATTCACGCCTAACCCCAGTCCGGGCTGGGACTTTTAGCGTCTTGTACAGGAGACTTTGCGATCGATGTTAGTGGCTGAACCGCAGGTTTTAGAGGCCTTGGGTTGGAATGATTATTTCGCCGCTCAGCTGCCGTTTATGGAAGAGACTCTCGCCCGCAGCGGTCTGACTCGAGCTCAGGTGGCTCGAGTGACCGGTGTGGAGCGCACGGGCCTGACGGTTGCGCCTCAAGGTGGGCTGTTATTGAATCAGGTGCCCATCAGCGGCCGTTGGTTTCGCGGTGACGAGTCCACCCGGCCGACGATTGGTGATTGGGTTGTCGTCGACACTGAAACCGGATCCTTGGTGCAAATGTTCGAGCGGCGAAGTCTTATCCAGCGCATCAACCCGTTAGGCGCCCTGCAGCTTATTGCCGCCAATGTGGATACGGCGTTAATCGTGTCTTCATGTAATGCCGACTTTAGCCCCGAGCGATTAGAGCGCTATCTGTCAGTTGTTATGGAGGCAGGTGTCAGTCCGGTGCTTATTTTGACCAAGGCAGATCTCAATGATGGCGCTCTGGATTACGAAACCGTGCTGGGTGAGCGCTTCCCCGAGGTGCCTCGGTTGTTGCTGAACGCTTTGGATCCGGCCGATGCGGGCATCTTGAAACCTTGGTGCGGCACTGGTCAGACCTTGGCTCTGTTGGGTTCTTCCGGGGTAGGGAAATCCACCTTGGTGAACACATTGATCGGCGATAAAGTGCAGCTCACTGCAGCCATTCGCGAAGAGGATGCGAAGGGCCGACATACCACCACCAGTCGCAGCCTGCATCATCTGCCCCAGGGCGGCGTAATTTTAGACAGCCCAGGAATGCGCGAACTGCAGCTGGCTGAGGCCGAGGAGGGTTTGGATCAACTCTTTGCCGATGTGGAAGCGCTGGCGGCGTCGTGCCGATTCAACGACTGCAGTCACGGAGCTGAGCCGGGCTGTGCCGTGGTGGCAGCCCTTAACTCCGGCGAGTTGGATGCCGACCGGCTGCAGAGTTATCAGGCCTTAAAAGAAGAGGAAGCCCGTAATCGGGAATCGCTGGCGCAGCGTCGCAGTCGCGATCGGGCCTTTGGCAAGAAGGTGCGCTCTGCAGTGAAGAACAAAAACAGCCAGTCCATAAGCGGCGATGGATCAGAGCGTTAAAGCAGGGACATTATCCCTGTCCGCGCAGGACAGCGCCGTCGCTAAAGGGGTTGCCGATGAAACGCCCCTTGGAATCACCTTGGACCCTGACAGCTTTGTGGACCCTGAACATCGACACCGTTGTCCAAAGCTCCTAAAGTGAGGGGTCGCCGTGGTTGGAGAAGTACCACCACGTTTATTGTTTTTGGTTCATGAGGTATCTGTGGCGAATCTAGTCGCACCTAAAGTTCAGCAACAGGCTGTTTCGGTAACCCGGAAGATGTCTGCGTCCTTGCCCGGCCTGCGCGAGATCGCCGTCCAGCGCGGTTTGAAAGTTCATCACTTGGGAGCCGGATACCCGCACCCTGAGGTCACCGACCCCCGCGGCTTTTTGGCGCACCAGCAAGCCTACTTTGACTATCTAGGCGAGGGAGAAGGCCTAAACGATCCCAGCGTTTTGCCCGAGTATCTGCGCGAAGCGTACTCTTATACCGATACCCTTGGCCCAGTGTCAGCCCGCCGTACCTTCGCCAACGTTTATGGCAAGGATTGGAATCTGACCTTAGATCCTGAGAAGTTGATACCCACCGTTGGCGCTTCGGGCGGCATCAATCTGATTTGCTCAATGTTCGAGCATACGGGGCAGCCGGTGGCCTACATCACCGATGCACCAACCTATGCCGGCTTCACAGCACGGGTTGCCTTGTGCCAGCACGCCACTATTTTCAGTGTCGAAATGGACGTTGAAGGGGCCATTCCTGAGGTTATGCGGGCGCAAATTCGTGCGGCAAGAGAGCAGGGTTACTTTGTACCGTTTTATTACACGGTACCGGATGGTCACAATCCGGGTGGATTTTCCTTCACCCAAGCCCGGCGTGAAGCCATTTTGCAGGTGGCCCGGGAAGAGGGCATTTTGATCCTCGAGGACGCACCGTACTTGTATATCAACTTTGCCAAGCCGGAAGATCGTGCCAAACCGTTTTTCAGCATGGCGCCGGATCAAACCGTGCATCTGTTCACCGGCTCGAAAATCGGCTTTCCGGGTCCGCGTGTCGGCTTTTTGTACAGCGAGGCAGAGCTTGAAATTGCGGACGGTAAAAAAGTGCCTTTGTCTGATCTGGCCTTGGTGGAATCCAGCAGTGAGCTGTTGTTCCACAGCCCCGGAGCACTGCGCGGATTTGAAGCCTTGCTCCACGAGCAAGACGGCGCCGGCGGTTTTACGGAGCGCCAGAGTATTTGGCCCTTGGCCGAGGAAAAACTCGTCGTTTACCGCGAGAACCGGCAAATTCTGCTTGAGGTTTTCGAGCGCGAGTTAGGAGATCACAGAGACCACTTCAGCTGGACCATCCCCCAAGGCGGTTTTTTTACCGTGTTTACCTTTCTAAACAAGGGAGGCGCGGAACCGGTGCGCACGGACGATGCCATGATCGAGCGTATGGTGATGGACCATGGGCTGGTCGTGATTCCGATGTACGACTTCTATCCGCTGGATGCGCGCAAGCGTGATCCCGGCGCTGGAATGAATCAATTGCGCTTGAGCTTTTGCTTCAGTGAGAGCGCAGGACAGCAGCGTCGTGATGATATGCGCGAGGCCGTAGAGGCTTTTTGTCAGGCGGTGAAATTACTGGTTGATATCGCCTAGAAATCAATATCCCTCAGACAAGGTGCCTAACGACGGCGCCGCTGGTGCTCGACCTTGGTGCAAAGGTCCGCAACGCAGGCCAAGCCCGCCTCCTGAGCCAAAGTCAGGGCCTCGTCATGGTTTATTCCTAACTGCAGCCACAGACCTTTGGCGCCGATGGCAATAGCGCTTCGGGCGATGGGCATCACCGCGTCGGGCTGCCGAAAAACGTTGACGAGCCCTACCGGGCCGGGCACGGCCTCAAGGTCTGGGTAGCAAACCAGATCCAAAACAGTTGTTTCGGACGGATTCACCGGAATTACCTCATATCCGGCTGCTTGCAGGTAGCGGGCAACGCCATGGCTTGGCCGCATTGGGTTGTTCGACAAACCCACAACGGCAATCCGCGTGGCCTGCAAGCACCGTTCTATGTCTTGCGGGTTCTGCCATTGGGTTGTTGCAAGGTTGGACATGAGTTTGCGGTCTCTTTTAGGACGGCGTGCTATGTAAAGGTCGGCGCGCTGAGACCGCGTTCCGCCAAAAATGCCGGGTTGTACAAACGAGATTGATACTTGCTGCCGCCGTCGCACAAAATCGTCACGATGGTGTGCCCCGGTCCCATTTGCTTGGCGATTTTTACGGCTGCCCCTAAGTTCACGCCGGAACTGGAACCAAAGAACCAGCCTTCCTGATGGAGCAGCCGGTAAACCATGTCCACCATTTCTTGATCATCTACCTGCACAGCATCGTCAATTGTTGCCGTAGCCAGGTTGTCGGTTATTCGCGAGTTGCCGATGCCTTCTGTCATGGAAGGCCCCGGCGTCATGACCGCTTCGCCGGTTGTCACCCAATTGAAAAGGGCGCTACCCATGGGGTCGGCCAACACAATTTTTACGTTGGGGTTCTGTTCCTTCAGATAAGCCGACGTGCCGGCCAACGTGCCGCCGGTACCAACAGAGCAGGTAAAGGCGTCAACGCCGCCATCGGTTTGGGCCCAGATTTCGGGTCCGGTAGATTCATAGTGCGAAAGGCTGTTGGCGGTGTTGTCGAACTGGTTAGCCCAGACAGCATTGTCCAGCGTGGCAGCGAAGCGTCCCGCCTGTTTTTGAAAGTTTTCTGCATCAGCGTAAGGGACCGTGGGTACCACCCGAACCTCTGCGCCTAGAGTACGCAGCAAGTCGACTTTTTCCTGAGATTGGTTGTCCGGCATGTAAATAATGGTTTTGTAGCCGCGATTGTTGCAAACATGGGCTAAGCCAATGCCCGTATTGCCCGCGGTGCCCTCCACGACCGTGCCGCCGGGCTTCAGGGAACCGTTTTTCTCTGCCTCTTGCACCATCCAAAGCGCGGCCCTGTCCTTCACCGATCCGCCAGGGTTCATAAACTCGGCTTTGCCCAAAATTTCGCAGCCTGTCTCTTCCGACAAGCAATTAATGCGGATCAGAGGCGTGTTACCAATAGAGCTGACCAAGCCGTTGACGATGGACATATGGATACCTTTAAAAAAACAAGTGGCATCTTAGTGGCGCCAGAAGCGTCGAGCAAATTTGTGAAAAGGCCTATCGCCAGATGGTTATCTGAATCGGTGATGAGTAGTCTTAGCGGATCGGAAGCTGGCTGAAATTGAGAGGGAAATCTGGCGCCATGACACATGTTTTGAGTGAACAACAAAAAGAACGAGCAAAGTCCTTTGGCTTAGATATGGAAAAGGTAGAGGCCTTGTTAGCTCGTGCGGGCAAAGAAGTGGATGCTGGCCTTTTGCCTGCAGCCCAATTGGCCATCGCGCGCGATGGCGAGGTGGTGTTTCAGTACGATTACGGTGATGCTCGGTCGGATTCACTGACGTGCATATTCTCTGCCACCAAGGCGATTACCTCGTCAGCTGCGTGGTTGCTGTTTCAACAGGGCGATTTGCGTGAAGACGAGTTGGTGGTCGACATCGTTCCCGAATTCGACACCAACGATAAGCATACGGTAACGGTAGGCCAGCTCTTTGCCCACACGGCTGGTTTTCCCAACGCACCCTTTGCGCCGCTGGACTGGGATGATCAAGATAAGCGCTACGGTCGTTTTCGCCAGTGGCGTTTGACGTGGCAGCCCGGGACACGATTTGAGTATCACCCGTCCTCGTCCATGTGGGTCATCGCTGAAATCATTGAGCGGCGTTCAGGGCTGGGCTACCGGGACTTTGTACGAACCCGAGTTTTAGAACCACTGAAACTGCAGGATCTATACGTTGGCCTGCCGCCGTCCGAGGGAGCACGAACGCTGCCCTGTGTTTACGTGGGCGAGGCGATGACCCCAGAGGAATACAAACAACTCGGTATGCCCGTACCGCCGGTGACGGAAGTCACCGAGGAGGCCGTCGTTGCCTTTAGCCGGCCAGAAGTTCAGGCCGTTGGCGTTCCCGGTGGCGGCGCCTTTGCGACGGCCTCGGCCATGGCGCTGTTTTATCAGGCATTACTGACCGGCGGCAACGAACACGCGGTCCTGTGGCCAGAGGAGACCCTGCTGGATGCGCGCCGAATTCGGTCCGGTGACTTTACCGACTTGATGTTCAAGAAACCGGCGAATCGTGGCCTTGGGATCATCATCAGTGGCGACGATAGCCGTCGTTTCCGTGGCTTCGGGCGCACCAATTCACCCGCGGCCTTCGGACACAACGGGGCAGGTGGACAACTCGTATGGGCAGATCCGGAAACCGGTCTCAGTTTTGCCTATCTGACGCCCGGCCACGATCGGAACTCGGTGCGTCAAGGCAGCCGTGGTGTTGCCATCAGCAGCCTTGCTGCGTCCTGTGCGGGCGCCTAAGGCCGCCAAAGGTGTCTGCACAGAAAGGCTGTTCATAAAGGCTGTGCAGACAAATACGGGACCAAGCAACGGCAAAGTCAGGAGCCGTTGTTTGCAGAAGAGAGGGGAAATATGAACAAAGTAGGGATAGCCGGATTAGTGTTGATGACGCTGCTCTCGCCGATCCGGGTGTGGGCTGATGCTTCGTCCAGTGCTCGCATCGCGCAATTGTCGGACCAAGCGGCCGATTTAGCTCAGGCCCAACGTGCACAGGGCGTAGCCTTGGCATCAACAATCTGGGATCTGGCGGAGCTGGGTTATTTGGAGACACAAAGCTCTGCCGAGCTGCAGTCCTATCTGCTTCGCCATGACTTTCAGGTGGAAACCAAGGCGGCGGATATTCCAACGGCATTTGTGGCTACCTATCGTTCGGCGGGAGCAACAGATCGGGATCCCACCATTGCTATTTTGGCGGAATTTGACGCGCTTCCGGGTCTGAATCAGGCAGCCACGCCGGAACGCAGCATCACTAAGGAAAATGCGCCGGGTCATGCCTGCGGGCACCACCTCTTCGGCGCGGCCTCCGCCACTGCCGCTGTAGCCGTTCGTCAATGGCTCGAGCAAAACAACCAGCGGAGCACAATTAAGCTGGTGGGCACTCCGGCGGAAGAAGGGGGGTCGGGAAAGGTGTATTTAGCCCGAGCGGGCGTTTTTCAGGATGTCGACATCGTTCTTCACTGGCATCCCAGTGACGCCAATTCCGCGTCACCCTCCAGCACCACGGCAAACAAATCCGGCCGTTTTACCTTTTCTGGCAGGGCTGCTCATGCGGCTTCGGCCCCGGATCAGGGGCGCTCGGCGCTGGACGGTGTGGAGGCCATGAATTTCATGGTGAACCTGATGCGCGAGCATGTGCCCCAAACCGCGCGGCTGCACTACGTGATTACCGACGGCGGCGCGGCTCCGAACATCGTGCCGGAGACTGCCCAAGTCTATTACTACGTGCGGCATCCCGAGAAAGAACAAGTGGTCGCCTTATTTGAACGCGTAGTGAAAGCAGCGCAAGCGGCGGCCATGGGAACCGGCACCGAGGTGAAGGTAGAGGTCATGCACGGTAACTATCCGGTGCTGCCGAACCAAACCCTCGCTGAAATGGTCTACGACAATCTGGTTACCCTAGGCGGCATTCAATACAGTCCCGCCGAACAAGAGTTTGCCCAGACACTGCATCAAACCCTAATTCACCCCCGCCGCGCTCTGGGTTCGGAGCAGTCGGTTTCTGTCTATAAGGTCCGCCAGTCCATGGGTTCCACAGATGTGGGCGATGTCAGTTGGTTGGTGCCCACAGTGGGTTTCACCACAGCGACTTGGGTGCCCGGTACGCCAGCCCATAGCTGGCAGGCTGTGGCCGCTGGAGGTATGAGCATCGGTCACAAGGGCATGGATCTCGCGGCAAGATTGCTGGCCAAGTCAGCGGCTCAGCTTATGATGCAGCCCCAGATCATTGCTCAAGCAAAGGCTGAGTTGAAGGAAGCGCAAGGCCCAGACTTTGTCTATTCGGCTTTGTTGGGTGACCGAGACCCTCCGCTGGACTATCGCAAATAGGAGGCAGCATGTCTGGGATGAATATCGGGGTACTGCACCCCGGTGCCATGGGCGTCACCGTTGCCCGGGGGTTGCAGGACAGTGGCCATCGGGTGGGTTGGGTGTCTGCAGGACGCAGTCGGCAGACCCAGCAGCGCGCCAGTGGGCTGCACTGTTTTAATTCCATAGATGACATCGCGGGCTGGGCTGATGCGCTGATTAGCGTGTGTCCGCCTCACGCTGCTGTGGCGTTGGCGCAGGCCGTCCACAGCACGGGGTTTACGGGTTTTTACGTGGATGCCAATGCCCTGGCTCCGTCAACGGCCCTGACGATCGCCGAACTTCTTGGGGCGGGAGCCTTTGTGGACGGCGGCATTATCGGGCCGCCGGCGATTAAACCCGGTAGCACCCGGCTCTACCTGTCAGGGCATCATGCTCAGGCAGTAAGCTCTTGGTTTAGCAAAGGCAGCCTAGAGGCAATTGCGCTACCCATGAGCGATGCCCCCAAGGCAAACGTCGCAGCTTCCACGCTGAAAATGGCCTATGCGGCCTACAGCAAGGGCGCTAGTGCGCTGCTGCTTTCCGTAAATGCCTTGGCGGAGGCCGGGGGAGTACGGGAGGCACTGTATCAGGAGTGGGGGATTTCATCGCCGGACTTGCTCAAGCGCAGCGAGTACACGGCAGCGGCGACGTCGGGTAAGGCGTGGCGGTTTGCGGGTGAAATGCTGGAAATCAGCGAGACCTATTCAAGCGCCGGTTTGCCTGACAGCTTCCATACAGCCGCCGCGGCAATCTACGAGCGCATGCAAGACCTCAAAGACCTGCCGCCCCAAACGCTCAATGCTGTGGTGGCGGCTTTGCTGGAGAGAACCGAAGACAGCCTTTGAAGCTGCGCTTCTACTGAGGCTGCGCTGCTATTGAGAAAGTGTCGACCAATTAGCACGACCGATAATCAAGCCATCACCCCGATGGCGCCGTTTCTTTGGCTTCGTTAGCGTCTAGCAAGCATTCCTTTTGAGGCATCTGGCTCGCGGAATCCCTAGCACCGGTATTCCCAGCGCCGTGCCAATGCTGTGGACGCAAGATCCATAACACGTGTTTTTGGGGAGTTAGGGCATGAGTGAATCTGGCAGCGGTCGTATATCCAAATCATTTGCGCAGCGGCGTCTGGAGGTCTTATTGGCCAAATCGGGCATCACCCTAAACGGCTCAAGTCCTTGGGATATGCAGGTTTCAGACTCCAAGCTGTACTCATCGCTCCTGTTCAACGGATCCCTCAGTCTCGGCGAGGGCTACATGCGCGGATCATGGGAGTGCGCCCAGATCGACGAGTTTATTAACCGTCTGCTGAGAAGCCCGATTGCCCAGAACCACGCCTTTTTCAGTCACGCCTTAAGCTGGCTTAGCGCCAAGGTGTTCAATCTGCAAAGTCAACGTCGGGCATATCAAGTAGGCGAACATCATTACGACATCGGCAACGACCTCTACCAAGCCATGCTCGATCCGAGCATGGTCTATTCCTGCGGCTACTGGGCAGATAGCGGTACCTTGGCGAACGCCCAACAGGCCAAGCTCGATTTGATCTGCCGCAAGCTGGCGCTGCAGTCTGGCATGACGGTTCTGGACATTGGTTGCGGCTGGGGAAGCTTCGCTGAGTATGCTGCCGAACATTACGGTGTTGAGGTGGTGGGTATTACTGTGTCGAAAGAACAGGCGGAGTGGGCGAAAAACACCTGCGGTAGCCTGCCGGTTGAGATTCGCCTGCAGGATTACCGCAGCTTAGACCAGCAATTTGATGCCATCGTATCAGTTGGCATGTTTGAACATGTGGGTCACAAAAACTATCGGACTTTTATGAAAGTCGTAGAGCGATGCCTGAAACCTCAGGCCATGTGCTTGCTGCATACCATCGGGAAAAACCACAGCCGTATGGGGCTAGATCCGTGGACGGCGAAGTACATTTTTCCCAACGGCGAGATACCTTCCATGCGGCGTATCAGTGCCGCGGTGGAATCGCTGCTGGTGGTGGAAGACTGGCACAATTTTGGTCCCGACTATGACAAAACCCTGATGGCGTAGTTTCACAACTTTGATCGCGCTTGGGAGCAGTTGAGAGACCACTATTCCGACACCTTCTATCGCATGTGGAAGTATTACTTACTCTCGTGCGCCGGGGCCTTTCGGGCTCGTCGATTACAGCTTTGGCAGATCGTGTTGTCTAAAGGTCTATCCCAAGAAGCCTATCGTCGTCCTGCGTAACCGTTCAATTAGCCTGCGAAATGGGTTGGTTAACGACGAACCTTTGTTGCAAAGTGATGGCCAGATCTACAGCAAGTCCGGCAAATAAACCGGGCGGGGCGGAGCCATTGGAGGGCAACTGGGTATGAGTGTTTTAGCGCAGACGGCTGGCGGCGTAACGACGCTCCGCTTGAACAGGCCGGAAAAACGCAACGCGTTTACGATGGAAATGGTTTCCCAGCTGCATGGCGAGATCCAGCGGGCTGTCACCGACCCCACAAGCCGTTGTCTGGTGATCGAAGGCGAGGGTGAGCATTTTTGTGCCGGACGAGATCTGCAATCCTTTGGCGGTGCCTTGCCCTACGCCGAGCTTGTGGCCGCCGATGGCGAATGGGCGAATATTTTTCGGATGCTCGATCAAGCCGACCTGCCGTCGGTCGCCATCGTGCGTGGATGTGCCTTTGCCGGCGGATTCACCCTAGCCATGGGGTGTGACTTCGTGCTTGCTGATCTGACCGCGCAGTTTCAGGTGTCCGAAATGCGGCACAATTTTCCCGCGGCGATTAATACGCCGGTGCTGACTAAGTTGCTGGGGCCGCGGCAGGCTTTGGAGCTCGCCATTTTGGGCGAGACGATTTCAGCGCAGCGCCTTTACGACATGGGACTAATTAATCGCCTCAGCGACAGCTCGTCAGCACTGGCCGAACAGGCACAGGCGTTTATCGACACGATTGCCAGTCGGGATAGGATTGCGGTGGCTCAGACCAAGCAGCTGCACAGAACCACCCGGCAGGCCGGTCTCAGTGACGCGCTAAACATGGGAGCATTGGTCAATACTCAGGTTGCCTTGGACGGCAAATTTGCCAAAGCGGGAAAATCTCTCGCCAAGTAAGGCCAGGCAATTCTGCCTTCAGGTTCGGGCGCTGCTCCGTGGCGTCAACAACACACCTGCGCCGAGCTGTGCCCGAGAGCGCGCGCGACGTTGTCAGCATTTTAACCCGCCGCTCTGGTAAGGCTTAAGTCATTTGCCCGCTGCCAGTGTGCAGGGTGCTTTGTACATGCAAATTGTCGTTAAACGATCGAACCTTGATGCCACCGGCATGCATCACGATGCGCGATATGGATCCGTTGTCGGCGCCGTTAAAGGCAAAGGGCGAAGCGCCGGTGGCGTGGGCGAGAATGTGGCCGATGACGCCGCCATGAACCACCGCCACCACTTTTTGATTCGGGTGCTGTTGGTGAATCCGGTTTAGTCCGGCGGTAATGCGTTGGTTCAAGGTCTCCCAGCTCTCGGCTCCCGGAATCACATCCCACCGCTCCTCAGTCTGCATCTGCACAAAAATCGGATCGCCTGCCGCCGCCTTCATACGCAGAATGCCGCCTTCCCACTCGCCGAGGCAGACTTCCCGCAGATCCGCCTCCAGTCGTGTCTGCATGCCCAAATGACCTGCTAGGGGCGCGGCGGTTTGCACTGTGCGCTGCAGGCTGGTGACGTAGATCGCATCGATGTCCTCATGCTTGAGCCGCTCGCCCACGGCAACGGCCTGAGCCTCACCGTTTGGATGCAGCTCGGGGTCACCGTGGCCGTCTACCAAGGGGAAGGGGTTTTCCTTGGTGGCGGCGCGAGATTCGCCGTGGCGCACCAAGACAATTTCGGTGGCGCCTTCTGGTGGCTGATATGAATGTTGTCGAAATCCCTCGCTCATAATGCTTCCTGCTCGTTGAAGGGTTGGGTTTTGGGTCGCGGCTGCCCGGCAACCTAGGGACGATATCCAAAGTTCGGCGGATCCACCCGCAGCGCCTTGCGTGCGAGCTTGGCCCACTGACACAGATAGGCACGGGTCTTACGCGGATCGATGATCTCTTCAATTTCAAAATATTCCGCAGACCGGAACGGCGATCGCAGACGGTTCAGGCGTTCCTTGATTTTGGCCAGATGGCCGTCCGGATCGTCGGCGGCCGCAATCTCCGCTTTGTAGGCCACCTCAATCCCGCCCTCTATGGGTAAGGATCCCCAGTCACCAGATGGCCATGCGGCGCGGAAGTGATGACTGCCCGGCTTGTGATTTGCGCCTCCGGCGACCCCGAAAGCCTTGCGTATCACCACGCAGCAAAACGGCGTGGTCAGCTGGCCCATGGCGGCCAAAGCCGTTGCCCCCACCCGTATCGTGCCTTCCTCTTCAGACTGTTTGCCGATCAAGAAGCCGGGGCAATCTTCTAAGTGGATTACCGGCAGATGGAATGTGGACGCAAGGTCCAGCAGCCGGATTAACTTGCGTCCCGCATCGGCGGTCCAGGCTCCGCCATAGACTCGCGGATTTTCGGCGAATATGGCCACCGGAATGCCATCAAGGCGCGCTAGGCCGGTGATGATCGATCGGCCCCATTTTTTGCCGATTTCGAAGAAGGAGCCTTCATCGCAGACGGACTCTAAAACCGTGTGCATTTTATAAACTTGACGGGGATCCTTGGGCACGATGGATAGCAAGGCCTCATCTTCCCGCTCCGGGTCGTCACTGCATTCGGTGACGGGAGGCAGTTCGTCGGCACTGCTGGGCAAGTAGGACAGGAAGCGGCGGGCCATTTCGAAAGCCTCCTGCTCGCTGCCGGCCTCATCGTCGATGGCGCCATTGCGGGTATGTATTTTGTGGGATCCCAACTCTTCCTTGCTGACATCGCCGAGGCTGGCCCAGTCAACTAGGGCGGGCCCCGCAATCATCATTTGCGCGCTGTCTTTGACGATGACCGAGTAGTGGGAAGTGGCGACTCGCGCCGCGCCAATACCGGCCACCGAACCCAAGGCAAGCGACACTGAAGGCGCTACGCTTAAATGGGATACCACTGTCTCCCAGCCCCGCAGTTCCGGTATGTAGGTGCGTCCTGCGGTTTCGATGGTTTTTACCGAGCCGCCGCCGCCCATGCCATCGACCAAGCGGATATGCGGCAGGCGCAGTTCCGTGGCCAAGCCCTCTGCCTGCGTGCGTTTTCCAGCGATGGAGGCATCCGCAGAGCCACCGCGCACAGTGAAGTCATCGCCAGATAGAATCACTGGTCTTTCGTCAATTTCTGCAGTGCCAAAAACGAAGTTCGACGGCGTGAAGTGGGTAAGGTTGCCGTCGTCGTCGTACTCGCCAACGCCTGCTAACTTGCCAAGCTCGTGAAATGATCGAGCGTCGGCAATTTGATCGATGCGCTCGCGAATGGTCATCTTGTTGAATTCGTGCTGACGGGCAACTTTTTCTTCGCCGCCCATGGCCTCGGCCAGAGTGGCCCGATGCCTCATCTCATCCAGTTCGGTTTCCCAGCTCATAGTCTCTCCCCGGGTCTAGGTTCAGTCGGAATGCTCGCTAAGCAAACGTCCAGTAAAAGAGAAGTTGCCGAAAGCTGCAATAGTGACTTCGCCGGTTAAGCTGTCCTCGTCGACGATAGCTTGGCAGACCAAGGTCATCGGAATCGGTCTACTCAGGCGCAACGTCCAATGCAGGTGGCCCTGATCGATGTGGCCATCTTCTAACGCCAGTTCCCCGGAGTCGTTGATGAGTCTTCCACTGCATACGCCGTTGGCAGTTTCTAACTCCAAGATCCCTTGCTGCTCGCCTGTGGGCGTGTCGACGCTGATTTGCCAGCGGCTGCGTGAGTTCATAAAGCGCTCCCCTTTGCAACAGTATTGCACACAGCAGATTGGTGATTCGTCTAGTATCTCGCCTGTCGCCAAGGTTAAGCTCGGGCCATGGCAAAAATCGGCATGCTGAACGAAGGGGCCCTGCACGCGGCTCTGAAATTA
>Ga0181579_10000588_pt1 | contig 29726 bp, 24 predicted proteins | sample 071ome_24_FD_132996 | JGI IMG/M metagenome (GOLD analysis project Ga0181579, IMG submission 132996) | Coastal salt marsh microbial communities from the Groves Creek Marsh, Skidaway Island, Georgia - 071402CT metaG (megahit assembly) | ecosystem: Environmental > Aquatic > Marine > Intertidal...
AAATGGCGGAGCGGGTGGGATTCGAACCCACGGTACGTTGCCGCACACACGCTTTCCAAGCGTGCTCCTTCGACCGCTCGGACACCGCTCCGCGTCATGTTCTTCAGCTCGTCCCGGGGCGCGCTCCGTCCTGCTCCCGGCGGTGGTCCCCCGGGCGGGTCGGAATGGCGGAGAGGGTGGGATTCGAACCCACGGTACCCTTGCGGGCACACTGGTTTTCGAAACCAGCCCGTTCGACCACTCCGGCACCTCTCCGTGCGCGCTCCGAATTGTCAGGGCGCCCGTTTCCGCGACGAGGTCGCGAAGAGCGCCAGGCCCGACCGCGGTCCCGGTCGGATGGCCGCGGATCTTACCGAGGCCGAAATTCAACTTCGAACGAATCGGGCGCTTCCTGCAGGGGAATCTCGCCCCAATCTCGGGTTCTTTGCGGGGGAGCCGCAAATCGGGGCTAAGAGCCCGATCTCAGCGCTCTCAGCGCCTCGGTGCCCCGCGATCCCCTCCTCGGGGGCGGGGGCGGGGAATCGGGGTCAGAAGGGTGTAGTCGGTCCGGGCCTGTCGCATGCGGGCTTCCTTCATGGGGTCCTCCGACCCCTCCGTTCGCGGAAGAAGGTGGTCAGCAGCTCGGCGCACTCGTCCTCCATGACTCCCCCGGTCCAGGAGACATCATGGTTGAAGAGGCCGGGCTCCAGGAGGTGGACGACCGAGTCGACCGCCCCCGCCTTCGGATCGCGGGCCCCGAAGACGATCCGCCCGAGGCGGGCGTGGATGATCGCTCCGGCGCACATGGCGCAGGGCTCGAGCGTCACGTAGAGGGTGCACCCCTCCAGCCGCCAGTCCTCCAGCGCTTCCGATGCCTGCCCGATGGCGAGGATCTCCGCGTGGGCGGTCGCATCGTGGAGGGTCTCCTTGCGATTCGACGCGCTCGCGATCACTCCACGCTCGGGGTGGACGATGACCGCTCCGACGGGGACTTCCTCGTGGGTGGAGGCTTCCCGTGCCTCTCGCAGGGCGAGCTGCATGTGGAAACGATCCGGATCCCGCTCGAGGTAGGAGACGTGCACGGTCCTCCGCTCCGAGAGACCGGACCCGGGGGCGCTGGGAGACGCGTTCGGCGAGCCTCTCGCCTTCCGCTCTGCGTGCGCCGCGGCGCGCGCGGAGCAGGGTATACCACGGAGCGGGATTCCGGAAAAGGTCGAGTGCGGCCGTGGAAGAGAGGGTCTCTTCCGCGGCATCGATGTCGGCCGGAGAGGGTCGGGCCCTGGGCGGTTCGGTGGGGGTGCCCGGCAAATGTGGACGATCACGAAGGGCGGTGATCGGAATGGACGGGGAGCGAGAAGGGGATCGATTCGAGAGAGGGAGGAGGCAAAGGAGGGAGACGAGAGAGGGGGATAATGGCACGCCCGGGAGGACTCGAACCCCCAACCTTCTGATCCGTAGTCAGACGCTCTATCCAATTGAGCTACGGGCGCGCAGGGGGGCCGAAATTAGCGATGCCTCCCATCCCTGTCAAGGCAAGGAGAGCAGATTCGAGCGAACCGCGGGGCGCGGCGGGAGGAGGTCGCGGCTCCCGTTGAGGGGAGGAGCCGGGGCGGGTCTAATGGCGCCATGACGACAGCAGAGCAGCGGTCGGAGGAGAGCCCCCCGACCCCCGCAGCGGACGGACCTCCGGGCCCATCCGGCGGAAACCCCCAGTCCTACGAAGTCATCGCCCGCCGCTATCGCCCCCGCTTCTTCCGGGAGGTGGTCGGTCAGGAGGCGATCGCGGAGACCCTCACCCAGGCGATCGAGCTGGGTCGGCTCGGGCACGCGTATCTCTTCTGCGGACCGCGCGGGGTCGGCAAGACCTCGATGGCGCGGATCTTCGCGCGCGCCCTGCAGTGCCCGAACGCGTCCGGCGGCGACCCCTGCAACAAGTGCCCGATCTGCGAGAGCATCTTCCGGGGGGAGGACCTCGATGTCCGGGAGATGGATGGCGCCTCGCATCGGGGGATCGATGATGTCCGGGCGCTGATCAATAACGTCCAATTCGCCCCGAGCAGCAGCCCCTTCCGCATCTTTATCATCGACGAGGTGCACATGCTGACCCGGGAGGCCTTCAACAGCCTCCTGAAGACGCTGGAGGAGCCGCCCGCCCATGTGAAGTTCTTCTTCGCGACGACCGAGCCGGAGAAGATCCTCCCCACCGTCCTCTCCCGCTGCCAGCGCTTCGACTTCTCTCCGATCAGCCCCTCGGACATCGTCCGGCGTCTCGGGCAGATCTGCGAGCTGGAAGGCGCGGTCCCCGAGGAGGGAGTGCTGGAGAAGATCGCGTCCCTCGCCCGCGGGGGGATGCGGGACTCCCAGTCGATGCTCGACCAGCTCCTGAGCTTCGCGGGGACGGAGCCGGCGGCGGCGGACCTCGACCGCATCACCGGGCGTCTCTCCGACGAGGCGGTGGAGCAGCTCCTCGCCCTCGTCGAGACGGGGGCGCGGGCGGAGGTGGTCCTCCGGCTGCAGGAGGTCGACCGCGGCGGCACCGATCCGGCGGTCCTCCTCGATCAGGTGATCGAGGCGCTCCGCGGCAGACTCCACGCGGGGGTCACCGATGGCTGGGGAGAGGTCGAGATCGACCGGAACCTCCTCGCCCAGGAGATCCTGCAGGAGGCCCGCGCGCGGATCCGCCGCCTCGGCCGCGCGGACATCGTCCTTGAGCTCGCCCTCCTGCGCCTCTCCACCCTCGCCGATCTCGTCCCGATCTCCCGCTGGACCTCCTTCCTCGAGGAAGGGGGACCCCCGGCGGGGGAGTCGGCGACCGCCTCGGTGGCGCGGGCGCCGACCCGCCCCAGCCCGCCCCCCTCCTCCGCCTCTCGGGGGGAGCCCGCAGCGGCGGCGGAGCCCGAACCTCGCGTCCCCCCCACGGCCGGGGAGCGGGAGGGAGAGAGCGCGCCGGGACAGCCCTCCTCGGGAGAGCCTTCCCCGGGGCGGACCCGCGCCGCGGCTCTGCTGGACTCGCTCGAGACCCCGAAGGGGGCGAAGCCCCGCCCCGCCGCGACGCGGAGCTACCTCGCGGAGGACGAGGCTCCAGCGATCGACGGATCGGACCCGCGGCGTGCGGTGCGGGAGGCCCTCGCGCGGGTTTCCGGCTCCGCCCATCGCGCCACCGGGGAGCGCTTCGAACTGGAGCGGAGGGAGGCGGACTCCCTGCTCCGTCTCCCGGCTGGAGTGCTCCAGCTCCTCGCGGAGAAGCGCGATGCGCTGCGGCGCGAGCTCGCCCGCGCGTTCGATCGTCCGGTCCGGATCGAGGAGGGCAGCTTCCCCGAGGAGGGTCAGCCGGAGGACTCCGTGGCTCCGGCGGAGGAGGTCGTGCCCCTCGCCGATGCGGAGGTGCCCGAGATCGTGGAGAAGGCCCGGGAGATCTTCCGCGGCGAGCTGTTCCGCGGCGCCCCCCCCCGAAACTGATCGGCGCCTCACGCGCCCGGAGACGCCCCGCTGGGGCTTGGAAGGACCGGAGACGGTGAACATGGACCTCGGCGGCCTGATGCAGCAGGCGCAGAAGATGCAGCGGGAAATGCGTCAGGTGAAGGACGAGCTGAAGAAGCGGACCGTCCTCGGCGAGTCGGGGGGCGGGATGGTGAAGGCCTATGTGAACGGCTCCCAGCAGCTGCTCAAGGTCGAGATCGATCCTCAGGTCGTCGATGCCGACGACGTCGAGATGCTCGAGGACCTGGTCCTCGTCGCCGTGCGCGAGGGTCTCGAGAAGGCCCGCGAGCTCTCGGACGAGGAGATGTCGCGGGTCACGGGGGGGCAGTTCCCCGGCCTCTTCTGAGGGAGGAGTGCGCGTGTCCGGTGACGGTCTGCTCCGGGACCTGATCGAGGCGTTCGCCCGGCTCCCCGGGATCGGGGAGAAGAGCGCGGAGCGCCTCGCCTATCACATCCTCAAGGAGCCGAGCGAGAGCGCCCTCTCCCTCGCGGAGGAGATCCGCCGCGTCAAGGAGGACCTGCGCCAGTGCGTCGACTGCTTCTCCATCGCACGGGATGAGCGCTGCGAGATCTGCGCCGACCCGTCGCGGGACCGGGAGTCGATCTGCGTGGTGGAGCAGCCGAAGGATCTCCTCGCCATCGAGCGCTCCGGCGCCTACCGCGGTCTCTACCATGTCCTCGGCGGGAGCTTCTCGCCGCTCGAGAGCCGGGGGGCGGATGACCTGACCGTGGTCCGCCTGCTCGAGCGAGTGGGGGCGGGAGGAGTGCGTGAGGTGATCCTCGCGACGAACCCCGACTTCGAGGGGGACGGCACCGCCCTGCTCCTCGAGGAGAGCCTCGCCGGCACGGGGATTCCGGTCACGAGGCTCGCGCGGGGCCTGCCGAGCGGCGGGCAGATCGAGTACATGAACCAGAGCATCATTCGGGATGCGGTCGAGGGGCGTCGGGCGCGGGCGACCGACGAGGAGATTCGCTGAGCGGACCGGCCGGGGGGGACCCGCGGGAGCCGCGGCTTGAGGGGGAGTACCGATGCTGATGCGCGATCCGGCTTTCCGCCGGGGACGGATGCCGCTCGCGGCCGGGACCGGCCGCACCCTCCTCCTCCGGACGCTCCTGCTCGTCCTCGGACTCGGGTCCTCCCTCACCCCCGCCCCGCTCTCCGCGCAGATCGGGACCTGGGAGAGCGACGCGATCAAGGTGACGGTGAGACCGCTCTTCCCCGGCGGGATCTCCGAGCTCTGGCGTCCCGTACTCGTCGAGGTTCGCAGCACCTCGACCGAGCGGCAGGAGCTGGAGCTTCGATTGCGGCTCCGAATGGGGGAGTACACCCGGGAACACCGCCTGCCCCTCGTCCTCTCGGCGGCGGAGGTCGGGCGGCCCCGCGTCCATCGCCAGATCGTGCCTCTCTCCCTCATCGATCACAGCCCCTACAGCTCTCAACTGATGGGGACCATCTCACTCCGAAGCGGCGGGAGAGCCCTCAAACCGCGGGACCGCACCACCGCCGACTTCGTCGTGCCGCTTCAGACCCCGGCGATCGTCGCGAACTCACCGTCCGGGGGAGGGGCCGACCTGAACACCCTCGTTGTCCGCCCCGAGGGCGTGGAGGTCCCGGAGAACTGGCGGCTCGGGTACGGGGATGCCGTGCGGGGACAGCTCGGGAGCACCTCCGCCCGGGAGTCCTGGGAGGCGGTGGAGCCTCGCGCCCTCCCGTCCCAGCCGGATGCCTACGACGGGATCCACCGGGTGCTCCTCTTTCGGTTCGACCCAGGAGACCTCGCCGCGAGCCAGCGGGAGGCGCTGCGCGCGGCGGTCCGCCTCGGGCTTGAGGTGTGGGTGCTGCCGGGAGAGGGGGGAGAGGGCCTGAAGTGGTTCGGACCCGAGGTGAGCCCGGAGCTGCGGAGCTACGGCGATGAGGCCGGGCGGCTTCGGAGCTACCTGTGGGGAGAGGGCGATCCGGGAGAGGCGATCGGGCGGAGCGCCCGGTCCGCGGTCCCGAGCTGGCTCCGCTATCCCGATGGGCTCGGGTCCTGGGTGCGAGGGACGCACACGGGGGTTCCCCCGGACTTCGATGTCCCCCTCCCGAGGATGGGAACGGAGATCCTCACTGCGAGCGTGTCGGGGCAGCCGCGGGGTGAGAGCTCTCCGCTGGCTCTCCTCGATCCGGGCCTGACCGAGGGAATCGACTCGATCCTCCGCCGCTCGATCGATCCGCGGGCCCTCTTCCTCCTGGTCGTGGTCTACCTCGTCGTTGCGGGTCCGCTCCTCTTCTTCTACCTGCGCCATCGCGGGAGGCTTCACTGGCTCCTCTGGCTGCAGCCCACGGTCGTGGCCTGCTTCCTGCTCCTGACCGGGATCATCGGCTGGAGCATCTTCGGCGTGACGCACCGCGTCGACGACACCTACTTCCTCGTCCTCGAGGAGGGGCGCGCGGAGGGAGTGCTCCTCCACTATCGGAGCGAGTACTCCTCGGTGAGCGGGCGACGGTCGCTGGCATCGGGGAATGGCGCGACCCTCCCCCTCCCGGCGCATCCCTCGGCCCGACAGCGACCGCTGCAGTGGAGCCTCGACGGCGAGGAGGCCGGCCTCGTCGACTACCCGGTCCCCTTCTGGGGCCTGCGGCACTTCGTCACCGCCCGCGCCGGGCGCTTCGGCGAAGTCTCCCTGAGCGGCCTGCGGAACTGGGACGGCACGGGGGCGATCACGAGCACCCTCCCGTTTCCTCTCGGCCCGACGATGGCCGTCGAGGGGAAGGTCCTGGTCTTCGCGCCCGCCGTTCCCGCGGGAGACGGCGCGCCGCTGGTCGGCCTCCCCGACCCCAGGAGCGAGGACCATGTGCGCGTCACGCGCGCGCTCTACTCGGACCGTCGGGACCGGAAGCTCCTGCGGGCGATCTCCGAGTTCGACCCGGGGGCGCTCGCGGGGGAATGGGGAGGCTCCCGGCCAGGGGCGCGCGGCTTCCTGATCCTCCTCGCGCCGGGGAGTGTCCGATGAGCGGCGCGACTCCCATCCTGCGGGTGTCCGGTCTCCGCATGACCTTCGGGGAAAAGGAGGTCCTGAAGGGGATCGACTTCGAGGTGCCCCGGGGGGAGATCTTCGGGTTCATCGGGCCGAACGGCGCCGGGAAGACGACGACCATCCGCATCCTCGCGACCCTCCAGGTTCCGACCCGGGGGAACGTCTTCATCGACGACTGGCATGTGGTGACGCACCCGGAGGAGGTACGCCGGCGGATCGGGTACATGCCGGACCATGTCGGGGTCTATCCCGGACTCACCGTCCTCGAGTACCTCGAGTTCTTCGCCGGGGCCTTTCGCATCGGAGGGGGGCGAAGGCGGGACCTGCTCCGGGATGTGATCGACCTGACCGACCTCGGGAGCCTCCTCGAGACGGAGGTGCAGGTCCTCTCCAAGGGGATGCGTCAGCGCCTCTGCCTCGCCCAGACGCTGATCCACGATCCTGCCCTCCTGATCCTCGACGAGCCGGCCTCGGGCCTCGATCCCCGCGCCCGGATCGAGTTCCGCGCGCTCCTGAAGGAGCTGCGCCGCCTCGGGAAGACGATCCTCCTCTCCAGCCACATCCTCACGGAGCTCTCCGAGGTCTGCGACTCCGTCGGGATCATCGAGCAGGGAGAGCTCGTCGCCCACGGGAACGTCGAGGCGTTGCATCGGCAGCTCCGCGGGGCGGCGCCCGCCTTCGAGGTCGAGTTCGCGGTCCCGCCCGACGGCGCACTCGAGACGATCCTCGCAATCCCCGGGGTCGAAGCGGCGACCCTCGACGAGAGGGTGCTTCGCTTCCGATGGACCCGGGAGGAGCCGGAGGTCCACGAGGTCTTCGGTGCGCTCTGCGACCGGCGGCTCGCCTTCGTCTCGGTGAAGCGTCACGAGGAGGACCTCGAGAACCTCTTCATGAAGCTGACGCGAGGGGAGGTCTCCTGATGGAGGGCGCGGACTCCCCACTCTGGAAGAGGACCCTGCTCTTCGGGAATCTGGGTGCGCCGATCATCCGCAAGGAGGTCTTCGCCCTGGTGCGGAGGAACCGGTGGTTCTGGGCGCAGTTCAGCTACCTGCTCGTCCTCGCCGTCGGCATGGCGATCTTCTACCTCGGCCATGTCTCGGGCGGGGACGCTCCGGAGGACATCGGACTCCGCCTCGTGCGGACCTTCTTCATCATCCAGATCTGGCTCATCTGCCTGATCTTCCCCGGGCTCTCGGCGACCTGCGTGAGCGCGGAGCGGAGCGAGCGCTCCTTCGACCTCCTCGTGGTCAGCGACCTCCGCCCGATCGAGCTGATGTGGGGGAAGCTGCTCGGCATTCTGGGCAGCGCCTTCTTCTTCCTCATCTCCACCCTGCCGATCCTCGCGGTCTGTCTCTTCTCCGGGGGGGTCTCCCCGCTCGGCCTCATCGTCGACTTCCTGTTCCTGCTCCTCCTCGCGACCCTCGTCACCAGCTGGGGGATCCTCGTCAGCTCGGTCTTCCGGAACAGCCTCGTCGCGATCGTCGCGACCTACGCCTTCTCGCTGTTTCTCGCCACATGGGCGGCCGTGGGCTACTCCGTCGTCCTCGCCGAGAACGGTCTCGACGGCGTCCTCGAGGCGATCCGCCACTTCTGGCAGGATCCGGACTCCCGACTGGGCCTGCAGACGGTGGGAGCGATCTCCTCCTTCGTCCTCCTCCTCTGCTGGTGCGGCGCGAACTACCACCTCAGCTCCCGCGAGTCGCTCCGCGGCGTTCCGATCCGCCTCCTGTCTCTCGTGGGCACGATCTCTCTCGTCCTCCTGCTCGTGCAGATCCCCCGCCTCGAGTTCGCGAATCGCCTCGCCCGTGGGGGGTTGGACGGCTTCTCGGCTCGACTGCTCCTCGATCTCCTGAAGGTCTGCGGGTCGATCCTCTGCGTGGGGTGGTTCCTGCTGCTCATGCCCCAGGCGGGGGGGGCGGTCGAGACCCCGCTGCGGGCGGTCTATCTGGGGGCGAGGGAGCCTCGTCGCGCGCTCTTCCTCTGGCCGCTGTTGCCGGGGGGGATCCGCGGTCCGCTCTGGGCGCTCCTCCTCATCACCCTCAGCGCCGGCGTGTTCATCCTCGACCTGAATGCCCTCCTCGGCGACGGTGCCCGGCTGCGCGGCCTCCCCCTGGCGTTCATCCTGACCTGGGTCCTGATCCACCTCGCGGTCTGGGCCGCCGCCCATGTGGGGCTCAGCTTCGCGCTCGCGGCGGCCGGGATTCGGGGCGGCCTGAACTGGTTCCTCACCTTCGGATCGGCGGTGCTCGTCATTCTCCTCTCCGTCGGACGGATCGCGCTGCGAGGTCGGGACGGGGAGGAGATGGGCAGCTCCTTCTCGCCGTTCATCACGGCGGTCGTCTTCGAGGGGCGGGGGAACGAGCTGACCGGCCTCGAGTACGGGGTCTGGTTCTGGGTCCACGCGGTCGCGGCCGGCCTGCTCCTCGTCCTCGGCGGGGTGCTCGCTCGATCGAGCGCGGTGAGGTTGCTGCGCCTGAGCCGCCCCGGGTATGACGAGCTGGTTCGAGCCGGTCGGGCCCTGGCGCCCTCTCCCGGGGTGGGGGCCGGTCTCGAGAGTCCGACCGCGGATGCGCCGGGTCCCTCCCGCCCGGAAGATGAGTAGGAGCCTCGCCGTGCCCCCTGTCTCCTCGAGAGTGGTCCTCGGAGTCCTCCTCGCCGTGGTCGGGATCCTCCTCACCGCGATCGATGCGCGCGCGGACACGATCGTGAAGCGCGGGGGGCAGCGGCTCGTGGGCCGCATCGTGGCCGAGGAGGAGGGGCGGATCCGGATCCGCGTCACATCGGCGGGGATCACCTCCGAGCTCTGGATCGACCGCGGGGAGATCCTGAGGATCGAGCGTGGCGCGACCCCGCTCGAGGAGTTCGAGGAGCGCCGGGCGCGTCTGCTCCCCCATGATCGGGCGGGGCATCAGGCCCTCATCGTCTGGGCTCGCGACCGTCAGCTGCTGAAGGAGGCGCGGGAGCTGGAGCGCGGCCTCCCGGCGGTCGAGATCCGCGCGCGCATTCATGATCACCCTCGCCGCTGGTGCCGGACCTGCCGGGCCACGGGGGTGACGGAGTGCCGCCCGTGCGAGGGGGAGGGGGTCGTCCGGAAACCCTGCGTCACTTGCGAGGGAACCGGGGGGACGCCCTGTCGTGCCTGTCGGGGGAAGGAGGGGGCGACCGTCCGCTGCCGCCGCTGTGCGGGCGGAGGCGAGGTGGAGCGGTTCGACCCCGCCCGCGGCCGGAAGGTCAAGGAGCGGTGCCGCGACTGCCGTGGCTCGGGGGAGGTGGAGTGTCCCCGGTGCGATGGTCGTGGGAGCGCGCCGTGCACGAGCTGCGAGGGGAAGGAGCCGCCGAGCTCTCCCTGCGGAGCCTGCGAGGGGAAGCCTCGAAGCACCTGCTCGACCTGCCAGGGGGGCGGCCTGCAGCCGAGACCGGTGAGCGACGCCCAGCTCGAGCGGGAGAGTCGGGAGCGCGACAAGGGAGAGCGCGACATGGGAGAGCGCAGTGAGTCGACCCGTGAGGGAGCGGGCGGAGAGGGCGCGGGGGGGGAGGTCCCGGTGCCGACCCCGGAGAGCCCCCCGAAGCCACCCGTGCCCCCCCGGCCTCCGATCAAGAACCCCTTCGACGACCCCCTGAGGGTCTAGCGCGGGAGAGCTCCTCCCGAGGCGGATGTGTCTGCGAAGCTCAGGCCTCCCGAGCTCCAGCAAGACCACCGGAGGGTGCCCGGGAGTGGGGGGGCGGTCAGCCCTCGATCACCGCGAGGAGCTCCCCCGCCGCGACCGCCTGGCCGACCTCGACGTGGATCCGCGTCACGGTGCCCGCGGCCGGAGAGCGGATCTCGTTCTCCATCTTCATCGCCTCGAGGATGAGGAGCGGGGCGTCCGCCTCGACCGACTCCCCCTGCTGCACCTGAATCCCTCGAATGATCCCGGGCATGACCGCTCTCAGCTCCCGGCGACCGCCGGAGCCCTCGGGGCCCCCCAGGCTCTTCTGGAGGCGGTCGATCTCATCCTCCGCGATCAACTCCACGGGCTGATCATTCAGGAGAAACCGCACCGGCTGGCCGGGCGTGTTGCCGGGGAGGATGGTGAGGTGATGGGTCTCATCTCCATAGGCGAGGCGCAGGACCCCCTCTTCAAGCTCCTCGACCGCGATCGAGTGCTCGCCCCCATCGGGGTCGACGATCCGCCAATGGCGGCCGAGGGGACCGGAGCGGGCGTGGAACTCGTCCTCCCAGCCATCGCCGGCGACACGGTACTTCATGGTCTTGCCCTCCGTCCGGTGCCCTCCAGGCGCCCGACCCGGCCCCAGGACCCTCCGTCCGCCGGGGCCTCCTCACCGACCGGGCGGCGGGCCCCGATCTGATCGCGGGCGATGATCGCGGCGAGCCGCTCGAGGAGCTCGGGGCGCTCCCGGGGGAGCTCGGGGCGGTCGAGCCACTCCTCCAGAGTCCCGGTGTGGAAGTCTCCGGCGCGGAAGAACTCACTCCGGCAGATCTCGATGCCGAGGGGGACGGTGGTGTGGATCCCCCCGATGCGGATGCGGGAGAGCAGGGCGATGAGCCGATCGATCGCCTGCAGGCGGGTGGGACCCCACGCGATCGCCTTGGCGAGCATCGGGTCGTACCAGGGGGTGATCTCCTGACCATCCCGGAGGTTCGCGTCGATGCGGCCGAAGGGGGTGTGGGGGAGGCGGAGGGCGCGGATCGTCCCGGTCGAGGGGCGGAAGCCGCGATAGGGATCCTCCGCGTAGATCCGGAACTCCACCGACGCCCCCCGACGGGTCGGCTCCGGCACTCCCTCGAGGCTGCGTCCCTCGCCGATCGCGAGCTGCTCCGCCACGAGGTCGAGGCCGGTGACCTGCTCCGTGACGGGATGCTCCACCTGCAGCCGGGTGTTCATCTCGAGGAAGTAGAACTCCTCCCGCGCCTCATCGTAGAGGTACTCGAAGGTCCCCGCGCCCCGGTAGGAGAGCGCGGCGACTCCGGCGAGGGAGGCCTCGCGCATGCGCGCGCGGACCGCGTCGGAGATCGCGGGGGAGGGGGTCTCCTCCACGAGCTTCTGGTGATTCCGCTGGAGGGAGCACTCTCGCTCCCCGAGGAAGAGCCCGTTCCCGCGGCCGTCTCCCAGGACCTGCACCTCCACGTGCCGTGACGGGTGCACGAAGCGCTCGAGGTAGACCCGGGAGTCGCCGAAGGCCGCGCCCGCTTCCCGGGTGGTGCGCTCGTACGCCGCCTCGACCTCACCGATGGAGTCGACCTTCCGGATCCCCTTCCCACCGCCGCCCCCCGCGGCCTTGAGGAGGAGGGGGAAGCCGATCCGCTCCGCCTCCGCCCGCAGGTCCTCCGGGCCGACCGGCCCCTCCGTCCCGGGGATCACGGGCACGCCCGCCGCCTCCATCCGCCGGCGAGCCTCGACCTTGTCCCCCATCGCGGCGATCTGCTCCCCGGTCGGACCGAGGAAGGTGATCCCGGCCTCCTCGACCTCGCTCGCGAAGGACGCGTTCTCGGAGAGGAAGCCGTAGCCGGGGTGGATCGCGTCCGCCCCGCTCCGGCGGGCCGCCTCGATGACGCGGTCCGCCCGCAGGTAGGACTCCGTCGCGGGTGCAGGTCCGAGGAGGACCGACTCGTCCGCCGCGAAGCGATGGGGGGAGGCCACATCCGCCTCGGAGTGGACCGCGACCGTGCCGATGCCGAGCTCCCGGCAGGTCTGGAAGACCCGCACCGCGATCTCGCCGCGGTTCGCCACGAGCACCTTGCGAATCCTGCGCTCCGCCGGGCGGTCACGCTCCGTTCGCCCGATCACAGCGGGATGTTCCCGTGCTTCTTGGCGGGGTTGCTGTCCCGCTTGCCCGAGAGGAGGCGGAGGCCCTCGATCAGCCGGGCGCGCGTCTCCGGCTCCTCGATCACGGCGTCGATGTATCCGCGCTCCGCCGCGGTGAAGGGATTCGCGAAGAGCGCCTCGTACTCCTCCGTCCGCTCGCTCGCGACCGCCTCGGGGTCCTCCGCGTCTCCGATCTCGCGGCGGAAGATGATCTCGACCGCGCCCTTCGCGCCCATGACGGCGATCTCCGCCGAGGGCCAGGCGTAGTTCAGGTCGCCCCGGATGTGCTTCGAGCTCATCACGTCGTACGCTCCACCGTATGCCTTGCGGGTGATGACCGTCAGCTTCGGGACCGTCGCCTCGCAGTAGGCGTAGAGGAGCTTCGCCCCGTGGCGGATGATCCCGCTCCACTCCTGGTCGGTGCCGGGGAGGAAGCCGGGGACATCGACGAAGCTGATCACGGGGATGTTGAAGCAGTCGAGGAAGCGGACGAAGCGCGCGGCCTTCTCGCTCGCGGCGATGTCGAGGCAGCCGGCGAGCACCGCCGGCTGGTTCGCGATGATCCCCACCGACCGCCCGCCGAGGCGGGCGAAGGCGGTGATGATGTTCATGGCGCCGTGCTCCGCGACCTCGTAGAGAGAGTCGCAGTCGACCACGCGCCTCAGGACCTCCCGCATGTCGTAGGGCTTCTCCCGCTCCTCCGGGATCACCGAGCGGAGCTCCTCGTCCGCCCGGTCGACCGGGTCCTCGCACGCGACCTGCGGCGGCGCCTCGAGGTTGTTCGACGGGAGGTAGGAGAGGAGGTGACGGATCTGCTCGAGGCAGGCCCGGTCGTTCGGGCACATGAAGTGGGCGACCCCGCTCTTCGAGTTGTGGGTCAGGGCGCCGCCGAGCTCCTCCTGAGTGACCTCCTCGTGGGTCACCGTCTTCACCACGTTCGGGCCGGTGACGAACATGTAGCTCGTCCCCTCGACCATATAGACGAAGTCGGTGATCGCCGGGGAGTACACCGCGCCGCCGGCGCAGGGCCCGAGGATCGCGGAGATCTGAGGGACGACCCCGGAGGCGAGGGTGTTCCGGAGGAAGATGTCGGCGTAGCCTCCGAGGCTCGCGACCCCCTCCTGGATCCGGGCGCCGCCCGAGTCGTTCAGTCCCACCACGGGGACGCCCGCCTTGAGGGCCATGTCCATCACCTTGCAGATCTTCGCGGCGTTGGTGGCGGAGAGGGACCCGCCCTCGACCGTGAAGTCCTGGCTGAAGAGGAAGATCCTCCGGCCGTTCACCTCCCCCCAGCCGGTCACGACCCCGTCTCCGGGGACATGGCGCGCGTCCATCCCGAAGTCGCGGCAGCGATGCTCGACGAGGGCGTCGATCTCATGGAAGGAGCCCTCGTCGCAGAGGACCGAGATCCTCTCGCGGGCGGTCAGCTTCCCCTGGGAGTGCTGGCGCTCGATGCGCTTCTCCCCTCCGCCGAGGCGGGCGCGCTCCTGACGCTCCCGCGCCTCGGTCCGGTTCCGCTCTTTCATCGATCCCTCTCTTCGCCGGGGGGGGCGTGGGGGTCGGCGGCGCCCTCGGGGCGCTCGACCAGCTCGATCAGGGTGCCGCCGGCGGCGGCGGGGTGGAGGAACGCGACGCGCGTGCCTCGACTCCCCGGCACGGCGTGCTCGTGGATCAGGCGGGCCCCCGACCGCCGGAGCTGGTCGAGGGTGGCGTCGATGTCGGGGACGCGGTAGGCGACATGGTGCAGCCCCTTGCGGCCCTGAGCGAGGAACCGGGCGATCGGCGACTCCGGGGAGGTTGGCTCGAGGAGCTCCGTCTTCGAGCCGCCGGTGTCGATGAACGCAACCCGGACCTGCTGGGAGGGCACATCCTCGAACTCGAGCAGCTGCGCCCCGAGCTGGTCGCGCCAGAAGGGGAGCGCCTCTTCGAGGGAGGGGACGGCGATCGCCACATGGTCGATCTCGAAGGGGAGCGCGCTCATCCTCCCTCCTCGCTCTCGGGCCGCAGGTGGGCGCGGAGATCCCCCACGATGCGGTCGAGGGGAGTGCCGGGGGGGTAGAGGAAGGTGAAGCCGGCGGCGCGGAGCTCCTCCGCGTCGTTCTGCGGAATGATCCCGCCCCCGAAGAGGAGGATGTCGTCGGCCCCTTCCGCCTCCAGCTGCTCCCGGACCGCGGTGAAGTGCTGCTGGTGGGCGCCGGAGAGGCTGGAGAGCCCGATCGCCTCGACATCCTCGGCGAGCGCGGCCCGGACGATCGAGCCGGGGGTCGCCCGGAGGCCGGTGTAGATCACCTCCATCCCCGCGTCGCGCAGGGCGCGGAGGACGAGCCGGATCCCGCGGTCGTGACCGTCGAGTCCGGGCTTGGCGAGCAGGACCCGGATGGGGCCGCTGCGACGGCTGGCAGGGTCAGGCATCGTCTCGGTACTCCCCGAATTCGAGGGCCAGGGTCTCCGCGATCTCCCCGAGGGTCACGCGGCTCTCGACTGCGGCGATGAGGGCGGGCAGGACGTTCTCTCCGCTCGCGGCGACGCGGGCGATCTCCCCCCGCGCCGCGGTCACGACGGTCTCGTCCCGCTCCGCCCGGAACCGGGCCATGGCATCGCGTCGCTCCCGCTCCACCGCGGGATCGACGCGGAACGGGGCCTCCGGGATCTCGGCGTCCTCGGACACGCCGACCGGGGTCGCCTCGCCGGAGTCGATGGCGATCTGAGCCTTAAAGGCGCTCGACTCGATCCGTCGCCGGATGAAGCCATCGGCGATGGCGGCGACCGTCCCGCCGCGCGTGTCGATCTCCGAGAGCAGCGCCCGCGCTCCCTCCTCGACCGCGTCGGTGAGCGCCTCCACATAGGGGCTGCCGCCGAGGGGGTCGGCCACCTCGGTGACCCCGGACTCCCGGGCGAGGATCTGCTGGGTCCGCAGGGCGACCTGCGCCGCCTCCTGGGAAGGGAGGGAGAGGGCCTCGTCGGAGGAGTTGGTGTGGAGGGACTGGGTCCCTCCGAGCACGGCGGCGAGCGCCTGCACCGTCACCCGGACCACGTTGTTCGCGGGCTCCTGCGCCGTGAGGGTTGAGCCCCCGGTCTGCGTGTGGAAGCGGAGCTGGGTCGCCTTGTCGTCCTCGATGCCGAAGCGCTCGCGACAGATCGTCGCCCAGAGCCTTCGGGCGGCGCGGAACTTCGCGACCTCCTCGAAGAAGTGGTTGTGAGCGTTGAAGAAGAAGCTGAGCCGGCGCCCGACCTGGACGAGGTCGAGACCGCGCGACCGACAGGCCTCGAGGTAGGCGATCCCGTCCGCGAGGGTGAAGGCGACCTCCTCCACCGCGGTGGAGCCCGCCTCGCGGATGTGATAGCCGGAGATGCTGATCGGGTAGAAGCTCGGCAGCTCCTGCGCCGCGTACTCGATGACATCGACGGCGAGGCGCACCGAGGGCTCGACCGGGAAGCGCTGCGTGCCCCGGGCGATGAACTCCTTCAGGATGTCGTTCTGGACCGTCCCCCGCAGGACTCGCGGATCGACTCCGCGCCGGCGGGCGAGGGCGACGAGGAAGGCGAGCAGGACGGGCGCCGTGGAGTTGATCGTCATCGAGATCGACACCCGGTCGAGGGGGATGCCGTCGAGGAGGGTGTCGAGATCGTCGAGGGTGGAGATCGGGACGCCGACCCGGCCGACCTCTCCGAGCGCCTCGGGGCTGTCGGAGTCGTAGCCGATCTGGGTTGGCAGGTCGAAGGCGACGGAGAGGCCCGTCTGTCCCTTCTCGAGGAGGAACCGAAACCGCTCGTTCGTCTCCGCCGGGGAGCTGTAGCCGGCGTACTGTCGCATGGTCCAGAGCCGGCTGCGGTACATGCTCGGATGGAGGCCCCGCGTGAAGGGGAACTCTCCGGGACCGGCTCCCTCCGCCTCATGGGCGTAGAGCGGCGCGAGGGGGATCCCCGAGCTGGTCTCGAAGGACTCTCGTCGCTCGGGGCTGCGGGCGACGGCGGGAGCATGGACATCCCGCAGCCAGCGCTCGGGGCGAGGCGGGGAAGGGGGACGATCGGCCGATGTCACCGGTCACTCCTCCTGGTTCCGGAGGCCGCCCGCGGAGCGGGGGTCCGGGTGGGGGGGCTCGTCCTCTCGGACATGGTGGACCTCTCCGGAGCGCAGCACGCACCGCCGGGAGGGCGCGTCGGTCCCCTCCTCGGGGACCTCCACGATGAGTCCGCCATCGGAGGCGAGCCCGACCGCCCGACCGCTCCCGCGTGGAGCGGGGGCATCGGCGACCGCGGGCGCTGCCTCGGCGGACCAGACGATCGACCGCCCGACGGTGTCGAGGTGGGGAAGGATCCGCTCGACGGAGCGATCCCTTCCTCCCGGGACCCTGTCCTCCGAGAGCCTCCGGTCGAACAGGGACAGGATACGCGGTAGGCACGACCCCGGGGAGGGCGACTGGTCGAATTCCGCGAGGATCGAGGTGGGCGCGAGACCTCTCCCGGAGGGGTCTGGGAGCCCTTCGACGGGGATCCGGAGGTCGAGGCCGAGGCCGAAGACGAGGTGGAGCGCGCCCGGGGGAGCAGGCGGATGCGCCGCCTGGACCTCGACGATGAGCCCGCCCCACTTGGCGAGGCTCCCGTCGGGGCGGGTCAGGACGAGGTCATTCGGCCACTTGAGCCGAAGGGGAGGATGGGGGTCGGGGAGCAGCTGCGTGACCGCCTCGCGGGCGCAGCTCGCGAGCAGGAGTCCGAGGAAGGGATCCGCGGGCGGAGGGGCCGAGATGGCGAAGGAGAGCCAGAGCCCCCCCTCCGGGCTGCTCCACTCGTTCCCGCGGCGCCCGCGCCCCGCGGTCTGGACCCGAGCGCGCACCGCGAGGGGAGGAGCGGCGCCGGCGCGCAGGCGCGCCTTCACCTCCTCCTGGGTCGAGCCGACCGTGTCGAGCTCGATGATCTCCCAACCCGCCACGCCGTCCACCGTCGCCTCCTCTGCGGGGATCCTACGCGGTCGGCGGTGGGGCCCCAACGAATCCCGGGAGCGCGATCCAGCGGTCGGGATCGCCGGGGGGGGGCCCTTGTGCTACCCTCTCGGCCATGAGTGGGGAAGAGGAGAGATTGGTCCGGACCAAGGAGGTCCTGGAGCGAACGGGGATCTCCCGGCAGGTCCTCTACCGCTACATGCAGATGGACCTCGTCGTCCCCGCCTCGACCACGGAGTCCGGACGGAACCAGTTCTCGCCCCGGGTCTTCCGGATCATCGAGCTGATCGAGCGCCTCAAGGAGCGGGGCTACACCCTGCGGGACATCCGGGACATCGTGGGAGAGCGCTTCGCCGCCGCCCAGCGAGGCTCGGCCGAAGCGCTCGACGAGCCCCTGCCGGAGTCTCTCGAGGATTCGCTCGAGACCCCCTCCGAGCCGGAGTGAGGTCCCTTCGTCCGCCCCGTTGACCGCCGCTCTTCCCCGGAGCCGGCCGTGCTCCCTGGAGGCCCCCCCGATGGCCGCGTCACGACCTTCTTCCGCCCCGGACTGGACCGCTTCTCCCCTCTTGACGGGGGGCACGACCGTGCGGGTCCGGTACGAGGAGACCGACCGGGCCGGGGTCGGCTACCACGCGAACACCTTCGTCTGGTTCGAGTGCGCCCGGACCGAGCTCCTGCGGGAGTTGGGGTTCCCTTATCGGGAGCTGGAGGAGTCCGGGTGGCTCCTCACGGTGGCCGCGGTCTCGGCTCGCTATCACCGCTCGGTGCTCTACGATGAGGAGCTCGCGGTGGAGTGCGCCATCCTGCGGGCCGAGGGAGCCCGGCTCGAGATCGAGTACCGCATCATCGGTCCGGACGGGAGCCTGCGCACCACGGGATCGACGACCCTCGGCTGCCTCGATCCCGCGACCGGGAGGCCGCGCCGACTGCCGGCGCCCCTCGTGGAGTGTCTCCGCTCGGGCTCCGGCCCGCCGGCAGAGGAGCAATGATGGAGCCTTCGGAAACCACGAGCCGCCTCTTCCTGGCGATTTTCGACGACGACCTCCGGCGTGTACCGGTGGAGGAGGGTGCGCTCATCATCGGGCGCTCCCGGGATGCCCACCTGCGCGTGAAGGATGCGCTCCTCAGCCGGAAGCACTGCGTGCTGACGCGGACCGGAGACCGGATCCTCCTCGCGGACCTGAACTCCTCGAACGGGACCTTCGTGAACGGGAGCCAGGTGGCCTCCACCACCCTCGCCTGCGACGACATCATCGAGCTGGGGAAGGCGGTCCTCGTCCTCTTCGACGGGGAGGGGTGGAGTCGGGGGGACGGGCTGCTGAACCTGCGCAACCCGGTCAAGGCCCAGGAGCTGGTCCAGCGCCTCCGCGAGGGCGGGGCAGGGCTCGCATCCGAGGCGGCCCCGGAGACGACCCCGCGGGCCGGGGTTCGCTCGCGCAAGGGGCTCTCCGAGGAGGAGCGGGGCTTCCTGCTCTGGCTGGAGAAGGTCGAGCGGGAGCACCTCCCGGAGCTGGTGGGGGACTACCTCACCCACAAGCTCATCTCCCTGCTCGTGCGCCGCTCCGATCGGGTCCGGGGCGCGTTCACATCCGTTCTGGAGGAGATGATGGACCCGGCCTTTTTCTCCCGCGCCGCCTCGACGGAGGAGCTCCGCGCCGAGATCCGAGCCCGCGTGCGGGATCGACTCGCGGCGATGCCGGCGGAGGGGCGCGATCCCTCCCCCGGGCAGGAACGGGATCTACTCGAGCCGGAGCTGGACGCTCCGGAAGGGGCTGATGATGAGATTCTCTGATGGCGGCTTGGCCCGCTGCGACACCCGGTTCCGGGTCGTCGGCCGCCTCGCTCGCCTCCTCGTTGCGCTGATCCTCGTCGGCCCTCTCGCCGCCGCAACCTCCCCTGGGGGAGGGGCGGTCGGGGGAGCGGACGGATTCGAGGAGCTGAAGAAGGCCTTCCTCGAGGCGGCCGCCAAGAAGGATGTCCCCGGGCTCTTCGATGCGCTCGAGGCGATGGAGCTCCATGACTCCGCAGAGAAGGCGGAGCTCCTCGTGCGGGTCGGACTCTCCCACAAGGACATCGAGGTCTATCGGGAGAGCGAACGGCAGCTGCGCGGGCTGCAGTTGCCGGAGTCGCGCGCGGTCGTCGTCGGCAATGCCCTCAAGGGGAAGGACATCAACCTCCGGGCGGACTGCACCCGGATCCTCCGCGCCCACGCAGACGAGGCGGCGTTCGACGCGCTCGCCGAGCTCTGTCGTGACAAGCACTGGCTCGTCCGCTCCGAGGCCTGTCGGGGCCTCGGCCAGTTCCGCTCGAAGCGGTCGGTGGAGCTGCTCCTCTCCAGGCTGACCGAGGAGGAGGGACGCCTGCTGGATGACATCGTGGACTCCCTCCGTCGCCTGACCGGGCAGTCCTTCGGGCCTCTCCCGACGAGCTGGAACTCCTGGTGGGAGGGAGGGGGCCGTGACCAGCCTCTCCCGGAGCCGGGGGCGGACGACGGGACCACCCGGAAGAAGCTGGGGACGGCGGTCTCGGACGGCCTCTACGGCCAGGTCGTGAGCGAGCGGGTCACCTTCCTCATCGATGTGAGCGGCAGCATGACGGCGGGGACCGAGCTGGAGGGGACGCGGCATGAGATCGCCATCCGGGAGCTGGTCCGCGTGCTCGAGAACCAGCTCACGACCGACACCGAGTTCAACCTGATCGCATTCGCCGACGATGTGGTCCGCTTCGCGCCGAAGCTGCAGAAGGCGAAGGGGAAGAAGCTGGACCGCGGCATCGACTTCGTCGAGGGGCTCCGGGCGGGGGGAGAGACGAACGCCTACGGCGCCCTGGAGGCGGCCTTCTCCGACGCCCGGGTCGACACCATCTACCTCCTCTCCGACGGGAGCCCGACGGTGGGGGACGAGACGATCCCCACGATCATCCTGAACAAGGTGGCGGAGTGGAATCGCTACCGGGGGGTGAAGATCCACTGCATCGGGTTCTTCCCGGGGGACGCCCGGAACCAGAACAAGGCGGAGGCCCGGACCTTCCTCATCGACCTCGCGCAGCAGAATCGCGGTCGGTACACGGAAGTCGACTGACAGGCGGGGGTGGGGTCTGACATCGGGCCCGGCGGGCGATTAGACTATCCTCTGCTGCGAGTCCCGTGGGCGACGGTGAGGACCGTCCGGCTCCGGGGCGCATGCCGCGCGCAGCCTCCGTTTCCCCGCCCAGCTGCGGATCGGGGTCTATCCAGCTTCTGGCAGGTTATCGATGACCGACGGGCCTCCCTTCGAGCCGAAGGGCTCCAGCCGGGATCTTCTCGGCGACATCCTCACGGAAGAGGAGACACGACATCTTCTGCTTCCCTTCCCCGGGGATGGGGCGGGGAGCGAGGAGGTCGTCCTCCTCCTGACCGACCGTCCGGAGGAGGCGGAGCGGGTGAGCGCCTATCTGTCGGTGCGCAGTGTTCGGACCTCACCGGTGCAGAGAGCCGCGGACGCGCTCCAGCGCCTCAGGAGCCACGACTTCCAGGCCTTCGTGATGGCGGTGGACGCGCTCGGCGCGACGCCGAGCACCTTCCTCGAGCAGGTCTACGAGGTCGAGTCGATGCCGATTCTCGGGTTCATCATCGACGCGGAGGCACGCATCCCGGAGTGGGTCGAGGAGATCCACGCGGATGTGGGTCGCCGCCCCCTCGGCGCGAAGGAACTCGCGCGCCTCTTCCCGTGGGTCCCGGAGGCCGTGGTCGTGAGAGGCACCGAGCCTCCAGCGGCCTCGGCCGCCCCGGACGAATTCGAGGTCCGGCCCGAGGAGGAGGATCCGGTGGAGGAGCTCGTCGAGCGCGCGGGCTCGTTCCCCCCGGGGGGGCCGACCCCCCTCGGCACGCGGGGCGGACCGGGGGATGCCGCCGGGGATCCCCCCGCGCCGCCGCCCCCGCCGGTCGGCCGCGGGCCCGGCGATCGCTCGCCCGACTGGATCGGGGCGCTCCGGCTGCTCCTGACGATTCGGAGTGAGGGGGGGAGCGCGATCGACGCCCTGCGCACCTGGGCCGAGACCGATCCCGCCTGCGCCGGATGGGGGACGGTCGAGCAGCTCGGGGGGGAGCGGGTGCTGCGCGCTGGAGGCCCGGACCGGGACGCGCTCCTCGCCGCGCTCGCGGAGCTCCTCGTCGAGAATCCGGATCCCCCGCTCGCACCGGTCACCCGGGGGAGCTTCGGGTGCCTGCCGGTCGGCGCCGCGTGGTTCGCGATCTGGTGGCGGAACCCCGGAGGGGTCGCCGGTTGGGAGCGCCTCGGTCAGCTGGTTCCTCTCGTCGACCGCCTCCAGCCACCGGGGGTCGATGGGACCTTTCGCTCCGACGGCCGCGCCCGGGGTCTCCTGATCCAGCAGCTCGCGCGGAGAATGTCCGCTGCTCGTCGGCACGGGGGCCGGCTGGGGCTCCTCCTCCTCGAGCCGCGGGAGGCGAGCGCGGTCCCCGCCATCGCGGATGAGCTGAAGCCGCGGCTGCGGGGCGAGGATGTTCTTCAGGCGGAGTCCTCCCGGCTCTGGGTCCTCCTCGAGGGGGTGGAGGAAGGGACGATGGAGGCTCTCGATGCGCGGCTGGGGAGGCTTCCGGCGGAGCGCGCGCTGCGGGGGGTCGGCGTCCTTTGGCAGGATGGGGGGCCGGAGGCGCCCCTGCTCGTCGACCAGCTCCTCCACGCGATCGATCCCCGTCCCCTCGACGGAACCGTCACCTGGTTTCACTGAGGCGGGCCCGCGAGGAGGCCCCGGCTAGTCCGACGCGTCCTGGGGGGGGTGGATCCAGCTGATCTGCTGGAAGGTGACCTCGGCCGGGATGCCGTGGGCGTCGACGGTCAGGCGCTCCTTCGCCTTGTTGATCTTCCGGACCACGAACACGCCCCCGAGCTGGGGCACGTGGACCCGGTCCCCCTTGCGGAGGGAGCGGGCGAGCTCGTCCCTCCGCTGGGCCAGGCGGGTCCCCTTTCGCCCCTCCGAGAGGACCCGGAGGAGCTCGTCCCACGCGTCCCGTCTCTCCTTCGGCGGTTCGCCCACCGCGCGGAGCGCGGCCTCGATCCGATCGATCAGCGCTCCGACCCGCTCCTCCTCCGCCGCCTCCGCCTCGAACTCCACCGCCTCCCGACGGCGCGCGACGGCGCTGCGCATCGCGGTCGTCTCCTCCTCCACCCGGGCCGCCTCGCGGCGGAGGCGCTCCATCTCCCGGGTGCGGCGCTCCAGATCGCTCCGGGTCCGCTCGATCCCGTCGAGGAGCGCGGCGTCGACGGTCGCATCTCCCGCCTGCAGCTCGCGAGCCCGCTCGATCACAGCCTCGGGGAGACCGAGGCGGCGGGCGATGATGAGGGCGTTGCTCTTCCCCGCGAGTCCCATGCGCAGCCGGTAGGTGGGGGCCAGCGCCGCCGGATCGAACTCCATTGAGGCGTTCTCACTCTTGCGGTGACGGTAGGCGTACTCCTTGAGGCGGCCGAGGTGGGTGGTCACGACCGAGAAGGCTCCTCGACGGTAGAGGTCCTCGAGGATCGCCTCCGCGAGCGCGGCCCCCTCGAGAGGGTCGGTGCCGGCCCCCAGCTCATCGATCAGGACGAGGCTGCGGCTGGAGACGCGGTCGAGCATGGCGGCGAGGACGGTGACATGGCTGCTGAAGGTCGAGAGGTTCTGCTCGATCGACTGTTCGTCTCCGATGTCCGCGAAGATCGAGTCGAAGACGGGGATCTCGGCGGCGTCCGCGGGGACGGGGATGCCGCAGTAGGTCATCAGGGCCGCGAGGCCGACCGTCTTCAGGACGACCGTCTTCCCACCGGTGTTCGGACCGGTGACGACGAGATGGAAGGTCCCACCGGTGAGCTCGAGGTCGAGGGGCACGACGCGCTCCCGCGCCCGCTCCAGGGCGAAGGGGGCACCCGCCTCCTCCGGCTCTCCCTCCCTCGCCATCAGCAGGGGATGGCGCGCCCCCCGCAGGCGGAGATGTCGCCCCTCGGCGAGGGTCGGGAGCACCCCGCCCCGGGAGAGGCCGAAGCCGGCCCGTCCCCAGGCGCAGTCGAGCGCGACGAGCTCCCGCCAACGCTCCAGAATGCTCGGAGCGAGCTTGCGCACCTCGCGGGTCAGCTCGACGAAGATCCGGGTCTCCTCCCGCTGGACCGTGGCCCGCAGGTCGGAGAGCTCGTTTCCGCGCAGGACGATCTCCTGGGGCTCGATGTAGAGGGTCGAACCGGTCGTGGAGCGGTCATGGACCACCCCCGGGACGCTGCGACGCCGCTCGGCTCGAACGGCGAAGACCCAGCGTCCGTTCCGCATCGAGATCACCGAGCCCTGCAGGGCGCGCCGGAGGTCGCGATCGTCGCGGTGCTTCTCCATCCAGCGACGGAGGTCCTCCTGCAGGCGCTCCACCTTCCCTCGGGCCTGCCCGAGGAGCGGGCTGGCGGTGTCGAGGAGGCGTCCGCCGCGATCCACGCTTCGCTCCAGGCTCTCTCGGAGGGTCGGGAGGTCGATGAGCGCCGCGCCTCTTCGCCCGAGGTGCGGGGCGTCCTCCCGGGCGCGCAGGAGCGATCCGATGGCGAGGGTCCGCTCGAGCACGAAGCCGATCGAGCCGAGCTCCTCGCCGGTGAGGAGGCGGTCCGCCTGGTCGCTCGGCGGATCGAGGACCGCGGGGAGGTCGGTCAGGTCCGCGAGGCGCAGGGTCGCCCCGCTCTCCCGCCAGGCGATGGTCTCGGCCGTCTCCTGCAGCAGGGAGAGGATCCCCTCCCGATCGGCGGCCGGCTCCGCTCGCCGCAGCGCGGCGCGGCCCGGGGCCGAGGTCCCGTGGCGCGCCACCTCCTCGAGCAGGGCGGGGAGCTCCAGACGGGCTCGTGCATCACCCTCGATGTCTCCGCGACGCACTCGGGTCATGGGGCCTCTCCGCTGGGGGAGGGGGTGGGGTAACCCCAACGACGGAGGAGTGCAAGGGAGAGTGGGGTGGGAGCTTCGAGCGAGCCGAGGGGTCTTGTCGGGGAGACCGCGCCGGAGGAGACCGTGCCCTTGAGAAGAGTGCCCTCGAGATGAGCGCCCGAGGACAGAGCGCCCCCGGGGGCGCGGCGATCGACCGCCGCGGGGGCGGGCCTTCGGGGAGCGTGGGTCAGAAGCCGAAGCCGATGTCGAAGAGGAGGGTCTTCGTCCGGTCCGAATCCTCCTTGCGGAGCGCGTCCCCCCAAGTGAGGGAGATCGGGAGGAACTGCCCGAAGAAGGGGACGGAGAGGTAGAAGCCGCCTCCGACGGTGAGACGGTACTCATCCATCTCATAGGCGGAGGCATCCGTTGCGAGGTTTCCGTAGTCGGTGAAGAGGACTCCTCGGACGATGGCGTCGTAGAGGGGGAAGGTGTACTCGAGGCTGCCGAAGTGCCGGGCGGTGCCGCCGACCGGCTCGTCGAGCTCCTTCGGTCCGACCTCGCGGAAGCGGAAGCCGCGCAGGCTGCCGGTCCCGCCGAGGTAGAAGCGCTCGAAGAGCGGAATCGACTCCGTGTCCCCCCGCGGCTCCGCCCAGGCGAAGTCGTTGCGGAAGACGAGGAGATGCCGCCGCGTGTCCCCGTCGGAGAGGAGGGTCCCGTAGAACTCGAGGGAGAGGTCGAGCTTCGTCATGTCGACCTCGCCCCCGAGCGGCTCTCCCGCGTACTCCGCCCCGAAGCGTATCTTGTAGCCGCTCACGGGGCCGAGAATCCGGCGATAGGTGGCGGCGTCGTAGCTCACGCCCGCGGTGAGGGCCGAGATGTGCGTGCGCCCCGCCAGCTCCTGGACGGAGGGGATCGCGTCATCGTCGATGTCCCTCGCGTTCACCGTCTGGTACGAGTAGCCGATGTCCGCCACGAGGTTCCGGTCCTCGAGGAAGCGGCGCCCGATCGCCAGTCCGCTCTCCGAGCGCTGCTCCGTGTAGTCGGGGCGCAGGAAGGCGCTGCGGCTCAGGTCGAGGTCGAGGGAGTTCAGGGTGTCGAGGAGGAACGGCTCCGTGAAGCGGATCTGGTAGCGGCTGTACTGAGTGCCGGGTGAGGCGGACAGCGCAAGGCGCTGGCCTCCGCCCGAGAAGGCGTCGGGGATGTCCCGGAAGCTCTCCGGCACATCGGTGATGTCGAAGTTGCTCTTCGTCAGGGAGAACTGCCCGCTGAACCCGCGGCCGGTGGTGAGGCCGAGGCCGAAGAGGAGGCGCCCGGTCGAGGCCTCCTCGACATCGAAGATCAGGTTCTTGTATCCGGGCTGCGAGCCAGCCTCCATCGCGGCATCGACATTGGCGAAGTAGCCGAGCCGGAAGAGGTTGCTGCGGGAGTCCTCGATCTCCGAGCGGCGGAACTCCTCGCCGGGATAGAGCGTGAGCTGCCGGCGGATGACCTTGTCGCGGGTCTCCTTGTTCCCCCGGATCTTGATCTCCTCGATGAAGGTCTTCAGGCCCTCGGCGATCCGGAAGCGGAGGGTGACGGCGCTGCCCGTGAGCTCGTAGACCGGCTCCACGCTCACCCGCGCGTCCACATGGGAGAGGTCGCTGTAGGCGTCCTCGATCGCGGCGATGTCCCGCTGGATCACCTCGGCACCCCAGGGGGCGCCGACCTCGCTCTCCACGAGCGCTCGCAGGTCCGCGTCGGTCAGCGCGCGGGTCCCCCCCGTCTCCTCGGTCTGGAACTCGATCGCTCGAATGGTGTAGCGCGGCCCCTCGATCACATCGTAGGTGACCTCGACCTGGGTGCGCCCCTCCGAGAAGCGGAGGGGGGCGAGGCCGACCTGGGCATCGAAGAACCCCTGGCTGCGATAGAAGGCGCGGAGCTGCTCCACCGACTCGAGGAGCTCCGCTCTCCGGAGCCGACCGCTGAAGGGGATGCCGAGGAGGGGAGTCCGGGCCCGCAGTCGGATCCCCTCGAGGATCTCCCCGCGTGAGAAGCTGTTCACTCCCTGGAAGGAGATCTTCTCAATGATGATCCGGTTCCCCTCCGAGATCCGGAAGACCACCTGGACCCCCTCGTCGACCGGGCGGATCTCCGGCTCGATGGCGACGAAGGCGAAGCCCGCCTCATGGTAGAGCCGCTCGAGCTCCGCGAGGTCCTGCAGAAGCGACTGTCGGTCGAAGAGGGTCCCCTCCCGCAGCGCGAGCGTCAGCTTCGTGGACTTCCTCGAGAGGGAGCGCATCCCGCTCAGGCGCACCTCCACGATGCTCGGCTTCTCCTCGAAGCGGATGCGAATGTGGACGCCGTCCGCCCGCCGCTCGACGACGGCGTCGTCGATGTAGAGGAAGTCACCGGAGTCGGAGAGCCGCTCGTACTCCTGGGAGAGGGCGACGGGGTCGTAGCGATCGCCGACCCGCACGCTCATCCGGGCGAGGACCTGAGCCTCGGCGATCCGCGTGAGGCCTTGCAGCTCGATCCGGGCGATCCGCTCGCCGGCGAGGGCTTCCTGCGCGCCGAGTCGGGCGGGGCCCTCGCCGCCGGGGGGGGCGAAGGTGGGGAGGAGGAGAGTGGCGAGGAGGACGGTGAAGAGGAGCAGCGTGGAGCCCGCCCGGGCCGCGCCGGAGAGACCGACGCGGGGGTTGGGCCTCGCTCCGCAGGAGAGAGGCGAGGGAGTCCAGCTCCCCTGGCTCGGTGAGGAATGCGCCAATGCGCCCGCTTCCGTGGGATCGCCCCGGGCCCCCGGAGGCGGTCCGGGGGCTTCGCTGCTCTCTCCATGAGGGGTCACGAGTCGGTCCGCAGAATCCGCGGGGACCGGAGAAGACCGGCCAGGCCCGGGTAGGCCGCGCGGGCGGCCCTCTCCGGGCCCCGCAGCGGCGCCTCCCGCACCGTCGGACCGCGAGTGGTGATACGCAGGAGGCCCGGACAAGTCAAGGGGAGCAGAACCGTCCGAAAGCTGGACAAGGGGTGTCGGAATCGGGTCGCCCGGGGGCGAGAGCTCGCCCCCCCGCGCGAGGGGGGGGGAGCGGTCCTTCTCTGGCTGGAGGGGGTCCCCTCCAGCTTCACGGGCCGCCCCGCTTGAGCTCCACCGGGGGTGGAGCAGGAGGGAGGTCGATTCCGGCGGGAAGCGGGATCGTCGGGCCCGCGCATTGCCTTACCTCCCCCGTCAGGCAAGGAACCTCGCCCCCCGGGCGGGACCCACCGCTCGAGGGGATCGGGCTCAGGAAAGGACTCTTCACCATGACCGGAAACAGCCTTCCCGGAACGCGGACGCAATCCCGCGTGATCTCGCTGGAGGAAGCGAACAACATGCTGCCGTTGCTCGGCAAGATCGTTCGCGACATCACCACGACCTGGGAGCAGATCATTCAGAAGAGGACCGAGCTCGAGTGCCTCGAGAAGAACCCGGAGTCGACCGGGAGCGAGCAACGTGACGAGATCATGGAGCTCAAGGGCGACCTGAATCGCCTCATCGACAAGATCAACGGCTACATCCGCGAGATCGAGGAGCTCGGCTGCTTCGTCGAGGAGTTCAAGCGGGGAGTGATCAACTTCCCCAGCCTCTACGTCGGCCGCAAGGTCTTCCTCTGCTGGAAGCCGGGAGACGGTGAAGTCCGCTTCTGGCATGAGCTCGACGAGTCCTACTCCGAGCGCACGCCGATCCGCGACTGCCGCCACTTCCTCGTGAGCAAGCGCGACGTCTAGTCCCGTCAGCGCCCCGAGGAGCACTCCACGCCCCCCCCCGCGGTCGATCCGGCCTCCCCTCGAGAGTTCGACCCAGCTCTCGGCCAACGACCGCGACTCCATCCCCTCACGCGTCCTCGCCCAGGACGCCGGACGACTCCGGGAGTCTGCCCACGCCCGGAGATACAGTCCCGACCATCCTTCCCTGCCGGGAGGCGGCCAATATTCTGGCCGCCTCCCACTTTTTCCGCCTTCCTTCCCCCCCCTACGAAGCGCGCCTCCGACCTGCCTGGCAGGACGGAGGCGCTCTCCCTTTTCATCCGGTCTCCGAGAGTCACTCGAGCTTGTCGAGGATCTCATCCGGGATGTCGAAGTTGGTGTGGACCGTCTGCACATCGTCGTGGTCCTCGAGGTCGGAGATGAAGTTCACGACCTTCTGGGCGAGGTCGAGCTCGTCGACGACGACCGTGGTCGTGGGGATCCGTGTCACCTCGGCGAGGCTGGGCTCGATCTCCTTCTCCTCGATCGCGCTGCGGACTGCGGAGAAGCCCTCCGGCGCGGTGAGGATCTGGTGGACCTCCCCCTCGATCTTCACATCCTCGGCTCCCGCCTCGAGCGCGAGCTCCATCAGCTGATCCTCGTCGATGAGGGGGACGGGGATCTCGATCACCCCCTTCGTCTCGAACATCCAGCTGACCGCTCCCGGGTTCCCCAGGGTCGCGCCCGCCTGCTTGTCGAAGATCTTCCGGAGCTCGGAGGCGGTCCGGTTCTTGTTGTCGGTGAGGATGTCGATGACGACCGCGACCTGGCCCGGGGCGTAGCCCTCGTACACGAGCTCGGAGTAGGTCGCGCCGTCGAGCTCGCCGGTCCCCTTGGCGATGGCGCGCTCGATGTTGTCCTTCGGCATGTTCGCGGCGCGGGCCTTGTCGATCATCAGCCGAAGGCGGGCGTTGGCGGCCGGGTCACCTCCGCCGTCACGGGCGGCGATGATGATGAACTTCGCGATCTTGGAGAAGATCTTCGCCCGCTTCTTGTCGAGGGCGCCCTTGCGGTGCTTCGTGTTCGCCCACTTGGAATGTCCGGCCACCGGGAGCTCCCTTTCCGAGGGTAAGGAGTCGACTACTTCGACTTCTTCCCCTTCTTCTTCGCCGATGCCCGCTGGCGCGGCGTCACCTTCGCGGGGAAGGGGCACCCGCGCTTCAGGGCGCAGTCCGGGCAGTCGATCGCCTCCTCCTCGGGCGGGCAGACGTGCTCCGCATGGTCCTGGATGAGGAGAGAGAGTCCGAGGACCTGCTCCCGGGGAACGCTCTCGTAGAGCATCTTCTGGCGCGCGAGGAAGGTCGCATTCGGCTTGCCGATCCCGACTCGCTCGAGGAAGGGCGAGGCCGTGGCCTCCAAGGGGACGACGGGGTACTCGTTCACGCGCTCGAGGAGGATCCCCAGGGTGGAGTCGGCGATCTCCGGCACCTTCTTGAAGAAGGCCTTGATCTCGGGGTTGGTCTTCTCGCGGAGGAACTCCAGTCCCACGTGGTGATGCTCGAGGAAGAGCTTCATCAGGAAGCGCTGGAGGAAGCGAGCGGCCCGCTCGGGGGAGGCGGCGCTCTTGAGCACCCCCTCGACCTCCTCAGCCGGGCTGATCCTCACCTCGTTCCAGTCCACGAACTGCGTGCGCAGCGCCTGGAACGCCTTTCTCGCCTCGGCGAGAGGCATCGCCCGCGCGAGCTGGAAGAAGATGACGACGTCGAGGTTGTCGTGGAGCGGCGGGATCGCGTCCGCGTTGCCCTGAGCCTCGGCGAGCTTCTCGGTGAGATAATCGAGGCGGATCGGCTTCGTGGGCGCCCTCTTGGTCGCGGCCTTCTTGGTCGCGGTCTTCTTGGTCGCGGTCTTCTTGGTCGCGGTCTTCTTGGTCGCGGTCTTCTTGGTC
>Ga0181579_10000590_pt1 | contig 29700 bp, 31 predicted proteins | sample 071ome_24_FD_132996 | JGI IMG/M metagenome (GOLD analysis project Ga0181579, IMG submission 132996) | Coastal salt marsh microbial communities from the Groves Creek Marsh, Skidaway Island, Georgia - 071402CT metaG (megahit assembly) | ecosystem: Environmental > Aquatic > Marine > Intertidal...
ACCGACGTCAGTGGTCTGGCTCGTAAGAGCAACCTGGTGCTACCAATGACTGCTGAGATCCGAGTGCCGAATGGTGAAGTGATCGGCACACCCGCACGCGTGAAGCTCGGACAGCTGGAAGGACGGGCCGCCTTCCGACTCAACGGTGGCGCCATGTCCGACGGAACACCTGATCGAGTTCGTCACGAATGGATCGTGTCGGCAGCGTCGGGCACCGAGATCGAAGTCGAGGCACGACATGTTCGAGCCGGTCGCACGAGTGTCCGCATGGTGTTGGAAGGCTGATCACCGTGTCGGTCGACGAATTCGACGACGAGTGGGATGACGAATTCGTCGACGACGACGTCGATGACCAGACGAGCGAGGCGAGCACCTACTCGGTGTCGGAGCTGGCCGGAACCATCAACGACGTGCTGGAAGAATCCTTCGACGACGGCGTTTGGGTGTGGGGTGAGATCACCGGCATCAGCAACAAGGGTGGACACACGTACTTCACACTGGTCGAGCAATTGAAGGACGGCAAGCGTGCACAGTTGAACGTCAATCTCTGGCGTGGCGAGTTCAACAAGATTCGACCGATTCTCATGAAGACCGGTGTCACACTCGAGAACGGACTCAAGGTTCGGGTCTACGGCCAACTCGATTTCTATGCACCGTTCGGCAAGCTGTCACTCGTGATGCGCGGGATCGATCCGCGATTCACCCTGGGTGACATCGCCATGCAGCGAGACGAGCTGATTCGCAAATTGCGAGAGTCGGGCGACTACGACCGCAACAAGGACGTGGAGTGGAGTCCCGTACCTCTGAGGGTGGGTGTGGTGACGAGCGGAAGCAGTGCGGCTTGGGCCGACTTCACCCACGAGATCGAACGTAGCGAACTCGGTTTCGTCCTCCGTCTTGCCGATGTCACCGTGCAGGGTGACTCCGCTGTCTCACAGGTCAGCCGCGCCATCGAGGCGTTGAGCCGACGATCCGACATCGACGTGATCGCCGTGATGCGCGGTGGTGGAAGTCGCGCCGAGTTGGCCACCTTCGACGCCGAAGCAATCGCTCTCGCCATCGCACGCTCACCGATTCCTGTGGTGACGGGAATCGGCCACGAGATCGACACCAGTGTTGCCGACGAAGTCGCTCATCGTCGTTACAAGACCCCAACAGCATGTGCAGCCGGACTCGTGGAGCGAGTGCAGCATTTCGTCGACGTAACGGAAGAGGCATGGCGCGATATCGCTCGACTCTCGACCGATCATCTGAACGAGAGTGCGACTGCTCTCACCGATGTCACACATCTCATCGCCGGTCACACGAGAAATGCACTCGTGCGTGCCGACGACCGGCTCGGGCAACGACGGCTGCGGCTCGTGTCGTCCTCTCGTGGTTCGGTCACGACTGCGGCGACGGTGCTCTCCGCACACACCGACACCCTTCGACGCCGTGCTCCCGCCGTGATGGCCGAACATCTGCGTCGACTCGGCGAGTTCGAAACGAGAAGCCGACTACTCGATCCTCGGGAACTCATGAGGCGCGGATGGTCGGTCACTCGAAGCACGACCGGTCAGGTGATCCGGTCGGTGAGCGACGTGAACGAGGGAGAGGTGGTCGTGACGCAGATCGCCGACGGCTCGTTCAGGAGTACCGTGTCGGGAGAGCCGACCGACGAAAGGAGAACCGGATGAGCAAGAAGACCGGAGCGTCCGGCGACTCCATCGACGACATCGGGTATGCCGCTGCGTTGGAGGAACTCGAGAACATTTTGGGTGAACTCGAGGAAAGCGACGTCGACGTCGACGTATTGGCCGAGCGCGTGGCCCGTGCATCCGAGTTGATTCGTGTCTGCCGGGAGCGCATCGGCAACGCCAAGATGCAGATCGAGAAAGTCGTGGCGGGTCTCGAAGACTGACGTTCACAGTCGCTGCCGTCCCCCTAGCCTGACACGGTGACTTCGGTCCCCCCGCCGTCCCTGATCGACATCGCCCGCCGCGTCGAAGCACGTCTCGACGAGGTGCTCCGTGACGAGGAGAACCGTTGGTCGTCCTTCGACTCCGACCTCGCCTCTCCGCTCACCGAGATCCGGCGACTGGTAGGCGCTGGAGGAAAGCGTCTACGTCCGGCTTTTTGCCAATGGGGATTCGTGGGTGCTGGAGGTGCTGTCGACGATTCGCGAGTGGTGGACGCCGGAGCCGCCCTCGAACTTCTCCACGCCTTTGCTCTCTTCCATGACGACATCATGGATGGTGCATCCACCCGCCGGGGCGAGCCGGTCACCCACGAGGTGTTCGCGGATCGCCATCGTGAGTTCGGGGGAAGCGGGGAATCGCGTCGATACGGCGACGGAATCGCGATCCTCGTCGGCGATCTGACCTTCGTCGTCAGCGACCGTCTCCTCGACGGCATCCCGAGCGAGGCTCGATCCGTCTGGCACGAGTTACGTATCGAATTGAACATCGGTCAGCTTCTCGATCTCATGGGATCGGCCCATCACGATCGACGTCGAGACAAGGCCGAGCGGATCTGTCGCTACAAGAGCGGCAAGTACACGGTCGAACGTCCGTTGCATCTCGGAGCCGCGATCGCCTCGCCCCACTCGTCGGCGACTCTGCTTCCGGCGTTGAGTGCGTACGGCCTTCCACTCGGTGACGCATTCCAGATGCGTGACGACGTCATGGGGGTCTTCGGCGATCCGAGTGTGACGGGAAAGCCAGTTGGCGACGATCTTCGTGAAGGGAAGCCCACTCCGCTGCTCGCCATCGCTCTCGAGCGGGCCGACCCGTCCCAACGAACCGTTCTCGACCGGGTAGGCCGATCAGTTCTCGGCGATCATGACGTCGAGACCGTGCAGAGCATCATCGTTGATTGCGGTGCCTTGGCCGAGATGGAGGCGACGATCGACCGCCTGGCCAGCGAAGCCGTGGCGGCCCTCGACTCGATCGAGTTGGCCGGAGGAGCACGCGCCGAGTTGACGGCACTGGCCGACTACGTGACCCGTCGTTCCGACTGACCGGCGAGGATCGTTCTGTGCGAGGCCCTACCATGCGAGTCGTGAAGTCGGTCGCTCTCGCAGTCGCTGTGATCGTCCCGTTGTCGTTGGCGGGATGTGGTGGAGACAGCGAGTCGGTCGACACTCTTCCCCTGCTGACGGCGGCGCCGACGGTGCCAGAGACCACCGTCTCCCCGACGACACTCGCCCCCGTGGCCGAGGAGTTCTACACGATCCAGCAGGGCGACACGCTTTTCGGCATCGCGCAGTCGTTCGGCGTGTCGATGTCCGATCTCATCTCGTACAACGCCATCGCCGACCCCGATGCGATCCAGGCCGGTCAGCGTTTGAAGATTCCGCCGACAGCGACGACCACGACAGCGGCTCCCGCCGTCGAGTCGACGATCGCCACTCCCTGAACGAACTTCGTACACTGCGCTCATGGCCGACGGCACCGATTTCTGGCCGAACCACGATCACTGGTCGGTCAAGATTCCTCTTCAGACTCCTCATCGACGCCTTCCGGTGCTCGCCGAGACCGGTTTCGTCGCCCTGAGCCCGATGCCGATCGAGATCCCTCGCGAGGAATGGGAATCCCTCGAATACATGGACTGGAAGAGTGGTGGCGACACCAACTTCGCTCCTCTCGCGTCGGCTGACGGCGAACTCGACTGTCGCGGCTTCTGGGACAAGGGCAAGACCGACAAAGGAGCGCTCTGGACGGTCAACGCCGAGAAGGCGCCGACCCTGCGTCGTTATGTCGATTCGGTGGGCGCCAACTTCGGCCGCGTTCGGATCATCAAACTCGAACCGCAGGATCATGCGACTGCGCTTCGTTCGATACATCGTGACGACAACAACCGTTTCAATCCCGATGACGAAGGTTGGGTGGTTCGTTCGTGGGTCGAACTCACCGATCAGCCCAACAGTTACATGTTGCTCATGGACAATGATGCCGACGGGCTTCCCGATCCGTCGACCGAACGACGAGTGCCGCTCCCCAAAGGAGCGCGTTTCGTCGTCGATACGCAGCGTCTGTGGCACGTCGTGGTGCACAACTCCGATCGTCCCCGCTACGCGTTGATCACCAGTTTCGAGAGCAGCCCTCGACTCGGAGAGTGGATCGACTCGCAGCGAGCTGTTTCGGTCTGAACGTCAAGCCCGAGTCGCTGACGCGATCTCGGCAATGTCACGCATGATGCGGCCGAGCTCGTAGTCCTTCGGTGTGTACACAGCTGTGACTCCACCGGCGAGAAGTCGTGACCGGTCTTCCTCGGGGATGATCCCGCCGACGACGACAGGAATCTCGACTCCGTCTTTCTTCAAGCATTCGATGACGGCCGGCACGAGCGACAGGTGCGATCCGGACAGAATCGACAGACCGATCACGTCGGGGTCCTCGTCGCGCGCGCTGGCGGCAATCTGTTCGGGCGTGAGGCGGATACCGGAGTAGATCACTTCCATCCCGGCGTCACGAGCTGCCACGGCGATCTGCTCGGCTCCGTTGGAGTGTCCGTCGAGACCCGGTTTGGCGACGAGCAGTTTGGGCGGACCACCGGGAATGGTTCGGACGAATTCGGCGACATCGGCGAGTTCACCCGGTCGTTTGCCGACCGCAGCCGAGACACCGGTGGGTGCTCGGAACTCTCCGAACACCTCCCGCAGGACACCGGCCCATTCTCCCGTGGTGCCGCCAGCCTTGGCGAGAGCGATCGACGGTTCCATCATGTTGTCGCCGTCGACCGCGGCCCGTCGGAGTTCGGCGAGGGCGGTATCGACGGCATGTTGGTCACGTGCAGCTCGCCAGGCCTCGACATCGGCGATGGTTTCGCGTTCGACGGCGGGGTCGACCTTCACGATCTTGTCGCCCCCTCCGAGCGGGGACACCTCGGTCTCGCGGTAGCTGTTGACACCGACCACGGTTTGCTCCCCGGACTCGATGCGGCGCGTTCGCTCGGCCATCGATCTCACGAGTCGACCCTTCAGATGGTCGACTGCCTCGAAGGCGCCACCGAGTTGGAGAACCTCTTCGAATTCGGCCCATGCTGCGTCACGGATTTCGGTGGTACGTGCTTCGATCACACGCGAACCGTCGAAGATGTCCCCGTACTCGAGAAGGTCAGTCTCGAACGCGAGCACCTGCTGCATACGCAGACTCCACTGTTGATCCCATGGTGTCGGCAGACCGAGGGCTTCGTTCCATGCTGGAAGCTGGATCGAGCGGGCGCGCGCCTTTTTCGACAGAGACACGGCCAACATCTCGAGAACGATGCGCTGAACGTTGTTCTCGGGTTGTGCTTCGGTGAGACCGAGAGAATTGACCTGGACTCCGTAGCGGAAGCGAAGTGCTTTGTCGTCGGTGACTCCGTAGCGATCGCGACCGATGCGCTCCCAGAGTTCGGTGAAGGCGCGCATCTTGCACACCTCCTCCACGAAACGAATGCCGGCATTCACGAAGAAGGAGATGGATGCGAAGACCTGCGGGAACTGCTCGGTCGGAACCTGGCCCGAATCGCGAACGGCATCGAGAACACCGACAGCCGTTGCGAGCGAGTAGGCGATCTCCTGAACCGGCGTCGCCCCGGCTTCTTGCAAGTGATACGAGCAGACGTTCATGGGGTTCCACTTGGGCGCGTTGTTCGCGCACCAGGCGACCATGTCGACGATCAGTCGTCGCGAGGGAACCGGCGGGAAGATGTAGGTACCGCGGGAGAGGTACTCCTTCACGATGTCGTTCTGAGTCGTACCACGAAGTTGCGCGCGCTCGACACCCTGCTCTTCGGCGTTGGCGACGTAGAGGGCGAGCAGCCAGGCTGCGGTCGCATTGATCGTCATCGAAGTGTTCATCTGCCCGGGCGGTATGCCGTCGAGCAAGGTGCGCATGTGCCCGAGATGAGCGACCGGCACTCCGACTTTTCCGACCTCGCCGGCCGCCATCGACGAGTCGGGGTCGTAGCCCGTCTGGGTGGGGAGGTCGAAGGCGATCGAGAGACCGGTCTGACCCTTGGCCAGATTGGTTCGGTACAGCTCGTTCGATGCCTGGGCAGTCGAGTGGCCCGAATACGTGCGCATCAGCCAGGGTGCGTCGCGACGAGGTGCGTCTGACGAAGAGGCCGAAGAGTTCGCGGTCATGGTGTCAGTCTGTCGGGGACGCCGGCAGATTTCCTCGCTGGACGGGATCCACGGCCCGACGGACCGACTCGAGATACGTCGAACGGGGGAGATCCACCGCACCCATGGAGGTGAGGTGGGGTGTCGTCCACTGCACGTCGAACAATGAGAAGTCGAGTGAAATCAGAGCGTCCATCGTTGCGACAAGGGCGACCTTGGAGGCATCGGTCACTCGATGGAACATGCTCTCGCCGGCGAAGAAGCGGCCGATGCGGACTCCGTACAAACCACCGACGAGTTCGTCGTCGCGCCACACTTCGACCGAGTGGGCCCATCCGAGACGATTCATCTCGGAATAGGCGTCGACGAAGACGTCGTCGATCCATCCGTGTGGTCGGCGTTCGTCTCCGCATTCGCGCATCACCCGTTCGAAGGCTCGATCGACGGTGCAGCGGAATCGTTTGGTGTGCTTGCGGAGAGATCTCGAAACGTGCAGACCACCGATAGGAATCACTCCGCGCGGATCGGGAGAGAACCATCCGATCTCACGACGGCGCGGACCGACGTGCATCGGAAAGAAGCCGTTCGAGTAGGCGGAGACGAGTGTGGCCGGCTCGAGATCGGCACCGATGCAGACGAGGTCTGAATCGTCTCCGTCGTCGTTCGCCTCGTCGGGTATGGGAACGAGAGAGAAGTCCCAGTCACCGGGAGAGAGCGTTTCAGGTGCGATCGAGAATCGCGCGAGGTCCTCCGAACCGAGGAGTGAGGACGTCATCGCAGGAGTCGATCAGTAGTCGTAGAAACCGCCCTTGGTCTTGCGGCCGAGGCGACCGGCGGCAACCATTCGACGCAAGGTCGGCATCGCGGCGTAGTTCGGATCACGGAATTCGTCATAAAGAGCGTCGAGGATGGCGAGCGATGTGTCGAGCCCGACCAGGTCGAGAAGTGCAAACGGTCCCATGGGAAAGTTGCAGCCACCCTTCATGGCGGTGTCGATGTCGGCCATGTTGGCCGTCCCTTGCTCGAGCATCCGAACGGCATTGTTGAGATAGGGGAAGAGAAGCGCGTTCACGATGAATCCGGCGCGGTCCTTCACCTGAACGGGCTGCTTGCCGCAAGCCTCGGCGAAAGCGGTGGCAGTGTCGATGGTGGCATCGGATGCCGACAGAGGTCGAACGACTTCGACGAGAGGCATGGCCGGAGCCGGATTGAAGAAATGGACACCGCACACCGAATCGGGTCGCGATGTGATCATCGCCAATTCGATCACCGGAAGGGTCGATGTGTTGGTGGCGAGAATCGCGCCTTGCTTGACCGTTCGGTCGAGTTCGGCGAAGAGCGCCTTTTTGGTGTCGAGATCTTCGACGATGCTCTCGATGACGAGATCACAATCGGCGAGTGCTCCGAGATCGGAGACCGGCGTGATGCGTCCGAGAATCGCGGCCGACTCGTCCTCGGCCAGACGTCCCTTTTCCACCTGCTTGGCCAAACCTTTGGCCACCGAGGCGACCATGGCATCGGCGGTGGCTTGCGACCGGGAGCGGACGATGGCGGTGAGTCCGGCTCGCGCCACGACTTCGGCGAGTCCCGATCCCATGATTCCCGAGCCCACGATGCCGACGGTGTGAATGGCCATCCGATGTCCTTTCCAAGGGGCGTCCGACAGTGAACGGAGGCCAGATGTGGTCGTCACCATAATTACCCTCCGGTAACCACGGCAAGAAGTGGGCGAATACACGGCCTAAGGTCGTCCTCATGCCGGGAACCATCGTTCTGCAGGGCGGGGGGCCGTTCAGCCTTCACGACGAACTCGATCGCCGATTGCTGTCGGACGCTCAGGCCGATCGAGTGGTGGTGCTACCCACGGCCGATGCTTTCGAACGCCCCGAAGTACTGGTCGCCGCGGCGATGTCGTGGGCCGAAAGACTCGATGTTCAGGTGGAAGCACTGATGGTGATGAGTCGTATCGAGGCGATGGACGACGGTGCGGCCGACGTCGTTCGCTCGGCTCGCGCCGTGTGGTTGGTGGGAGACAATCCCATTCACTTGCGCAGTGTCGTGAAAGACACTCCCATCTGGGACGCGCTGCACGACGTTCTCCGTTCGGGCGGTGTCGTCGTCGGATGCGCGGCATCGGCGTCGGCGCTGTGTGATCCGATGCTCGACCCGCGTGGTGGAGCGCTGGCTCTCGGTCTCGGGCTCCTGAGCGGTATGACAGTCGTTCCGCAGTCCGAGATGCTCACACCTGATCGGCAGGCTCGTGTCCGAAAACTCACCGACGTTCCTTTGGTGTTCTTGCCCTCGACGTCGTCGCTACTGCGAAGCGATGCCGGCTGGGAGAGCATCGGTCCCCACGAAATCGTGGGCGAACTCCCGAACTGAGAAGCATCATGTCGAGCGATCTGCGCGTCGGTGTGATCGGCACCGGCATGATGGGCTGCGAACACATTCGCAACGTCATCGCTCTGGATGGTGCCGAGGTGGTTGCCATCTGCGACCCCAACGACGAACCGCTGGCGTGGGCTCGACGTGAGCTCAGCGGGCGATCGGTCTCGGAGTTTCGCGACCATCGTGACCTGCTCGATGCGAACGTGGTGGATGCGGTGATCGTGGCGTCACCGAATTTCACTCATGTCGACGTGCTGCGTGACGTGTTGTCGACCGACGTTCCGGTGTTGGTCGAGAAACCGATGTGCACGACTCTCGACGACTGTCGTGACGTTGTGGAGTGGGCAGATCGGCGCGACTCTCTCACGTGGGTTGGCCTCGAGTATCGCTACATGGCTCCGATCGCCGCTTTGGTGGACGTCGTCCGATCCGGACGGCTCGGGATCACGAGAATGTTGTCGATTCGCGAGCACCGGTTCCCGTTCCTGGTGAAGGTCGACAATTGGAACCGCTTCTCACGCAACACCGGAGGCACTCTCGTCGAGAAGTGCTGTCACTTCTTCGACCTCATGAACCTCGTCGTCGACGCACCTCCTCGGCGCGTGTACGCGAGTGGAGGACAGGACGTGAACCATCTCGACGAGGTGTACGACGGCGAGAGATCCGACATTCTCGACAACGCGTTCGTGATCGTCGATTACGCGAACGGGGTGCGGGCCCATCTCGATCTGTGCATGTTCGCCGAAGGTTCGCGCAACGAGCAGGAGATCAGTGTCGTGGGTGACGAGGGAAAGGTGGAGGCTGCAGTACCAGGAGATGGCTCGGTGTACATCGGAACGCGTCGTGATCGATCGATCGTGCCGTCATCGGCCACGATCGATCCATCGATCGCTCACGTGGGCTTCCACTTCGGCGCGAGTTTTGTGGAAGTGGCGCGATTCTGCGATGCGATTCGTCTCGGCGCGAAGCCCGAAGTCGACGTACACGCTGGACTGGCGTCAGTGGCCATCGGCGTCGCGGCTCATCGATCGATCGAGGAAGGTCGACCGATAGAGATGAGCGAACTCGGTTCGTGAGAACGGCTACGAGAGCCGAATCGATCAGGCCTCGGTGACGGTGACCGAGACGATGCGGATTTCGCCGAGCGGCGGAACACCGTTGTCGTTCGGGTTGCCAAGCGAATCGAGAACGGCCACGACGTCGAGTCCGTCGGTGACCTGACCGAACAACGTGTAGTTCGGGGGCAACGACGCCCCGTCGGAACCGGTGATCACGAAGAACTGGCTGCCGTTGGTGTTCGGCCCGGAGTTGGCCATGGCAATGGAGCCGATTTGGTAGTCGCCGCTTTCGGGAAGTTCGTCGGCGAACGAGTACCCCGGTCCACCGGTACCGGTGGCGGTTGGGTCACCGCACTGCACGACGAAGTTGGGGATCGCCCGATGGCATTCCGTGTCGTCGAAATACTTGTAACGGGCCAAATTGACGAAGTTGTTGACGGTGCCCGGCGCTCGCGTCGGATCGAGTTCGATGGTGAACGATCCTTCGTTCGTCTCGACGACGGCGGTGTAGGTCTTGGCCGGATCGATGCAGAGTTGTGGCGCGTCGTCGAACTCTCGAGTCGGGGACGCACTTCCGTCGCTCGGTGCACACTCGCCACTGCCGTAGACGAATTCGACCGGACCGCTCGGCAGGGTGGTGGTAGGTCCTCGCGGAATCGTCGTGGTGGCTCCACCGACCAAGGTGGTGGTGGCGCCGAAGTTCTCGGTGTTCGTCGACGACGTGGAGGCGTCGTCGTCGTTGGTCAGGACCGCGATCAGGAAAAAGAGGGCGATGAGCACGACCACGACGGCGACGATGCGGGTGCTTCGGCGAATGGTGGCCCGGCGACGCTCGGAGGCGGCGGCGGCCTGTCGACCCATCTCTCGGTTCTGCTTCTTGCGTTCTCTTTTGGCGGTACCCATGAGGAGGGCAGGCTAGTAGCCTGCGATTTTCGTGACACTCATCGTGCAAAAGTTCGGTGGAACCTCGGTGGCCGACCCCGAGCGAATCCGCGCCGTGGCCGAGCACGTGGCGTTCACCAAGAAGCACGGAGCCGATGTGGTGGTCGTGGTGTCGGCCATGGGCAAGTCCACCGACAATCTCATCAAGCTGGCCCATGATGTGTCGTCGGTGCACCCGGGACGCGAGCTCGACATGCTCCTCACCACCGGCGAGCGGATTTCGATGTCTCTCGTGGCCATGGCTCTCGCCAACCTCGGGATCGACGCCGTGAGTTTCACCGGTAGCCAGGTCGGAATCATCACCGACACCACGCACACGAAGGCCAAGATTCTCGAGGTGCGAGGCGATCGGATCCGCGAAGCTCTCGCTCAGGGGAAGGTCTGCGTCGTCGCCGGATTCCAGGGAGTGAGCACCGACCGCGAGATCACCACCCTCGGGCGCGGTGGCTCCGATACCACGGCGGTGGCTCTGGCTGCGGCCCTCGACGCCGACAGCTGCGAGATATACACCGACGTCACTGGTGTCTTTTCAGCCGATCCGCGGATCGTCCCGCAGGCTCGAAAGCTCACCCACATCAATTTCGACGAGATGCTCGAGATGGCCGGTGCCGGCAGCAAGGTTCTCGCGCTCCGCTCGGTCGAATTCGCCCGCAACCACAACGTTCCGATCCAAGTTCGTTCGAGCTTCACCTGGGAGCCCGGAACGTGGGTCACGAGTCAGGAGCCTTCCATGGAAGATCCCGTCATCTCCGGTGTCGTCACCGACGTCAGCGAGGCCAAGGTCACGGTGCGCAGTGTCCCCGATCGCCCGGGGATCTCGGCGTCGTTGTTCGAGCCGCTGGCACAGTCGAATGTGAACGTCGACATGATCGTTCAGAACACGTCGTCCGATGGCACGACCGACATCAGTTTCACCGTGCCCAAAGCCGACATGAAGGTCGCCGAATCGATCGTCGCCGACGTCGCGAAACAAATCGGTGCCACCGGTATCTCCCATGACGACGCGATCGCCAAGATCTCCCTCGTCGGTGCCGGCATGAAATCGAGCCCTGGAATCGCCGCCAAGATGTTCCGAATTCTGGCCGACGAGGGGGTCAACATCGTGATGATCTCGACGTCGACGATTCGCATCTCGGTCGTGGTGTCGTCGTCCGATCTCGAGCGCGCCGCAGGGGCGCTGCACACTGCATTTGGCCTCGACAGTGGTCAGGCCTACAGCGCTCCGCTTCCCGAGCGGAAGTGACGGAGCATCGCCGAGTGGCCGACGAGCACCGTCATCAGCACGTTCCGTGGAAGGCCGCCGGTCGAGCTTCCGAGCGACATGTCGATCCGGACAGCGTCGTCCGCGACACCGGTTGGGTGTTCAACAACGCGACCGGCGATCAACTGACACTCGAACAGTTCGTCGACTCCGGCGAGCAAGAGGTCGGCGCATACCTGCAGTACTTCGGTTTCGACCCGACGGAGAACGAGAAGTCGTCGCTGGTCGAGATTGGTTCGGGAATCGGGCGGATGACCGCCAGCTTCACGCGACGCTTCGCCTCAGTGGTGGCCTGCGATCTCGACGCGTCGTTTCTCGATCGCTGTCGTGAGACCGTCGAGTCTTTCGGTGCTCCCGAGCGCCTCAGTACTTCCCATGTGTCGGATGGTCGTTCACTGGCGCTCGACTCGGAGTCGGCCGACGTGGTGTTCAGCTACATCACCTTGCAACACTGCAATCCCGAGGACGCGCTACACCTCACGTCGGAGGCCTTCCGAGTGGTGAAGCCCGGCGGGCGAGTCGTGCTGAACTACCGCACATGGATCGGGCGCGACGTCGTGCTCTTTCCTGCTGGTGTGATCACACGGGTGCTGTGGCGGGTTCCTTTCTTTGGAACCTGGCTGTCTCGCCAACGATGGTCGACCCGTCTCGGGTGGCAAGCCAATCGACTGTCGCCACGTGCCGTCGTACGCCATCTGGTGCAGAACGGCATCAAAGTGTCCACACCGCAGCTCTGGTTCCGCACCGGTCATCGTCGAGTGGCGTCCAAGGGCGGGGTCAGCGGTTTCTCGATTCGCACCTTCGAAGGGATCGACCCCAGCCACTGGTGGTTAATCGCTCGTCGACCCGACTGAGGTGACCGTTAGCCTCTGCCCCCATGCGAGTTGGTGTGGTCGGAGCGACAGGTCAGGTCGGAAGCGTGATGCGAACCTTGCTCGAGGAGCGAGGTTTCCCGGTCGACGAGATCAGGTATTTCGCGTCGTCTCGTTCAGCTGGATCGACCTTGCCATGGAAAGGTCAGCCGGTCACCGTGGAAGACGCGACAACCGCCGATCCGTCAGGTCTCGACATCGCTCTTTTCTCGGCCGGTGCCACGTCGTCTCGTGAATTGGCACCCAAGTTCGCGGCAGCCGGTGTGACCGTGATCGACAACTCGTCGGCGTGGCGTATGGATCCGGATGTCCCTCTCGTGGTGAGCGAAGTGAACGGCGACCTCGTTCACGCCACGAAGAAGGGCATCATCGCCAATCCCAACTGCACGACGATGGCCGCCATGCCGGTGCTGAAGGTTCTCCACGACGAAGCATCACTCCAGAAGATGATCGTCAGTACGTTCCAAGCGGTCTCGGGTGGCGGACTCGCTGGTGTCGACGAACTCGACAAGCAGGCTCGTGACACCGTCGACCGAGCACGCGATCTCACGTTCGATGGCGACTCGGTTCCTTTCCCCGAGGCGACCAAGTTCGCCAAGCCCATCGCATTCAACGTCTTGCCGTATGCCGGCAAGTACGTCGACGACGGATCCTTCGAGACCGACGAAGAGCAAAAGCTCCGGAACGAGAGCCGCAAGATCCTCGACATCCCCGATCTCCGGGTGTCAGGTACCTGCGTGCGTGTACCCGTGTTCACCGGACACTCGCTCAGTATCAATGCCGAGTTCGCTCGTCCCATCTCGGTGGAGCGGGCGACCGCTCTGTTGTCGACGGCACCTGGCGTGGTGGTGCTCGACGTTCCCACTCCGCTCGAGGCCGCCGGTAAGGATCCGAGTTACGTCGGTCGGATTCGTCAAGATTCGACGGTCGACGACGGACGAGGTCTCGTACTCTTCGTCAGCAACGACAACCTGCGTAAAGGTGCCGCCCTGAACGCGGTCCAGATCGCCGAACTCTTCGTGAAGTAGAACGTTCTCATGGACGGAGTCGGAACACTGGTCATCCTGCGCCACGGCGAAAGCACGTGGAATCAGCAGAACCTGTTCACCGGTTGGCACGACGTTCCGTTGTCCGACAAAGGTCGAGCCGAAGCCACTGCTGCCGGCCGCACGATGTCCGAAGAGGGTCTGCGTTTCGACACGGCGCACACATCGGTTCTCGAGCGTGCCGTCGTCACGTGCCATCTGGCCCTCGAGGCCATGGGACAGGTGTGGTTGCCGTTGCAGCGATCGTGGCGGCTGAACGAACGGCATTACGGGGCGCTTCAGGGGCTCGACAAGTTGGCGACGACCGAACGACACGGTCCAGAACAGACCAACTTGTGGCGCCGCAGTTTCGACGTTCCGCCACCGCCGGTCGACACTGCGAGCGCCGAACATCCAATCAACGATCCCCGCTATCGCTTGCTCGCCCCCGACTCGTTACCCGCTGGTGAATGTCTGAAGGACGTCGTGGCCCGGGTGCTCCCGTACTGGTACGACCAGATCGTCCCGCAGTTACGGGCCGGACTCGACGTGCTGGTCACCGCACACGGCAATTCGTTGCGGGCTCTCCTCATGCACCTGGAGGGAGTGTCGGAGGCTGAGATCTCCGAGATCAACATCCCGACCGGGGTGCCCCGCCGCTATCGCTTCGCCGACGACTTCTCGGTGACCGATGTCGGCTATCTCGGGGATGCGGTGGCCATCGAAGCTGCTGCTGCCGCAGTGGCTCGCCAAGCCGGCGGCTGAACCGATGTTCGTCGTGTGGACGCCACGTGTGTCACCGGACTCGTGTCGGTGACCACTGACTCGTTCGCATGTGAACGGCACATGTTCACGATCGCCGTATAGTGACCCGCATGGCAGGCAAAAAGGCTCATTTGGCGGGACTCAGCAAAGTGTCGCTGTTCTCGTCATGTTCCAACAAAGACCTCGAGAAGATCTCCAAGGCTGGTGACGAGGTCGTTCTCGATGCAGGTTCCACCATCGTCGACCAGGGTCAAACCGGTCGCGAGGCCTTCGTTCTGCTCAAAGGATCGGCCACCGTTCGCCGCAACGGCAAGAAGGTTGCGACTCTCGGACCGGGCGCCGTCATCGGCGAATTGTCCCTTCTCGACCACGGACCCCGCACCGCCACAGTGGTGGCTGATTCCGACTGCACGATGCTCGTGATCAGCCAGCGCCAGTTCCTCGGTGTGATCGATGCCATTCCGGCGTTGGCCCACAAGTTGTTGGGCACTCTCGCAGGTCGGATTCGCGAACTCGACCGCCAGTACTACGGCTGATCTGATCGTGACCTCCTGGTGAGGTTCCCCATCATCGCGACGCCCGAGTAGCGTTCTCCCTGCATGGCTACGCACACCGACTCCCCGGCCGCGCCCTCGGGCCCGCGGCGACTGAAGCCGTATCAGCTCTCGATCGCCATCGGCTCGTTCATGGCCGTGTTCATCACGGTGTCGGGAATTCTTCCTCTTGTCACCGGCTGGGAAAACGATTCCCCGATTCACCGCGAGGTGTTCGGAGGGATCCCGGGCCCCTTGAAAGTCGCTTTCTACACGGTCATTCCCGCCCTGATCCTGTGGGGCTCGTTCCGATTCGCCGATCGGGTCCGCAACTGGGAACGTGGCGCCCCCGATCGTCGCCGCACCACAACCAAGAACGCCAAGAACCGCCTGCGCGATTTTCGGGCCGGCGTCTACATGCAGACCTTGCTCCGAGACTCGGCGGCCGGGCTCATGCACTCGCTCATCTACTTCGGATTCCTGATCCTGCTCGGTGTCACGACGGTGCTCGAGGTCGATCACCAACTTCCCGAGAGTCTCAAGTTCCTGCACGGTGACGTGTACCGCGGCTACGTGTTCGTCGGCGACTTCGCCGGCCTCATGTTCACCGCCGGTGTGGTCTGGGCGATCGTGCGCCGTTACGTGCAGCGCCCGTATCGCATTCGCATCAAGACGAAGCCCGAGCACGCCGTGATTCTTGGCGTACTGCTCGCCATCGGCGTGTCGGGATTCGGCGCCGAGATGTTCCGAATTGCCGAAAACCAAGCGAGTGGTCTGAACATGAACCACGAGAAGTGGTCGTTCATCGGTTACCCACTGGCCCAGGCGGTCGACGGTTGGTCGCTCAGCAGTCTCGAACTGTGGCATCAAGGTTGGTGGATCGCCCACGTTCTCACGTTCGTGGCCTTCCTCGTGATTCTTCCTTTGACGATGCTTCGTCACATCTTCACGTCGCCCCTCAATATGTATCTGAAGGATCGCGAACGACCCAAGGGTGCGATGAAGGCCATGCCGAATCTCACCGAGACGTCGCTCGAGACCTTTGGCGCGGCCGTGGTCGAAGACTTCACGTGGAAGCAGCTCCTCGACACCGACGCCTGCACCATGTGCGGACGTTGCACGAGCGTGTGCCCGGCTCATGCCACGGGCAAGATGCTCGATCCGCGTGAGATCGTGTTGAAGACCGGTGAAGTGATGGCGGCCACGGCGTCGCACGCTCCGGGTGGACGCGTGAGCCCTCCTCTCGGAACCGATCCCGAGATCACGATTTCGGCCAATTCATTGTTCGAGCGCATCACCGCCGAAGAAGTGTGGAGTTGCACATCGTGTAAGGCGTGTGACGAGATCTGCCCGGTGAACATCGAGATCCTCGACAAGATTCTTGACATGCGTCGGTACCTGTCGCTCATGGAGAGCAATTTCCCAGCCGAGCTGGGCAACGCGTACCGCGCCATGGAGAACCAGGGCAACCCGTGGGGCATGAACCAAGGTGATCGTGCCGAGTGGGCCAAGGATCTCGACGTCGACATCGTCGATCCAGGCGATGCCTTCTCGCACGAGTATCTCTACTGGGTTGGTTGTGCCGGTTCGTTCGACGACAAGAACAAAAAGGTCACGCAGTCGATGGCCAAGTTGTTGAGTCGGGCTGGAATCGACGTGGCGATCCTCGGACCGAGCGAGATGTGCACGGGTGACTCGGCCCGTCGTTCAGGAAACGAGTACCTGTTCCAGATGCTCGCCATGCCCAACATCGAGGCTCTCAACGGAATGGGCGTCAAGAAGATCATCACCCAGTGTCCGCATTGTTTCAACACGCTGGCCAACGAGTACCCGCAGCTGGGTGGCAACTACGAAGTGATCCATCACACGCAGTTGCTCGAGCAGCTCATCGACAGTGGGCAGCTCGATGTGAGCAACGCGACGCTGGAGGAGCGCATCACGTACCACGACTCGTGCTACCTCGGGCGTCACAATGACGTCTACATGGCACCCCGCAAAGTCGTTGCGTCGATCAAGGGTGTAGAAGTCGTCGAGATGAGCCGCAACGACACCAAGGGAATGTGCTGTGGCGCCGGCGGTGCCCGTATGTGGATGGAGGAATCCATCGGTACGAAGGTGAACGACGAACGTGCTCGTGAGGCACTGTCGACGGGTGCATCCCGCGTGGCGACGGCTTGTCCGTTCTGTTACATCATGCTCGACGACGGCGTGAAAGGTGCTGGAGTCGAGGAGGATCAGGTTCGTGTGGGTGACATCGCCATACACCTGCTTGAAGCCATCGAGAACGGTGAGCGACAGTTGGCCAATCCCGGATCTCCTCTCGCCACGCCAGTCGCCGGAGAGTGACAACACCCCTCAGGGGGTGAGGTGGGCGAGGACGAGAGAGCGCAAGGTGTCGATGTTGGCGCCGTTGTGCGTGCTCACCCACACCACGTCACCGGGCTCGAGTTCGCAGCCGGCCGCCAGTTCCTTCTTGCGAGTTTGACGTTTCGACGATTTCACTTTGTCACCTTTGGTCGCCACGACGGTGTGAGGGATCTCGTTCTCACGCAGCCAGTCGAGCATCTGCACGTCGAGTTTCGTCGGACCGATCTCGCCGTCGACCAAGACGAACACCATGACGAGAGGTTCGCGATCGAGGAGGTATCCCTCGATCATTTGTTGCCAACCCTGCTTCACGCGACCCGGTACGGCCGCGTATCCGTAACCCGGGAGATCGACGAGGGTTCCTCCTTTGGGAGCGGTGAACACGTTGATCAACTGCGTACGTCCGGGTGTGTTCGAGACCCGCGCCAACTGCCGCTGGTTGGCAAGGGCGTTGATGAGTGACGACTTGCCGACGTTGGATCGGCCGACGAATGCCACTTCGGCGGGAGAGTCGGGAAGATCTCGAACGTCGGTCGCCGACTTCACGAATTTGATCTGTAGTGGCCCGGTCACGATGACGAGTGTACGAACCGTCAGCGTTCGAAATTCTCGAAGTAGCGACTCGGCGTGGGGCCGCGCTGACCGAGATATTTCGAACCGCGCGCTCCTTTGCCGTAAGGCTGGTCGGCGGGCGTCGTCATCTGCATGAAGCTCACCTGCCCGATCTTCATACCGGGGTACAAGGTGATGGGCAGACTGGCCACGTTGGCCAATTCGAGAGTGACGTGGCCGTCGAAACCTGCGTCGATGAATCCGGCTGTGGAGTGGATGAGGAGTCCGAGTCGCCCGAGCGAACTCTTGCCCTCGATACGTGCCACCAGATCGTTGGGAACGGCGACTCTCTCGAGGGTGGAGCCAAGGACGAACTCACCCGGGTGCAACATGAACACACCGTCGAGCGGGATCTCCACCAGTTCGGTGAGGTCGGTCATGTCCTTCTTCACATCGATCACGCCAGCGGTGTGATTGCGAAACACCCGGAACAGATTCGACACCCTGACGTCGATCGACGAGGGCTGGATCATGGTCTCGTCGAGCGGATCGATGACGATCCGACCGGCGGCCAGGGCTTCTCGGATGCTGCGGTCGGACAGGATCACGTCGTCAACCGTAGTTGGCGCCGACGCGACAGGGCAGGTGACGGCCCGACGTGGCCACCGCTAGCCTTCCCCGACGCCGGGCTTTCCTGGCTCTGCGGATGTAGTTCAATGGCAGAACATCAGCTTCCCAAGCTGAGAACGCGGGTTCGATTCCCGTCATCCGCTCCAGTGCCGCAGGCGCTCGCTCGATCGGCCGAATCGGGAGGAGCACAGTGAGGGATTCCCGTCATCTGCTCGGGCACCATCGGCGATTGACGTGGACTTTTACATCTATTTCCGGAACAAAATTGCTTGTATACAGCAATGATGCTCTTGGTTAGCCTTCCGGGTACTAGAGGGGAGAAACCATGAAGAAGAAGTACCTATATGTCGCGTCGGCCCTGGTTGCGTCCGTCGCCCTGCTGGGTTGCGGTGACGACAAGGACGACACGAGTGGTGGTATCGAAGTCGATGCCGACGGGAACCAGACCATCACCGGGTCACTGAGCGAATGGAAGGTCGAGGTCAGCTCGAACAAGGCCAAGGCCGGTCAGGTCACCTTCGTCGTCGACAACAATGGAACCATCGGGCACGAATTCCTCGTTGTCAAGACCGACATCAAGTCGGGTCAGATTCCGATCGAGGAAGGAGATCGATTCTCCGAGGAGAATCCTGATCTCGTGATGATCGACGAGATTGGCGAGTACGCGAAGGGAACCACCGAGACCCTGACGGTGACTCTCGATCCCGGCACGTATCAGTTGGTCTGCAACCTCGCTGCGCACTACGGCGCGGGTATGCATACCGACTTCGTCGTCGAAGCCTGACGACGACAGCGGACGCGTCAGAATGAGGGCGTGACTTCCCGAGAGCGCGCCCTCGTTCTCGACGCCGACGATCCTTTGGCGTCGTACCGCGACGAGTTCGTCATTCCCGATCCGACTCTCGTCTACCTCGACGGCAACTCGCTTGGGCGAACTCCGAAAGCCACGGTGGCCCGTCTCCAGCAGGTCGTCGAGTCCGAATGGGCCGGGGACCTCATACGAAGTTGGCAGCACTGGCTCGACTTGCCCCGCCGAGTCGGAGACAGAATGTCGGCGATCATCGGTAGCCGACCGGGTGAAGTCGTCGTGCACGACTCGACCACTCTGAATCTGTATCAGGGAGTTCACATCGCCCTCGGTCTGCGCCCGAATCGTCGGGTGATCATGGTGCCCGCCGACGAGTTTCCGACCGATCGCTATGTCGTGGAAGGAATTGCCGCTGAGAAGGGGCTCGAAGTTCGGCCCTTCAGTCCGGATGCCGATCTCTCCGACGTCGCCGTCGTGGTTCGAAGCGTGATCGATTACCGATCGGCCGAGCGAGCAGATGTCGCCGAGTTCACCGTGCGGGCACGTGAGCAAGGTTCGTTGGTTCTCTGGGACCTGTCACACACTGCCGGCGCGATCGAATTCGACGTTCACGCTCTCGGAGTCGAACTGGCTGTCGGCTGTACGTACAAGTTCTTGAACGGAGGTCCAGGCGCACCAGCGTTCACTTTCGTGAAAAGCGAACTGCAGAAGGATGCACACCAGCCCATTCACGGTTGGTTCGCCCAGAAGGACCAGTTCGAGATGGAGCGTGGTTTCGATCCGCACGACGACATACGCCGTGTCTTGCTCGGAACTCCGCACGTGTTGAGTCTCGTTGCGGCCGAGGAGGGGATTGCCTTGTCAGCCCGCGCGGGAATGGCGAACATTGCTGCCAAGGGTCGAGCCCTCACTGCTTTCGCCCTCGACGTGTGCGATCGATTCGGTTTGGTCACGTCCACTCCACGTGATCCCGATCGACGCGGCTGTCATATTGCGATCCACGTCCCTGATGCTCGGGAACGTTTGAGTCGATTGACCGATCGTGGAGTGATTGCCGACATGCGGCCTCCTGACATTCTTCGATTCGGAATGAGCCCTCTCACGACTCGATTCGTCGACGTCTGGGACGGACTCGAGCGAACGGCTTCCCTCACCTCGTGATTCTCTACGACGACGCTCTCCGGGACTCGATATCCAACAACCTTGCGGCGCACACACGGCGTGCGCACTCTCTCGACGGCTACCGCCACGCTGCCGTAGCCATCGTTCTCGTCGACAGCGATCCTGACGATCACGAGGATCCGTGCCCGGTGGGCGACGATCCGATGAAGAGTGTTCCGGGAGACATCGACGGTCTCGACGGACGGGTATTTGGCGTGGCTGGCGGGGCCGCCTTTTTGTTGTGCCGACGAGCGGCCCGCATGAACCGACATGCGGGCCAATGGGCACTCCCCGGTGGACGACTCGATGACGGAGAGTCTCCGATCGATGCAGCCTTGCGCGAGCTCCACGAAGAACTCGGTCTGAAGTTGGGTGCCGATCACGTTCTCGGTCTGCTCGACGACTATCCGACACGTTCGGGCTTCGTGATGACACCCGTGGTGCTGTGGGCCGGCCCCGATGCCGTGATCACCCCCGATCCGAACGAAGTCGCCTTTGCGTATCGAATCGGTCTTCGCGAATTGTGCCGATCCGATTCACCGCGGTTCGTGAACATCCCCGAGAGCGATCGACCGGTCATCCAACTTCCCCTCAGTCGAGACCTGATCCATGCGCCCACTGGAGCGGTGCTGGCTCAGCTTCGCTGGGTCGCAATCGAGGGTCGCGTCAACGAGCGGGTCGATCACTACGAACAGCCGGTGTTCGCATGGAAGTGAACACTCGCCAAGCGAGCCAGACCAGTACGAACTGAAGCGGCAGTCGGCCGTACGACACGACTTGGTCGCTGAATGGTCGATCACGCCAGTCCCAGGTCATGTAGAGGTTGGCCGGATAGACGCCGACGAGAAGAGCGATTGCCGCGAGGGCGCCGACTCGTCGCGTACGGGGGAAGACAAGGAGGGGACCGATGAGGAGTTCGGCGACACCGCTTGCGTAGGTCCAGAAGCGCTCGGAGGGGGGTAGCCACGGAGGCACGATGTCGTCGAAGAATTGGGGATTCACGAAGTGCATCAATCCGGCGATGGTGATGAATCCTCCGAGGACAAGTGAGACTCGATTCCACCGTGGACCAGCCATCTCGTCACCTTACTGGCGGTACGCTCGACCGATGAGCGACGTGTCGATCACCGAGTCGACTTTGGTTCGACCGATGCTCCGCGGTGTCTTTCATCGTGTTGCTGTCGTCGTCGCCCTTCCGGCTTTCGTGGTGCTGATCGCATTGTCGTCGTCGGCCGGAGCACGGGCTGCAAGTGCGATCTATGCAGCCGGCATCTTGGCAATGCTCGGAGTATCAGCCGTTTATCACTCGGGGAGATTGAGCGAGAGAACCCAAGCGGTTTTCAAACGAATCGACCACTCGACGATTCTTCTCGCCGTCACCGGTAGCTACACAGCCGTTGCTGTCGGAGCTCTCGAAGGTCGGAGCCAGATCACGTTGTTGGTGTTCGTATGGACTGCGGCGGTCGTCGGAGTGATCATTCGCATGCGCTGGTTGCATGGCCCTCGCTCCGTGACGGCAACGGTGTACTTGGTGGTCGGATGGAGCGCCCTCGTCGAGATCACAGCTTTGGTGCGATCGCTCGATGCCGCCGACACCGCTCTGCTCGTGACCGGAGGCGGTCTCTACACCCTTGGCGCAATCATCTATTCGGCGAAGTGGCCGAATCCTTTTCCGAAAGTTCTCGGATTCCACGAGGTGTTCCATGCGCTGGTCGTAGGAGCGGTGGTGGTCCATTACGTCCTCGTTGCCCGATTGGTGCTCCCTGCGTGATCGATCCGACCGTCCTCTACGACGTGATCGACGGTGTAGCCACCATCACTCTTCACCGACCCGAAGTTCGCAACGCGTTCGGGTCGGGTATGGGTGACGAACTTTCCGAGGCCTACCGACGGGCCGATTCGGACGACTCCGTACGCGTCGTTGTCCTCACTGGTACGCCACCGGCCTTCTGCGCCGGTGCCGACATGTCGGGTGGTGGCGAAACGTTTCGCCCGCGCGATGAGGAAGGCTTCACCGCTTCCGGAGTGTCGATGCGTGCCTGGAACGTTCGCAAGCCGGTGATCGCTGCCGTGAACGGCCATGCAATCGGTATCGGGTTCACCCTCACGTTGCAGTGCGACATTCGAATCTTCGCTCGCGATGCCAAGTACGGCATCGTGCAAGTACGGCGCGGAATGATGGGCGACGGAATGTCGCACTGGACTCTTCCGAGAATTGCCGGGTTCGCGAATGCCGCCGACGTCCTCCTCACCGGTCGAACCTTCGACGGTGACGACGCTCTTCGTATGGGTGTCTGCAGTCGGGTGCTCGACAACGATCAGGTGTTGCCGACCGCACTCGAGATCGCTCGAGACATCGCGGTCAACGTGTCTCCCGCTTCGGCTGCGGCGAGCAAGCACGCGCTGTGGCGGACGTGGTCATCGACGGCCGACGACATCGAGCGGATCGAGACCGAGTTGCACCATGTCCTCATGCGTCTTCCCGACGCGAAGGAAGGTGTCGAGGCGTTTCTCGAACGGCGTGATCCTCGTTGGACGACACGTGTCACCGACGTGATCGAGTGACATTCGCAGCCCACAGCTGACCAATACTCGTCCTACCGTTCGGCTTCCCGAGCCCGGAGGTGACGACATGACAGCGATCATGAACCGTATTCACGAAGAACACCGCGAGATGCTTCCGCATGTGAAGGCCATGCGCACGACGGCCGAGCTGGTTGGTCACACACCGCATTCGGTCGTGGTGTCCCGATGTGAGGAAGCACTCCAGTTCATCCAACATCATCTTCTTCCGCATGCTCGTGCCGAGGAGCAGTTTCTGTATCCGGTCCTCGATCGCTTGGAGCGAGCACGACTCGGTTCGGCACTTCTGCGATGGGATCATGGCGAGATGGAACGGCATGCTGGCGACTTGCGGGGCCACTGGGAGAAATTGGTGTCGAATCGACTCATGACCGACGACGTCGAACGAAGAGTGCGAGAGACCCTTCTTGGCCTTCACGATCTGATCATCCAGCACTTCACCAAGGAGGACGATCTGGTGGTGCCACTTCTGGAGGCCAATCTGTCCCAGGAGGAGGTCGACGAGATCGAACACGACATGTCGGTGCTCGAAAGACGTCTCGTGTGACCTGAGATCACCTTGGCTCGCCGGTGGGGTCGAAGGGGGCCCGAGTTAGTCTTTCCACCTGGTGTTGTCGCCTCGTCGAGCCCCCCGTCGACCACGTCGCCCCACCCGCTTGCCGTGGGTCGCGGGTGTCCTGAGCGTCCTCGGACTCGCGCTTTTTCATGGCAGTCCAGCGAGTGCAGACGACTCCGTCACCGATGGCACTCGAACCCTGACGGTGTCGAAGAGTGCCGAATTGTCGGGTGACGGCGACACGATTCTCGTCACGGGTAACGGATACGACGAATCGAAAGGTATCTACGTCGGCCTGTGCGTGATCACGTCTCCCGACGAACAGCCGTCGCCATGCGGAGGCGGTATCGATCGCGAAGGCGCCACCGGAGCCTCCGAATGGATCTCCTCGAATCCTCCGTCATACGCCATCGGACTTCCGATTCCCTACGAACCCGGCGGCTCGTTCCGTGTCGAGTTGTCGGTCACTCCGGCAATCAACGAAGTCGTCGACTGTCGGAACGTGGCCTGTGCCATCGTGACCAAGAGTGATCACACGATCATCACTGATCGATCGCAGGATCTGATCATTCCGGTGACGTTCACCGGAACCGCTCCCACGACCACGACTGAAGTTTCCTCCGAATCCACGGCACCAGCCGAGACCGCTCCGGAGATCACCGTCGCCGATGGTGTGGCCGATCTGGCCGACGTGGCCACTGGCGGCAGCGATGGGGGACCGGTAGCAATTGTCGTGATCGTGGCCGCAGCAGCAGTGGTGGCCACCGTAGTGATCGCCGTGCGTCGTCGTTCGAAGTCGACTCCACGATGAAGGTGACGAGATCGCTTCGGCACATCCTGATCGCGGCGTCGCTCGTCTCGGTCGCTTCGTGCTCGTCGAGTTCCGATCGCACCACCGATGGTGAACGCATCGTCACCATGACAGCTGGCCTCACTGAGGCGGTCTTCGCATTGGGTTTCGGAGATCTGGTCGTGGGGCGGGATCTCGGGAGCACTCTCGCCGAAGCATCCGACCGACCGATCGTCACCACCACCCACGACGTCAACGTCGAGGCTCTGCTCGCCGTGCGACCGACACTCGTGATCGTCGACGAAGACACCGGACCCGATGAAGCTCTCGATCAGGTGCGGTCGACGGGAGTTCGAGTCGAAGTGGTCGACAAAGCCACAGGTGTCGACGAGATCGTTCCCCGACTCGAAAAGGTCGCCGCCATCCTCGGTGCGCCTGAGCGGGCTGCCCGACTTGGGGCACTCATCGACAGCGAACTCGAGCGTGTTCGCGCCGAAACCTCGACCTTCACACCTCCCCGGGTTGCGTTCCTCTACGTACGCGGACCAGCTGGCGTCTACTTGCTGGGAGGACCGGGGTCCGGCCCCGACTCGATCATCGAAGCGGCCGGTGGGATCGATGCGGGAACGGCCATCGGACTCGACCTGCCGTTCACTCCTCTCACACCTGAGGCCTTGGTCGAGGCGGCGCCCGACATCTTGCTCGTCACCACGACCGGCCTTGCGTCGGTCGACGGCTTCGACGGTCTCCTCGAACTCGTGGGTGTGCAGCAGACACCAGCCGGTAAGGCTCGTCGGGTGATGACGGCTGAAGACGGCCTCCTCTTCAGTTTCGGGCCGCGCACGCCGGACTTGGTGGCCGGGCTCCGAGCAGAAATGATCGTGCAGATGGAAAAGGTTCCGGCATGAGCCGACGGCGCGATCACGTGGCGACGTTCGACCCACGCATGGTCGCGTTGGTCCTCGTGGTCATGTTGTTGGCCACGGTCCTGCTCTCGGCGGCCATCGGGGCGTATCACGTCTCGGTTGGAGACGTGTTCGGAGCGGTGCTCCGTCGAATTGGGGTCATGTCGGGCGATCCGAGTGACCCGATCGCTGACGAGCTGATCTGGTTCATCCGCCTTCCGCGCATCGTTCTCGGAATCCTTGTCGGTGCATGCTTGGCGACCGCTGGTGCTGTGATGCAGGGGGCGTTCGCCAACCCGTTGTCCGAACCGGGCATCGTCGGTGTGTCGTCAGGTGCCATGGCGGGTGCGGCGTTGCAGATCGTGACCGGCTTTGCTCCTTTCGGGATCTGGACTCTTCCGGTTGCGGCGTTTCTCGGCGGTCTGGCTGCAGTGGCAATCGTGTATGCCACAGCTCGCCACGATGGTCGAACCGAGACGATCACTCTCATCCTCATGGGTGTGGCACTCAACGCGCTGGCCGGTGCGATCATCGGACTTCTCGCCTATGTGGCCGATGACGCGTCGTTGCGTTCGCTCACCTCGTGGACTCTCGGTTCTCTCGCCCAGTCCACGTGGGAGAAAGTGTGGATCGTGGCTCCAGCGGCGGCGCTCGGCATGATCGGTGCGTTTTCGCTCCGTCGCACACTCGACTTGTTGTCACTCGGTGACCGAGCGGCCCGTCATGTGGGCGTCGATGTCGAGAAAGCACGCATTCGCGTGCTCGTGGTGGTGGCGATTCTTGCCGCTTCGGCAGTGGCGGTCTCGGGCATCGTTCTCTTCGTCGGTCTCTTGGTTCCGCACGTGGTCCGCTTGTTCGTGGGCCCCACTCACAAGAATCTTCTGCCGTTGTCGGTTCTGTTCGGTTCGGTCGTGGTGGCTCTGGCTGATCTCCTGGCTCGAAACATCGTCGAACCGGCCGAGCTTCCACTCGGAGTCCTCACGTCGATCCTGGGCGCCCCGGTCTTCATTTGGCAGTTGCGCCGTCTGCGCACCCGGCACGGAGGGTGGGCGTGAGCAAACTTCGTGCTCGTGGCGCGTCGCTCGAACGCGATGGAACCGTCTTGTGCTGTGATGTCCACGTCGAATTCGAGGCGGGACAACTCGTGGCCATCGTGGGTCCGAACGGCGCTGGCAAGTCGAGTCTCTTGGCGCTGCTCGCGGGTGACCTCGAACCAGCCGACGGGTCGGTCGATCTCGACGGGGCGAGCCTGGGATCGGTGGAGCCGTTGGAGTTGGCGCGCCGTCGTGCAGTTCTTTCGCAATCGAACAGTGTCGCCTTCCCGTTCTCGGTCGCCGAGGTCGTCACCATGGGACGCTTCCCCTGGTCGGCGCAGTCGAGTGCGGCAACTGATCAGCGGATCGTGGCCGAGTCGATGGCGGCCACCGACGTTTCTCACTTGGCGCGCCGTCGTATCACCACCTTGTCGGGAGGTGAAGCCGCCCGAGTGGCTCTGGCTCGAGTTCTCGCCCAGGACACCTCCATCGTGCTGCTCGACGAACCGACCGCATCACTCGACATCAAGCACCAGGAGATGGTGTTCGACCTCCTCCGAGCCAAAGCGAAGGGCGGGGCTCTCGTCATCATCGTGGTGCACGACTTGGAGGCGGCGGCCGCCATTGCCGACCGTCTGATCGTGATGAACGACGGCCGAGTGGTGGCCGACGGTCGACCCGATCAGATCCTGTCGTCGGAGCTGTTGAGTGACGTCTATGACTATCCGCTGACTGTGAAAGCCGATCCGGTCAGTGGTTCACTGGAGATCCGGCCTCGTCGGAATCCCCCGACCGGCCCCTAGAGCGGAGGTCTCTCCATGAAACGAGTCGTGCGTCGTGCGTCGGCCGTCGTCGCTTCTCTCATCCTCGTTGCATCGTGTGGAGGGTCCGACGATTCCGCCGGAACGTCGGTGGCCGACACCGCTGCGGAAATCACGACCGAACCGCCTGTGACCGAGGCTCCAACGACCACCATCGCCGAGACCACGACGACTGCGGCTCCGGCTGGACCGTCGGTCGAGATCGTTGGCGGAGTCACCGACTTCCCGTCCGATGCCGAAACAGTGGTGACCGTCATCGGTTCGGGCTTCACCGACCTCGCTTTAGGAAACCGTCCACCTCTCGATGGACTTCCTACCGGTGTATACATCGTCGTCGGTACCTTCGATGAGGAGTGGCAGCCATCCACTGGTGCCGGCGCGTCGACTCGTCGGACCGACGCCATGAATCAGATGTGGGCCATGCCAGCCGATTCACGTGACGTGCTCGACCCGGACGGACTCCTTCCCAACGTCTTCGTTCTCGACCCGGAAGGCAACTTCTCGGTCGAGATTCCGGTGAAGAAGCCCGAAGGTGAAGGCATCACGGCCATCGCCGTGTACCCGGCCAGCGGTGCCATCAAGGCCGAGCACGAGTTCTTGATCCCGATCACGTTTTCGTGATCAGAGTGTCGACAGATAGTCGTTGAGACCTCGACCGACCAGATCGGCGGCGTCGTCCGATGGGTGGTCGGTATAGCTGTAGAGGCGCACACCGTTCACGATGTGATCGCATATGTCGTCACAGAACACGTCGGTGGCATCGAACACCGACACCGATGCTCCGACGTCTGAAGCAATTCGATCGAGCATCGAGCGATACTTCTCGGTGTCACTCAGAAACTGAGTGCGGGTGGTCGAACACGTTGGATTGTCGGTCACCAGTAGCGCGTTGAGGAATCCGATGGTGGAACGACGTTCCGAGCAGTCTTCGGGAGCCGCAAGCGCCGGATTGTCGACAAGAAGAACGACCTTCTTGCCACCGTCGGTGAGACGTCGAACGGTTTCTCGAAGTGCCGACTCCACCTTGTCGTAGAGCGGGCTGTCGGGTAGCCACGTGAACTCCGTCTCGACGGGATACTCGAACATGGCTCGGACAGCACCTTGTAGCACGACCACATCGATACGCGGATCAGCGATCACGGTGTCGACGGCCGGAATGATCAATGGTTGGAAGCGTTCGTGAGCCGGCTCGTCGGAAATGAGTGGCACCGCCGAACCCAGACCAAGTGTCCCTCCGAGAATCGTCCAGTAACGATCATCGCGCGATGTTCGGATGAATCCGCCGATCAGAGTTGTTGCCTTGCTGTCGCCGATGAGTGCATACGTCGCCGAACCGCGCACATCGGTTCGGCAATCGGCGAAGAGCACTTCGATGTCGAAAGGCAGACCGCAGCCAAAGGACGAGATCAGATCGATGTCTCGCACTTCGCCTGGGTCGATTGCGATGTTGATGTCGTTGAATCGACGTTGACTGATGCCGTTCTGCTGGAACGTGAATGCACCAACACCACCGATGATCACCACGGCGGCGACGAGTCCGGCCACCACGGTGCGTCGTCGTCGGTGGAAGCGCAGAGGTCGTTCGATCAGTCGATAGGTGAGATACGCGAGAAGTACCGAGAGGACGACGGCACCAGTGCGAACCACGGCCGACGGTACGTTGCTGGTGATGATGCGGGCGTAGACCAGAAGTGGCCAGTGCCAGAGGTAGAGCGGGTACGAGATGAGGCCGATGCCGATCATGAGTCGGCGTGACAGGAGGTGTCGTCCCCACCACGACTGGGGACCGCTGGCGATGAGGAGTGCTGCGCCGAGAGTCGGGGGTAGCGCGTTCCATCCGGGAAAAGAACTGTTGCCGTCGAGAGTGAACATCGGAACGATCACGAGGATCATGCCGAGTGATGCGACGGCGTGAGTCCGTTGTACCCCGATGCGGAGGTGCACTGGTCCATGGCGGAACGCCACACTGGCGAGCAAGGCGCCGATCAGCAATTCCCAGAAGCGGCTGATCGGGGAGTAGTAACCCCCCACCGAATCGAGAGCGAGAAGTCCGAGCAGGAACGACGCGACTAGCAAAAGGATCGTCGACACCACGACGTTGGAACCGACACGCCGTCCGAAGCGGAACATTCCCCAGAGAAGCAGAGGCCACACGATGTAGAACTGCTCCTCGATACCAAGTGACCACAGGTGGACGAGGGGCTTCACCTCCGATGCCGTGTCGAAGTATCCGGCTTCGGCCCAGAGGAACAGATTCGAAACGAAGAATGCGCCACCAGCGACGTGTTTGCCGAGTTGCTCGAACTCCTTGTCGAAGAGCGACACCCAACCGAGTGCGTACGTGGATGCGAGGACGACGGCCAGAGCCGGGAAGATTCGTCGAACGCGTCGGTCGTAGAAACCCCGGATGGTGAACGTGTCGTTCGTCAGACCACCGAGGATGTTGGTGGTGATGAGGAAGCCGGAGATGACGAAGAAGACGTCGACTCCGACGAAGCCTCCGGGAACCATCCAGGGAAAGGCGTGGAACAAGACCACCGATCCGACGGCGATGGCACGTA
>Ga0181579_10000593_pt1 | contig 29680 bp, 25 predicted proteins | sample 071ome_24_FD_132996 | JGI IMG/M metagenome (GOLD analysis project Ga0181579, IMG submission 132996) | Coastal salt marsh microbial communities from the Groves Creek Marsh, Skidaway Island, Georgia - 071402CT metaG (megahit assembly) | ecosystem: Environmental > Aquatic > Marine > Intertidal...
ACTGAGTTCAACGCCTTAGCAAATCAGTACGCCGACGCGATGCGTGATCAGGGCTTGGTCCGCAACGACCGAGTCTGCGTCATGATGGAAAATCGCATTGAGTTTCTGGCATTACTGGTGGGATTGAACAAGCGGGGCGTCACCGCCGGCTTGCTGAACACCAACCTAACCGGCCGCTCTCTTGAGCATTGTATAAACGTAATCGAAGCCAAGAAGTGTATTTTTGGCGGCGAGTGCGCTGCGGCGGTTGCGCAAGTGCAGGCAGATCTCGCCTTGGCCTCGCCCCAGGACTTTCTGTTCATCAGCGATGCGCCAAACAATGACACGCCTTGCCCCGCTTGGGCCTTGGATCTGGGCGAGTTACAGGCCAGGGCCAGCGTCGAAAACCCCAGCGAAACCGGACTCAACACCTTGGGTCAGACTGCTCTGTATATCTACACCTCCGGCACCACGGGGCTTCCCAAGGCTGCCGTCATGTCCAATCGCCGCTACCTCATGAGCGCCGACATGTCAGGCATCGCGGGTCTGAAAACCAAGCCCGGCAACCGCATCTACCTGTGTCTGCCCCTGTATCACGCAACCGGCCTGCTGTTGGGCGTAGGCTCGGCGTTAACCACCGGGGCTAGCATGTATGTGCGCCGGCGCTTCTCAGCTAGCGCATTTCGCAGTGATATTCGAGACAACCACTGCACGCACATGGTCTACATAGGAGAGCTGTGCCGTTATCTGACCAATATCCCCGAGGAAACCGGCGACTCGAAGATTCCCCTACATTCGCTTATGGGCAACGGTATGCGCCCTGACATCTGGATGAAGTTCAAAAATCGCTACGGCATTAAGCGGATCTGTGAGATTTACGGCGCCTCGGAAGGGAATGTGGCCTTTGCAAATCTAATGAACAAAGATCTCACCGTCGGTATGACCTCGGCAGAAATTGCATTGGTACAGTACGACGTGGACCAGGATGAGATTATTCGCGATGCCAACGGGCACTGTGTGGAAGTCAGCCCCGGCGAGCCAGGTCTGCTTCTGGGCAAAATTACCCCCGATACCGTCTTTGAAGGCTATACCGATCCCAACGCCACCGAGGGCAAGATCTTGCGTAACGCGCTGGCGGAGGGCGATGCTTGGTTTAACACCGGAGATTTGATGCGCGTGGTTGATGTGGGCTACACCTTAGGCTTCGACCACTATCAGTTTGTTGACCGTGTGGGCGATACCTTTCGCTGGAAGTCGGAGAACGTATCCACCAATGAAGTTGGCGAAATCATTAACGGCTTTGAACAAGTCAAGTTCTGCAATGTCTTTGGCGTAGCAATCCCGGGAGCCGACGGGCGCGCGGGTATGGCGTCACTCACCTTGAATGAGGGCGTTGAAGCCTTGGATCTGGAGCGCTTTTCTGCCTATGTGCGTGACGTTCTTCCAAGCTACGCGGTTCCTGTGTTTTTACGAATTGACGAGGACATTGACGTCACCGGTACGTTCAAAATGTTGAAGGGCGACCTGCGCAAGCAGGGCTATGATATCGGGCAAATTGAAGGCCCTGTGTACGTCATGAAAAACGGCACGTCAGTCTACGCCGAATTAGAGGCCGACTACGTGGAAGCGCTCAATAGCGCCAGTGCCGGCTTCTAAGTCGGGGGGTTGTGCCCCCACCTTGCTGTTGGACCTAGGAGGCGTTGTTCTCGGCATTGATTTTCACCGGGTCTTCCAATTCTGGGCGCAAGCTGCCGCAGTAGAGCCGTCACGGTTTTATGATCAGTGGCGCCTAGATCAAGCGTATAAAGAGCACGAGGTAGGCAAACGTGATTTTCAAGCCTACACCCAGCACTTGGCCACAACTCTGGGTATTTCGATGAGCCAACATCAATGGCGTGAGGGGTGGAACGCCCTCTGGACCGAACCTCATCGTCAAGTCGCCGCTCTCTTTCCGCAACTAAAGAAGCGTTTTCATCTTTGTGCGTTCAGTAACACCAATGCCGTTCACGCCGAAAGTTTTCTGCAGCGCTACCCTGATGTTATGGACCATTTTGATCACCTGTACCTGTCCCACGAAGTGGGCTTTCGCAAGCCCGAGGCCGACGCCTTTAAACAGGTTTGTGCGCTAATACAGACCGATCCCAGCCAAGTTGTCTTTCTCGACGACAGCGAAGAAAACGTTGAAGGTGCCCGGGCAGCCGGGCTGACTGCCTTTCTCACTCGGGGAGAAGCTGAAGTGCTGCGGGTTCTCAACACTCTGTAGTGGCCACTTAAACTCCGCTTACAAGACGGACTGCCAGTTCATAGACTCGCCAAATTCAGTACGCTAATCAGCGCCAAGGCCTCATCCCGATGGTTGCCGCAAACATCCGGCTCGGGGGCAAAACCCGCACAAAAATCCGGCCGCAGCGACGAGCCGAAGAGTCTACAGGCCATCGAGTCGTCAAGGTGAACGCAGGCCACACCCGAGGGCTTGCCATCGGGCATGCCGGGTATCGGTGATGTGATGCTGGGCGCGATGCAGCAGGCGCCGCACCCGCGGCGACACTTCATTGGTTCAATTTGTGGGCCAGTGCCGCGTACTTTTCGACCATCGGCAAAACCTCATCGGCGGTCCCAGAGGGCAGGGCAAAAATCACACGGTCAAAACCCATTTCCATAAGGGACTCAATAGCTCCGGCGTCTGGGCCCACACCAAAGATGCTGAAATTCGGCTGCCCCTCGCGGCCGGCTGACTCCCACGCTTCACGGGTTTGAGCGATACCCGCGGCGTAGTCAACGGCTCCGCTCGCGCCGGCCCGACGAGCGTCCTGATAGATAGGGAACCAGCCGTCACCGTATTCCGCTATGCGCTGGTAGACGAATCGCGATGAGGCCCCCAACAGAATTGGCGGCCCTCCCGCTTGTACTGGTTTGGGGTGCGCCCATAGCTTGTCGAAGTCGACATAGTCACCATGAAACTCGGCTTCCTCTTCGGTCCAAATTTGTCGCATGGCCAAGACACGCTCGCGTAAAATCTTCCAGCGGTGCGCAAAGGGCGTGCCATGATTTTCCATTTCCTCGGCGTTCCAACCCGCGCCCACACCTAACTGCAGTCGCCCGTTGGAAAGAAAATCCAAGCTGGCCACCTGTTTGGCCATCAAAATGGGGTCCCGTTCGGTGACCAAGGAAATGCCGGTACCAATTTTCAGCGTTGTAGTTACCGCCGCCGCCATGGATAGGGCTACAAACGGATCATGGGCATGCCAATACTGGCGCGGCAGCTCAGCGCCCCCCGGCCATGGCGAAATCCGGCTTGCGGGGATGTGGGTATGCTCCGGTAAAAAGAGCGATTCAAAACCCAAGGCCTCGGCTTCGCGCGCCAACGTCTCTGGTGCGATGGCGTAATCCGTCGCAAAAATGAAAAGTCCAAAATCCATAGTTCGCCTCCCGTGTGTTCAAGCCAAAGCTTAAACCAAATTCGGCGACTTGGTTGGGATCAGAGATTTACCGACTGCAGCTGGGCCATGTTACGGTCGATCTTGGCAACATAACGCGAACCGGCAGCATGTCTCTTGGAATTTATCCCAACATTGTACGCCGACAAAGCGCAGGCTCGGTCACCCTCACAGCGTTCCAGCAAGTAGCCAAGCACTTGAGTGCCGCAGTAGATATTTTGCTCTGGGTCATACAAATCTGCGCGCCCGCAAAATTCGCCCCAATAGTGCGGGCGTACCTGAGCGGGACCCACCGCGCCTACATGAGACTGAACCGCTTTACGAAAGGAGCTTTCAGCGAATACTAAGCTGGCGACCAGTTCCGGCTGCAGTTTTTGGCGATCCGCAGCCTCCAAAATCCAGTCCGAAAATTCCAGCGCCACATCGGGCCGAAGGCCAAAACCCGCGACCAATTTTCGGGAAAAAGCTCGGGCCTGTTCAAGATGTGTTTTGCTCGGTAATTGAGGAAGCGACACGGCCAGCGTTTGCACAGGACCATGTTGATTCAACGTCAGCGGTTGCGCCGCTTGCTGCTGCGACTCTGCCAAGGGCTCATCAAACACCAAGTTTACAAGGACAAACAGCAGCACAAGTGCAAACGAGGCGCCTATGCTTCGTATTTTCTGCAGTCTCTTGAGCAAATTCTGGGCCAAACTCCTATAACCGGAGACGCCAGAACTTGTACTGTGCTCAACCATGGTGATGACCCCGCATCTGTGGGATGTAACGTGCGGCGAAGACTGCCCAAGACAATGTGATAAAAAAGTGAAAAAAAATGGAGAAAAAAGGGAGGCGGCCCACAAAATGTAGACCGCATCACATTGACAGGCCCCTTTTTTCAGCCCGCGCGTAGCGCATTGATGATGGCAGCGCGTTGCTCTTCATTGGACACGGGGAAAGATGCTGACGTGCGGTCTACAAAGCCACCATAACGACGCAACATTTCAGGCGCAATTTCCGCAGGTTCTCCCATAACCCCAAAGGCATTGATCATGTCATCGGTAATCAGGGTGCCCATCTCTTTCCAGCGGCCCTGCTTGGACATGGTATTCAACTCGCCTTGCAGATCGCCCATTCCGATGGAGTCGAGTACGCCCTTGTAAGCCGGAGTCGAGCCGTAAAAGGCAATCCGCTCTTGGGTTGCCACTTTGCTGGCTGCGAACTCTTCTTCGTTTCGCCCGGTCACCACAAAACAAGAATAAGACAATTCAAAGCCCTCTCGGCTCTTACCCGCTTTAGCCAGGCCTGCTTCGATAGCAGGCAGCGTGACGGAATCAATATAGGCTTGGGTGCTGAACGGGTGGATAATCATTCCGTCCGCCACTTCACCAGCCACCTCGGTCATCTTGGGACCAACAGCCGCCAAAATCACCTTCGGCGCACCGTACTCGGTATCTCTGGGGGTAAAGGCCGGCGTCATCAACGTGTGCTGGTAGTGCTCGCCCACAAACTGCAGCGGCTCGCCCTCATACCAATTCGCCCAAATTGCTCGCATGGCCAAAATCAGTTCACGCATTTGGGCTGCGGGACCGCCCCAAGGCATGCTGAACCGCTTAGTTATGTGAGGCTTGATCTGGGAACCAAGCCCCATGGTAAACCGCCCTTTCGAATAAGCATTCAAGTCGTGACCGATATTCGCAAGGTTCATCGGGCTTCGTGCAAAGGCGACAGCGATTGAACTGGCTATCTCAAGCTTTTCACTGTGCTCAGCCGCAAGCAGCAGCGGAAAAAAGGGATCGTGGTTCATCTCGGCCGTGCGCACTCCATCGTACCCTTGGGCTTCAATGCCTTTTACGGCTTGAGGAATTTCATGGAGGTTAAGATTAATACCAGTATCTACTTTCATCGTGCGTTCCTTATTAATTGTTTGGTTTTAACTGTCTGGTTTTGCAGAACCGAGCAACGCTGGCCCTAGGCAGACAATTGACGAATGATTTCTAGCCGTTTGTCTTTTGGAATATTTGCGTAAGCTGCCGATGTTCGGTCGACAATATCGCCATAGCGGGCCTTCATTTGCCCCGCGATGGTTTCGGGTTCGCCTATCACCGCGAATTCTTTCATGATGTCCGGGGTTATCAGCTCACCCATCTCGTCCCAGCGCCCCTGTTTGGACATCGTATTCAGTTCGTCCTGCATCTCGCCCACACCAATACTCTCCAGAACCGGCCGGTAGGCTGGCGTCGATCCGTAGAAGGCGATCTGTTTGCAGGTGGCGATTTCGGCCTCACGCATTTCTTCTTCGGTTTGACCCGTGACGACAAACGCGGGATAGCTGATTTCAAAATCGGCCCGGGACTTTCCAGCCTTGGCGAATCCTCGCTCTAGCGCAGGCAGCGTGGTTTCACGCAGATACTTTTCCGTCGTGAAGGCATGAGCAATGACTCCATCAGCCACTTCCCCAGCAACTTCAGTCATTTTCGGACCAACGGCCGCCAAGAAAACCTTCGGCGCACCATAGTCATTATTGGTGGGCGTAAAGAACGGGGTCATGAGGGTATGCGTATAAAACTGACCGGTAAATTCCAAAGGCTCTTGTTGATGCCAGCAATCCCAGATTGCGCGCATGGCCATGATGTATTCGCGCATTCGCGCTGCAGGACTAGACCAAGGCATGGAAAAACGTTTAGTGATATGGGGCTTGATTTGAGAACCCAGACCCAAAACAAAACGACCTTTTGAATAGGCGTTTAAATCGTGCCCAATATTCGCCAGCGTCATGGGCGAACGAGCGAACGCCACCGCTATCGAGGTCATTAGCTCGACTTTCTCGGTGTTCTGAGCTGCAACCAGCAGCGGGAAAAACGGATCGTGCGCCGTTTCCGCCGTCATCACGCCTGCGTAGCCCATTTCTTCCAGTTCAGAAGCTTGTGCACCTACGGTGCTTAGATTCAAACCAACGCCACCATCTACTTTCATTTTATATTCCTCTCTTCTGCCTTCTCACACTCGCCCAGCACGTCCAGCGCTGGAGCTTAACGTAATTTCACCGGGCCGCTATTCTGATGCTTGAGCCTGCTGGGGGAGTTGCTCACACAAACCTCGCACCGGTTTACCGCTATGTTCATAGGTCTGGCCGTCGCTTTGCAGCTCAGCCCAATAATGACAAACCGATACCTCATCCTCTTCAAAGGAAAGCTCGTATAACAGGGCATTTGGATGTTTAACCTTGCCAACTTGATGCGCAGACAGCCCCAGAAAGTGACCCAAGGCTGCCCTTGAAACTACCCCGTGGGTCACAATGCCAAGACATTCGGGTTGTGCCCATTGATCCAATAACGACGTGAACCGCTCGATCAGATCTGGGATATTTTCGCCGCCACCGGGCCGATGAAAGTAAGCGTCGGCATTGCGAGCTGCCCAGTCTTGGGGGTACTCGCTGCGCACCTCATCCAGAGTTTTACCTGACCAGCGACCGCAATCCCTTTCAACCAAGTTGTCCGAATAGTGCAACGGCACGCCCAGTGACTGATTAATCAGATCGGCGGTAGCTCTCGTTCGATTGGCCGATGATACCCAGCAACACGCCGGGGTCCTCAGCTGCGTTACCAGCCGGCCATGGGCAAGGGCTTGCTGTCTGCCTCGGTCGGTAAGAGGCGAGTCCAGCCGCCCCTGCATGCGACCGGCCACATTCCACTGGGTCTCGCCGTGGCGAATTAAGTAGATTTTCTTCGCAGTCATTTACGCAGGTCTATCAGGCTGAGTTTCATCCCGACTAGCCGAATTGAAATGCTTGCGCTGTGAAGGCCGCAAAGGTTCGCTCCACATCCTCTCGATTACCTGCCAACGGCGCTATGATGTGGGTATCAATACCGCCGTCGGCATCTGCTTGAATGCGTTCTTGAATTTCATCCTCGTTACCAATGATCGCGATCTCGTCAATCATCTCATCGGACATAGCGCTGGCAGTTTTGTCACGGTCCTTGGCCGCCCAGCCCTCGGCAATTTGTGCAGCAGCCTCGGTGTAACCTGCCCAGGCGAGGAAATTGTTGTAAACCGGCGTCGCATAGTAGGGACCAAAAGCAGCCCGGAACAAATTGCGACCGTATTCTTTATCGTCTGTGCACAGGACCATGGCCCTGTTGACGATTTCCACATCCGCTGGATTTTTCCCCGCCGCTTGAGCACCCATGGCAACGTGTTCCATCATCTTGGGCAGCGCGGCCTTAGGCCAGAGATTAAAAATTACGCCATCACCTACTTCTGCAGCCATTTCGATCATCTTCGGACGCAATGCTGCCAGATAGATGGGTGGTGCATTTTCCATCGGCGCCTGACGATAACCGCGGCTAAACACAGTTTCGCCATCGTAGTCGGTCTTAGCGCCGGTCAGCATGATCTTCACAAGCTCAGCAGTTTCCCGTACCCGGGTCAGAGGTTTTTCCAACGGAATGCCATTGAATTGCCCCATGATTGTTTGACTTGAGGAGCCCAGTCCTAAAATGAAGCGCTCTGGCAGGAGTTGCCCCAAAACGTTGGCGGAGGCCGCTAAGACAGAGGGAGACCGGGTATAAACGGGCGTTACCGCCGTACCAATTCGGATGTCACTGGTTTGGTGGGCAATGGCTGCAACTTGAGTCAATGTATCCGGCGCCCCTGAATCACTGAACCACGCATCCGGAATGCCGTTTTCCTCGGCCCAACGAATCCGATCAATCGTGTCGGTAATTCGTGGTCCTGCTGGTAACGTGACTGCTATGCGCTTCCTCGACATGAAATCCCCCATCAAAAATTTAGAAAGAAGAAGCCTCGCACTTTGCCCTCTATGAGATCAAGCCGTATCCTCGGCTTTTTCGTATTAGCTGAGGACGGCATGAGCGACGTAGAACTAACCCCCGTAAGAGAGGCCCATAAATTCGATACCCAAGCCCTAGAGCGATACCTGCAGGAGCATGTGGAAGGCTTCGCCGGTCCGATGGAGATTAAGCAATTCGAAGGGGGGCAATCAAACCCGACTTTCCAGTTAATCACGCCAAACCAGCGCTACGTCCTGCGCAAGCAGCCACCGGGAGAACTGCTGCCATCCGCTCACCAGGTGGATCGAGAATACCGAGTCATGCATGGACTTTGGGAAACTGAAGTGCCCGTTCCCAAGATGTTTTGTTTGTGTGAGGACCCTGCGGTTATTGGCACCAAGTTCTATGTGATGGAAATGGTTGAGGGCCGCTTGTTTACGGAAACCCGTCTGCCCAACGTCAGCGCGGAAGAACGTATGGCCATTTACCTTGATCTCGCCCGAGTGATGGCCCTGCTGCACAGCGTTGATCCAGCATCCATTGGCCTGGAAAACTTTGGACGCCCTGGCAATTACTATGAGCGTCAGATCGGACGTTGGAGCAAACAATACATCGCGTCGCAAACAGAGGACTTGCCGGCCATGAACAAGCTCATGGAGTGGCTGCCGGAAAACATTCCCGCAGGCGCGGGATCCGTAATTGTTCATGGCGATTACCGCTTGGGCAATGTATTGATTCACCCCACCGAACCAAAAATCGTCGCGGTGCTGGATTGGGAGCTATCAACCTTAGGTGACGGTTTGGCGGACCTAGGCTATCTGTGCCAGGACTATCACGGTGACGCCTATGACGATGAGGGGCTAGCCGGCGCCGATTTCGCGGGCCTCAATTTGCCTACCGAAGAAGAGTTCGTCGCCGAATACTGCAAATACGCGGGCCGCGATGGCATCGACAACTGGCACTTTTATCTCATCTACAACATGTTCCGCTCTGCCGGAATTATTCAAGGCGTGTACAAACGAGGCCTAGACGGTAACGCTAGCTCGGCCAAGGCACTGGAGTACGCAGACGCCGCGCGCCTTAGATCCGAGCGCGGGTGGGCGCTGGTGGAAGCAAGTGGCGGCTAATCAGGCTCAGACGCCGGTCAATTAGCCGATACAAAAAAGGGGGCCAAGGCCCCCTTTTGCTTCACGCCGTTGCGCAATCGCCACTACGATCTTCGCGCACGCTTGGCTTAAAGCATTTCTTCCGCCACCACCTGCAGCGCGGCTGGGTTTTGGCAACCCAGCAACATACTGGATACATGACCATGGCTGCCCGCAGTCTTCCAACGAGCCAGACGCTCACGGATTCGCTCAGCTGGGCCCACTAAGGCACAAGCGTCTATCAATTCCTTAGGCACAGCCGCCATGGCTTGGTCTTTTTTACCGGCCAGATACAGATCCTGAATTTCCACCGCGGCGTCTTCAAATCCTAAACGCTTGCAGTAGTCATTGTAGAAGTTCTTGTCTCTTGCACCCATGCCGCCAATGTACAAAGCCATCTGGCCGCGCACCGGCATCATGCATTTGTCCACATCATCGCCCATGACCACGGTGACAAAGGGAGCAATTTCGAACTGGGTTAAATCCTTGTCACCGGCCTTGCTGAAGCCTTTTTCAATGGGTGCTTTGAAAACCGAGTACTGTTCGGGATCCATCCACACTGGGAAGAAACCGTCAGCCACTTCCGCAGCAGCGGCAACACCGTTATCGGTAATTGTGGCGGCAAAGATGGGGATATCTTCCTCGCAGTGCAAAATGCTTTTTAGCGGCTTACCCAGACCCGTAGCGCCTTCGCCCGTATAGGGCAAGCTGTACATGCTGCCTTCAAAAGTAAGTGCGCCCTCCCGAGCAAAAATATTTTTCATAATCTGAACGTATTCACGCAGCCGACTGACCGGTTTGCCGTAGGGTACGCCGTGCCAGCCTTCAACAACCTGCGGACCAGAGGCGCCTAGGCCGCAAATAAACCGCCCACCGGAGAGCTCTGCCAGACTCATGGCTGTCATCGCCGCCATGGCCGGGGAACGGGCCGGCATCTGCATAATGGCGGTACCAACCTTCAAACGCTCTGTTTGGGCCAAAATCCAAGCCGCTGGGGTGACCGCGTCAGAGCCATAGGCCTCTGCCGTCCAAAGCGAATCATATCCAAGATTCTCAGCATGCTTGATCGCTTCCATCCCAATACTAAATTTACGCCCGGAGTACCCGGCTATAATTCCCAGCTTCATAGTGACCTCTCTGTGTTGTTGTCTAGTTGTTTACTGGTTCGCCTGCCGACTACCCAGATACTGCATTATGTCCATTGATTCGTACATCCATTCAACCTCTGTGCCATCACCAGTGGCGCGCTCGATGCGCAAACAAGGCACCATGGATCGGCCGCCCCCTTGCAGGAGTTCCCTAAACGCTTCCACCTCGGTATGAATATCTCTCACAGGTAGCTCCATGCCCAGTTGGGCCACGTAGGCCCGTACTCGATGGCAAAACCCGCAGGTGTCGGACTTAAAAAGCTGATACGTCTCGCTCAAAGCAGTTCCTCGTTCATTGCCTATATTTTGCTGTATAACCGTCGTCAGTATAAGCGCGTTGAGCACCTGCAAACAGTGACCGGACTCCACAGCATGCGTAGACTGCGCAAGTAAAACAAATGCCACGTGAAGGAAGAGTAAATATGGCGCCGGCTGCAAAGAAAAAAACATCCTCACAGAGCGTTCAACGAACGCGCCTCCTCATCCTCGGCTTCTTGGGCCTGATGGTTGGAGGCTTTGTTATCACTACGTTTTATTTTGGCTCAGGTTTATCCCAGAACTCGATACCTCAAGCAGGTAGTGATTTTGAAATTATTGGGGACGTCAACATTGATGCCCCTGTGCGCGTGCTGAGTGTGGAAGAGTATTTCTCTTATGCGTGTATTCACTGCAAAAATTTCGACCCAAAGCTTGAAGCCTGGACAGAAACCTTGGCTGAGGATGTAAAGTTCCAGCGCAAGCCCACCGCCTTCTCTCGCGCTTGGGGGGTTCTGGCCCAAGGCTACTACGCTCTTGAAAAAGCCGATGCTCTTAAGGGCAACCACGAGCAATTATTCAAAGCCATTCACAACGGTCGCCGCAACTTCTCAAGCGGGCAAGACATCGCTGATTACCTAGACTCCGAGGAGCTACCGTCGGCTGAATTTATGCGCGCATTTAACAGTCGCGACGTCAGCCGTCGGTTGGCGCGGGCTGCCAGCGACACGCAACGCAACGATATCCGTGCCGTGCCCACCTTGGTTGTTGCCGGCAAGTACCGGGTTGATATCAACAATGGCGCCGACCGAGCGCTGGAAGTTGTCGACTTTCTTTTGGAGAAAGAGCGGGCTCTGATTCAGAGTGCTATGTAAGCCAGCGCCCTAGCTGTGCGACGCTGACCGCGATCTAGGATCAAAAACGATCTAGAATCAAAATAGCCGGCTCGCGTCGGCAATGCTCTGCCAAACCTCGTCAGCCAGAACCGCGCCATCCGCAGCGCCAGCCCCGCCAGCGTTGATCAGCACGTTGCGCCCGATACCGGCTGCCCTTGACGCTTCAAGATCGGATGCTTTATCGCCGAACATAACGCAGCGCCCAGGCTCCAGCCCAAACTCAGCAATACCTCGGAGCAACATGCCGGGCTTGGGCTTTCGACAGTGACACGACTGTTTGTAGCTGCCCTGTCCTTGCTCAGGATGATGAGGACAAAAATACACTGCGTCCAAGGCGATGCCGCGGGAATTGAATTGATCCCGCATCCAGTCAGTCAATATCGAAAAGTCCTGCTCGCTGTAAAAACCACGCCCGATTCCTGACTGATTTGTTACCACGATCAGCCGATACCCCAAGGCTGCAAACTGTTTGCAGGCAACGAAAACTCCGTCGATAAACTCAAAATCCTCAACGCGATAGGTGAACCCCCGGTCCACGTTTATCACACCATCTCGATCAAGAAACACCGCCTTATTCATCGCGGCATTCCCGGCGTTGTGGCTGGATTATCTTCTGCCGCCAACTTCTCAGTTACGCGGTCAAACATGTCCCGTACTCGCCCGACGCTTATCTCGGCCATAAGGTTTGCGCCTTTTAATCTTCGGCCCCAGCGCACAGAGTCAACGGAGCCGCCATGTTGCACCTGTAAATTTTCCTCATAGACCTCTACTACATTTTCAAGATACCCATAGGGACCAGTGCGCCTCGGGTTTGAATGCGCATACAAGCCGATCACCGGAGTTCCCACCGTCACCGCCATATGAGCTGGCCCCGTATCAGGTGCTAACAACAGGTCACTGTGCTTGAGGACGCACAGCAGTTGTTTCAGCGATGTTTGGCCCACCAGATTGATAATGTTACTGGTCGCTTTGCGGGCAATGGCGTAACTGAGCCGCAGCTCGGTTTGGGCAGGGCCGCCCGTTAGGACAATGCAGTACCCCTTCTCGGCGGCATGGTCGGCAAGACTGGCATAGCCTTCCACGGTCCAATTACGCTCGGCTTTACTGGCTGCGGGGGCTATGGTGAAGACCTTATCCCTGCCCTCCAGCGCTTGTAGCGCCCATTCCTCGTCTTGTGCCGAATAGGGCATTTCCCAACTGGGACCGGCATCGTCCGTACCAAGGGTTGCAGCGAACTCGGCAAAGCCCTCCAGCACATGCGGCTGTTGCTGGGCCCTGATGGTCCTAGAGATGAACCAGCCATGGCCCTCTTTTGCTCTGGCTTTATCGAAACCTATTTTTACGTCCGCTGAGACTATCGCTGCAACCAGATTGGCGCGCAGGGCCACCTGCATATGCAGCAGGACATTGAAATGACGCCCCCGAAGACTGTGCCGAAGCGCTGCGTAACCACGGACTCCGGCTCTCTTGTCAAAAACGATAAATTCAACACCGGGCAGTCCCTTCACTAGCTCGTATTCGACTTTGCCAATGACCCACGTCATCAAGGCTTGCGGATAACGGCGCTGAATCGCTTGCACCGCGCTGACCGCATGACAAACGTCGCCGATAGCGGAGAGGCGAATAATACAAATGCTGTTCGGCGTCCCTAATTCCGTCACGGCCCTATTGTCTTTGCATTGCGAAAAAACATTCTGGTTTGCGCCAGTCATAGAGTCAAAAATTGTTCTGCGCTACAGTGAAGAAAATCGAGAGCCCTCCAACACTTATGCCTGCCGATAACCACCCCACTGACAAGCTGACCTACCCACGAGGTCACCGACTAGTGATTACTTGGGTGAATCGCTCATGCGCTATCTTACGTCTGTCCAATACGCCAGATGCGCTTAACCAACGATGGTTTTGTTCAGCGCATTGGGCGGATCAAGGCAAAACCGTTGGCCAAAGTATTGGCCGGGGCACGACTCTTTTTTTCCGTGAAAACGATGTCACCTACGTGCTTCGGCACTATTGTCGAGGCGGATTCATTCGCAAATTCATCCAAGACAGCTATTTATTCACGGGTATCAGACGTTCCAGGGTCTATCGAGAGCTGGCGTTGCTTTCCAAACTCGATGCGATGCTTTTGCCAGTAGGCAATCCAGTTTCCGCAATGCTGACGCGACACGGTTTAAGCTATCGGGCCAGCATTATTACTCGGGCGATTCCCAACTCCTTGAACTTGCTTGAAATTTTGCGCCAGCGAGAACTGGCGAACGCAGAGATTGTCGCGATAGCTAAAACGTTGGCGAACTTTCACCGCCAGGGCGTCGATCATGCCGATCTCAACATCAGCAATATTCTTTTGGACACAGACGGGCAACCCTTTTTGGTGGACTTTGACCGTGGTCGAATCAAGCAGCCGAGCCAGCGTTGGCAACAGGCAAACATCAAACGCCTGCAGCGTTCGTTTACGAAACAAAAGCGCCTCAACCCTGAGCTCCCCTGGACCTCGGATCATTGGCATTTGCTCATGGCCACCTACGCCGACGAAATGGCGGGATAGTTAAGAAGCATCAGTCCCCATGTTGCCTAATGGCGTCGATGATCTTTGACGAAGAAAAGCCATCTATGAAACCAACTACTTTCACGGTTCCACCATTGGCCAAAACAAATTCTGCGCCGGAAATCTCATTAACCTGATAATCACCGCCTTTTACCAGCACATCGGGCAGCACTTGTTCGATCAAAGGCGCCGGTTTGTCTTCGTTTTCTTGCTCGCCAAAGGGAATCACCCAATCAACGCTGTTCAGCGCCTTGAGCACTCGAGCCCGAGCAGCAAGACCATTAATTGGGCGGTCAGCGCCCTTGAGCCGAGAGATCGACTCATCGTTGTTCAGCCCCACCACCAATCTGTCCCCTAGGGCGCGGGCCTCTTCCAGGTACGCAACATGCCCGGCATGCAGGATGTCAAAACAGCCGTTGGTGAAAACAATTTTCTCTCCGTTACCACGCGCCGCACTAATCTGCTCAAGGGCTGTCGATGAAGAGACATCTTCAGCGTCATCTTGATGGGCAGACTGTCCGCCGAGTCGGGCCCGAAGTTCTGCGGCCGAGACAGTCGCCGCGCCTAGCTTGGCGACAACCATCCCCGCCGCAACGTTGGCAATCTCAACAGCTTGCGCGGGCTTGAAACCTACCCCCAGCATTCCAGCAAGGGTCGCAATTACGGTATCGCCGGCCCCGGTGACGTCAGCCACCTCTCGAACCTGGGCCGCATAGTCGAACTTTTCCGTACCGGTTATCAACGACATGCCGCGTTCAGAGCGCGTCAGCAACATGGCGTCAATACCGCTGTGTTGAAGTAATCGACGACCTGACTCAGCGATCAAGCGCTCAGAGTCCGATGAACCGCCAGCCGCTGCAAACTCGCCCAAATTTGGCGTGACATAGTGAGCTCCCTTGTAGCGACTCAAATCCGAGTTTTTTGGATCCACCAAAACACATTTGCCGGCATCACGAGCCAAGCCGATCATTTTCTCGACCGCACCCAAGCTGCCTTTGTTGTAATCAGAGAATACGACCAAATCGCACTGACTCAGACACGACTTTAGCCGTTCAACCAATTGCTCGCTGAACTTGGGATCAAACGATTCCTCCAAGTCGAGCCGGACCACTTGCTGATGGCGGCTAACCACCCGCATTTTAACGACGGTTGGCTGCAGATCCTGTTGGACCAACTGGGACTCAATGCTCTCTTGCGTGAGCAGATGAGCTATTTTTTCCCCGTATTCGTCGGCTCCGACCAAGCCAATCAAAGTTACCTTGGCACCTAAGTGAGCAATATTACGAGCCACGTTCGCCGCGCCACCCACCTTGTCTTCTACCCGGTTAACCTTAACCACGGGTACCGGCGCCTCGGGTGAAATCCTGGCAGTGTCACCCAACCAGTAACGGTCCAACATCACGTCCCCGACCACCAGGATCCGCACCTGATGCAGCTGTGTTAGCAGCGATAAATCCATTCCCCGCCTCCGTTACTCAGACGCCAAGTCGATGGCCTCGCAAAGCCAATGGCCCAGAAACATATGGGCTTCCTGAATGCGGGCAGTTTCGTCGGATTTGATGACGACGGGCAACTGAGCGATGTCTTTTACGCTTCCGCCGTCGCGCCCTGTTAAGGCGACGGTATAGACACCCAGTTCATTGGCAGCCAGCAGCGCAGCGTTGATGTTATCGCTGTTCCCGGAGGTGGTTAGGCCGATCATCACATCTTCGGCCCTCGCCAAACCTTGAACTTGGCGAGCGAAAACCGTGGAAAAATCATAATCGTTAGAATGAGCCGTCAGGATAGAACTATCCGTCGTCAGTGCGATGGAAGCCAAGGGACCACGCTCTTTGCTGTAGCGCACCATAAATTCCGCCGCCAAATGCTGGGCGTCGGCGGCACTGCCGCCATTGCCAGCCCAGATGATTTTTCCACCCTGATTCAAACTCGCCATACAGCGATGCGCCAAGTCCGTCATTTGAGCTAGGTGTTCTTCCACGGTGGCAAAAACCGCACGGTGACGCTCTAAGCTTCGGGAAAAACTCGCCGTAAGCTGTTCCTGCTGCAAAGAAAGTTTCGGGCTTGCGGAGCTAGGATCTGAAGGCGATCTGCACATGAGAACTCCATTCACTGAGTTGCACTTCTTTGCATTACATTATCCACAAGGGGTTGAAAAAAACGACGCGCACATTACCTCATTTCTCGCGCTGTATTCGCATTCCCGTAACCAACAACATCATCCTCGGCTGTAACCTCGCCGGTTTGAGTTTCCAAGGCTGCCTCACTACCATGGCTTCTCAGCCTTACGGCAGCACTTGCAGGACACACCCTTTGTCAGCCCTGATACCAACGGATTCGATGAACAAGGCCGTCCGCGTGCTTTACATGACACACATGGCCATAGGCGATTTTGTGTACCAAGGCCCCCACCTCAAGGCGTTACAGCAAAAATTCCCCAACATCCAACTGGACATCTGGATCGATGACCTACGGGATAGAAGCAAGTCGTGGCACAAAAGACGCAATACCACGTTGTGCCAGTGGCTCGAGGACCAGTCCTTTATCCACAGTATCTATCCGATCGCTGAGAGTGCTTGCGAGCGTCAAGAACTGATCAAGCAAGCCCAAGAAAGGCATTATGACGTCATCTTTTTTATCGCCACCCAACGATGCGATCTGTATGCCAAGGTCGCGCGCGCGATCTCCAGCACAGCCAACATTGTCGGCACTCGATCCAAGGCGCTGCGAAATCCGATCCAATTGTGGTGGCGATTCAAACGGATCGACGGCTACTTACGGGAGCAAAGCATACCCGCCGAGTATCAAAACCATATCAGCGATTTGTACGGCTTTCGATTTCAAACATTAGTCGGTGCGAAATCCGCGACGGCAACCTTGCAGATTTCCCCGCCGGACATCTGGCACCAACGGGCCAGAGACCGACTGCGCAATCACGCTGACGAGACCGTTAAGCGCTGGCTGCTAATTAATCCTCTGTCCACCAGCGTGAAAAGAGACCTCAGTTGGGCAAAAACCTTGAGGCTGATCATCGCTTTGCATCAAACGCATCCGAGTCTCGGCTTCGTCCTCAACCTACCTCCGGACCAGCTGCAAACTTTTCAACGGAAGCTGGCAGCGGAACCTGCGGAACCGGCAATCAAAATCGTGCCCTTTACAGCAAAAGAACATTTTTACGAGCTGCCTGCCATGCTGAGCTGTGTGGACTATGTTGTCACAGTTGAAACCGCCATCATGCATTTGGCGGCCAGCGTCGGGACGCGACAAACAGCCCTTGTCAGAGACTCGGCAAAACATTGGCGACCCATGGGTGACAGTCAGGTCGTTGAATGTCAGGGCAACGTGGATTCAGTGGATATCACTGATCTGACAAAGCGAATAACCGCACATATCGGATAAAAACTCGCCGTTGTCCGCGCCTGCAACACGAACCGTTGAAACAGCGATCAATCGCTTGGTAAACGGCAATTAGGCCGCTAGTGCAAGAACAGCGATACAGACAGGTGTTGATAGCTTTGATCAAACACGCTTTTGCCAAGAGTCAGCTGAGTTTCTAGACGGTAGTTGCGCCAGTTCCGGGAGTTAAACAGTTCGACGTTGTAGCCCGTTTTGTAGGCAAACGCGGTGGGCCTACCGTCAATATTGGAATCGTTATCTACAACTCCCAGTTTGAGCTGCCAGAAATCGTTCCGCGACCCAAAATAGTCCAGCGACATCGTATGCACCTGAGAAGGTACTCCCTCGCCAAAAACCCGCTGATCGCCGCCAAAGTGGCCGAACACATTGCCATGGTTCGTGTTGCCGTATTTGTACGTGTCATTTAAATACCACGATGTCTTCCATTTATTCCATTCATAGCGCAGCGCAAGTGTTTGAGTGAGATCAGGAAAAAAGAACCCTACCGAATTGGCCTGATTACCAAGTTTGTAATTGGAATTACTGACCGTGTCCTCGCCTGCATGTTCAAAATACAGCTCAAATGGCTTGCCGCGTAAAAACATGTCCAACTGGCCCGTAATGGATGCCAGCTGATCCCCCGCTTCACGGTCGGGTTCGGCTAGATTGTCCGCACTGACTGGATCGACGAATGCCTTTAGAAAATCACCAAAACTCAAGTCTCGGGGGCCGCCCCCCAGCTGCATTATTCGGTTGAATCCAAGCTGCAAACCTTGAAACGGCTTGACGCTGAAATGAGTGCCGACAAGATTGGGCCTGCCATCGTAGAAGCTGCCTTGCCACCGGATGCCCTGCTCAACGCTGTCTAGTTTGCTGTAAAAAATTTCGAAGTTAGCGTCCCAGTAATTTTCCAGCGGTTCGCTGAAGGACACAGTCACCGACGGAGAGGGGCGTGCATGGTTACTGATCAACATAGCGCTGTGATCAAAGGGCGACCACCAATGTTCTTTGTAACCAACATCAAACTGCAGACGACCGAACCCTGCCGACACAAAGGTGTTGTAGTTCACCAAAGTCCCAGCTTCCGCTCGATAGCTCATACCGGCCTGAGCCAGAAGCGTCCGGCTGGGCCGCCAGACGCCATCCACGGAGAATTCCGCCCACTCTGTTGAAGACAGCCCGCGCTGATTTGCTAGCGTTGACGACGTATCCCCATCAACAGCCAACCCAATACCGGCTCGAACCAATTGGGCATCGCTGAGATAGGGTCTTATGCCATCCCGAATGGCTTGGTACAAAAGCGGGTGAGATGCGCGAATTCGCTCCGTCGAGGATGCTATCTGGGTAATCCGATAAGGTTTTGTTAGGGGCGCGGAGCCTGTCAGCGCCAGCATTTTCTCGACCTGGCGCTCCAGTCTCGGATCAGCGCCAAGGGGCAAATACGCGGTGGGGGCCGCTTTAGCCTGCATTGAGATCGCGACTAGGAAACAAAATAAGAGACCACTTAACGGTCGTGAAAAATCCATGCTCAGGTGCGTCCCTTCCTTTTTATCCGACGGCCTTTGACCCAGCGATCAGCGCATAAAAACGCGCCAGACCAACTCATCTGCGTCAGCGCGATAGCCCAAGGAACTGTACTTGGTTTGATTATCACTGGCGAGGCCCAACCGCTCATTTCACCGATACCGGCCACTTTCTCGCCCAGCCACGCATCGAACACCAGTGCCCGAACAACGAGGCAGCGGCGAGTCCACTGCCCTATCGGTTTCGCCTAGTGATCTAGAAAGACGCGGTTGCGCTTATTCCAAATTGACGGGGCGAGCCCAACTGAGTCCAACGGGTGTTGGAATAGCCGTCTCTCGGGTCATTGGGGAAGCTGAAACCTCGCAGGAAATAATTTTTGTCGCCCAGGTTTCGACCCCATACCGACAATTCCCAGTTGTTGACTTCGTAAGTGAGTGCACCGTTTAGCAGCGCATAACTCGGCGACAGTTCCCCATGACCGTCAGAGAAGTAGAACTCGTCTCGACCTTCGATGCTCAAATTGAGCTGCAGAGCATCCGAGAACTGATAGGCGCCGGCCACATAAAACTGATAGCTCGGTGCTTGGGCTTGGTCTCGGCCATCTAAGTTATCGCCATCACCGTTGATATAGTTTTCAAACTCCGTATCAAGCAACCCCAAGTTTGCCGACAGCAGCAAACGGTCTGTAGCTTGAAAAGCCAGCTCTAACTCCAAGCCCTGATTGAACCCCTCGGCACCGTTTCCGGTATAGGCAATGAACTCCGCGGAACCGTTCGAACGCGGCACGGTTTTGGACGTGGCAATTTGCACGTCCCGACGCTGCATGCGAAAAAGCGCAGCGGCCAGCTGTAAGCGTTCGTTAAACAGGCGTCCCTTGAAACCCACTTCCATATTCCAAAGGACCTCTGGCTCGAACAACCGTAAGTCCGCGTCCAACGAACCATCTGTATTGAACCCTCCGGCCTTATAGCCCCGAGTCACGCCGGCATACAGCAAACTGCCTGACTCTAAGGTGTGCTCGAGCAGCATCCTGCCGCCAAGCAAATCATCATCAGGAGCAAATTGAACGTTTTCAGAATCAACATAGTCGGACTCGTGTTGTTCTGCGCGAAGCCCCAAGGTCAAGCGCCAAACCGCCGTCAGATTGGTCGCCACCTCTCCATAGAGGGCAATGCGCTCCAAGCCATATTCAGAGGTCAAAAGCTCGGTTTCAAAGAAGTAATCTCGAATAAAGTCTACGTTTTTATCAAGGACATAAAGGCCCAGCACCCAGTCCACCCGACCGTCTGCCAGCCCTTGCCCGGGAGCCGAAAGCAGCCTGAGATCAACGGTCCCCGTCTCTACATCACGCAGATACAGATCCGTGGAGCGATAGCCGGCGGGATGGAAGCCTTCATACGCCCAGTCCTCGTCATAACCGTAGGCAATATCGCTATCAACCCAACCGATGGCCACTTGGCCCAGAACCCCATCACCCACTGTTCCGCTCGCGTTGAAGGCTGCGTAGGTTGTCTCTTGCACATCCTGACCCGGTTCATCCGACCGCGTGTTGCGGTCATTGTCGAGAGAGAACGCGTCATAACCGTTATCAACGTCGATGCGACCAGCCGCGAGCTGCCACGATCCACCAGCTTGCCAGTTGCCCTGAATTTTGCCCCGCAGGGTGCGTTCATCCCGGGCACCGGTGTCGTCTCGATTCAGGTAGACATTGTTATAAAAACCATCGTCCTGATACTGACGGGCACTCAACCGAAAACCCGTGCTGTCACTTAGTGGCCCACTAACCACACCGCCGATCCCCCGGGCGCCGTAGTTGCCGCCATCAAGCTGCAAAAAACCGGAGAGGGATTCGGAAGCATCTGGCGTCACCAGATTGATCAACCCCGCTAAAGCGTTAGCACCGTACAAGGTGCCTTGGGGGCCGCGCAGCACTTCAACCTGCTGAACATCGAAGAGCGTAGCCGCACCACCGATACCGCTCAGGTCAACGCCATCCACAAGCAAACCCACGGAAGCATTAAGTGGCTCCACAAACTGACTGCGCTCGCCGATACCGCGAATCTGGATGAATCTGGCTCTGGATGCGCCACTGGTGAGGTTAACGTTAGCTGCCCGGGACAGCAGTTCATCTAGGTGATTTATAGTGTCTGCGTTAGCTTCTGGGTTCAGCACCGAAACACTGCCAGGCACCTCGGCCGCAGTCATTGGCCTAAACTCAGCGGTCACCACAACCTCCTCCAAGGGCGTCGCTTGAGCAGAACAACCCAGCAACGCCATCAGGCCAGCGAGGTAAATCCTCAGCGCGCGCGCGGGAACTGGAAGTAATCGGGAAATGTAGTCCAGAGGTTTGAACATTTTTGGGCTCCAAAGTTATGGGGTGCCCAAGACAGATGACGCGGCATTTTGGTGACTCATGGTCAAAATGCATGCTCCTATTCCTACGCCGGTATTAACCGGTTCAGGTTCAAAGGGTCTAGCATCAACACGCTATCTCAGGCTTTCACCACCCCTTAGGCCCCGCCACCATAGGCTGCGCGAACTCCCCTGTCTAGTGGTTAGGGCACTTTGGGCGCAGGGCCGGTGTTCTAGTGCGAACATGAGACGATGCGTAAATAACAGGCGACTGGCCGTTGACTGCGTCCAGCGAAATTAGCCAGTCTCTTCCGCTACACTGCTAACTCAGAGAGCATCGGCTTCAACCGTAAGCAAGACATGGCGAAAAAAAACGCTTCAAACCAAAAGCAGACACCGCGAGGCAAGTCGAATTCCAAAGCTCAAAGCCAAGAGCGCTGGGGACGACGGCTGCGACGTTGGTTATTCCAGTTGCTCGCAAAAGCTTTTCTTTGGTCGTCCTTGATCATCATTCTCGTTGGGGCCGGCTATCTTTATTATCTTGATCGTAATATCAGCAAGACGTTTGAAGGTCGCCGTTGGTCCGTTCCAGCGCAAGTTTATGCCCAACCGCTGGAGCTGTTTCCCGGCAAACGCCTGACCAACGGCCAGTTGCAGGACGAATTAGAGCGATTGGGCTACCGAAAGACCGCCGATCTTTCAGCCCCCGGCTCATACCAACCGATTCCAGGCGGGGTAAATATTCATCTGCGAGGCTTTGCCTTTATGGAGGCTTCTCGCCCGTCAACTAAACTTCAGGTCATGTTCGTTGGCCGCCAGATCCAACGAATGAACAGTGGCGGCAAACCTCTGGATCTGATTCGACTGGAACCCGCCGTCATCGGCAGCTTCTTCCCATCACACGGCGAGGACCGAATAATTTTGGCTCCAAACCAAGTGCCGGATCTTCTGGCCAACGGCTTGAAGGCAGTTGAGGACCGCACGTTCGATGAACACAAGGGCTTTAGTGTCACCGGTATTGCCCGAGCAGCGCTGGTCAACCTGCGCAGCGGCAAACGGCAGCAGGGAGGCAGCACCCTGACACAACAACTGGTGAAAAGTTACTTTCTAACCAATGAGCGCACCATTGAACGAAAACTTCGCGAACTCGCCATGGCCGTCATTCTGGAAATGCGCTTTTCGAAAGAGGATCTTCTCACAGCCTATATCAACGAGATTTTTCTGGGCCAAAACGGGGCCCGCGCGATTCACGGGTTCGGCCTAGGTGCTCAGTACTACTTCAACAAGCCCCTAAACGAACTGCCGCCGGATCAAATCGCGACCCTGATCAGCATTATCCGGGGACCTTCCTACTACAATCCCTTCCGGCACCCAGAGAGAACCCTGCAAAGACGCAATCGCATTCTGGATACGTTTCGAGACGACGGTCTAATCAGCCCAGAGGTCCACCAGCGAGTCGCAGGCAAACCCTTGGGAGTGGTCGATAGCCCGAACAGCGGCGGCGCGTACTACCCAGCTTTTATGGATCTAGTCCGTTTGGAGCTTAGCGAACGGTACTCTGCCAACGACTTGCGCTCCCAAGGCTTAAGAATTTTCACCACGCTACAGCCACGCACCCAAGAAAATGCTCAACAAGCGGTGAGCCAGACCTTAGAGGCTATTGAACGACAGCGCGGACTATCACAGCGAGATCTGCAGGCCTCCAGCGTGGTTGCAGATACACAAACAGGCGAGATCCTGGCCCTAGTGGGAGGCCGACGGGGGCGGGTCGACGGATTTAACCGAGCCTTGAACGCCCAGCGCCCCGTAGGCTCAGTTATCAAACCGTTAGTCGTGCTGACCGCATTGGAAAACGGCTATGACTGGTCCACCCTTGTTAAAGATGAGCCGATCACCCTGACACCGCCAAACGGCGACGTCTGGAGCCCGCGCAACTACGACGGCAAAAGCCGAGGGCAGTTGCCCATCATCAAAGCCCTTGCCCTTTCGTTGAACTTAGCCACCGTAGACCTAGGCAACCGTGTTGGTTTAAGGACAGTACAAAACCGCTTCAGTGACTTACTGGGCTACGCGCCAAAAAATCGCTACCCGTCTTTTTTCCTCGGGGCCGAAGCCATGTCCCCGCTGAGACTACTGGAACTCTACGGTAATTTTGCCAGCGGCGGTTTCCGCGTACCGCCAAAAAGCGTCATCGCGGTTGTAGACGAACAGGGCAAAGCCTTATCTCACTACCCCTTTGAGTTAGAACAGAGCATTGAGCCAGATGTTGCCATGAGCTTGAGTCAGGGATTGGAAATCGTCATGCGACGCGGTACCGGGCGATCCTCGCCCTATGCCAAGCAGGGCGTCGCCGGAAAAACCGGCACATCCAACGACAACCGCGACAGTTGGTTCGCTGGTTTCGACAACAGCAAGCTTTCCGTGGTTTGGGTCGGCCGCGACGACAACAAACCCACCGGGTTAACGGGCTCGTCTGGGGCGATGCGCATCTGGAACGCCATGATGCGAGAGGAAGGGGTTGATCCGCTTATCAGCATTCCAGATGAGAACTCTGTCGCAATCGAATACGACACGGGCCTTCGAGCCACGGATAAATGTGCAGATGTGGTTGTGCTACCCATAACTCGCCCAGATACTCTGTCTATCAAGCCCGGCTGTAACATAAAGATCGGCCTCGGCCAGCGCTTACGATCTATTTTTGGTCGCTGATCCGGCAAAGCTCGGCGTGAACCGTCAAAAGAAGAAATATCGAGGCAGAAAAAGGGACGAAAAGTGACAGAAATTAAACGACGCACAGTTGCCCTGAGCCACCTCGCCGCAGGCCAGCCTCGCAGGCGAGCCAGCACACTCTTGGTCGTTTTCCTGCTCGCCGGCTGCGTCAGCACTGGGGGAAATGTTCCGCGGGATGAAAGCGGCAGCCCGCAGCAGCCAAGCACCTCGAAACCGACGGCAAGTGGCGACACCGAAGCGCCCGCGCAGTTGGTAATAGCACCACTGCGCAGCAGCGGCGCCCAGACGCTGCTGGCTCAGGCCAACAATGCCTTGGCCGAGCAACGGCCCGAAACCGCTATTTTGCTGCTGGAACGAGCCATCCGAATCGAACCAAGAGAAGCCTTGCTGTGGATCAAATTGAGCGAAGTGCACTTGAGTCAGCGCGATGACCTCACCGCATTTCAACACGCGCGCAAAGCTGTCGCCTTGGCGGGCAGCGATTCAGATAAGGCCACAGCAGCGTGGCTCCAGCTCGCCAACGTCTATGAAGTGCAAGGCAAAACCACAGAAGCAAAACAGATACGTCAGCGCTACCGCCGCGCCAGAGGCTAGGGCATCGCCATTTGAGAGCACCTATCATGAGAAACCCAGTTAAAAAACCAATGACACAGAGATTTTTTCGCCTTTCAACGAACTCAGCAAAACTGTCAGGAGTACTTTGGGTAGCGCTGTTGGCCCAAGTTTTCGCTGGCTGTGCCACCAACCCAGTAACAGGTAAAAGCGAACTCAGTATCGTTTCAGAGAGCTGGGAGCTGAAAACCGGGGCGCAACAATACTTGCCGGCTCGACAGTCACAGGGCGGCGACTACGTTGCCGATCCCGGCGTGCAGGCCTATGTCCAAGAGGTTGGGAACAAGGTTGCTGCGGTTAGTGACCGCTCGCTACCTTACGAATTCGCGGTAATAAACGACTCTACTCCAAACGCTTGGGCCTTGCCCGGAGGCAAAATCGCCATCAACCGAGGCTTGCTAACAGAGCTCGACAGCGAGGCCGAACTGGCCGCTGTGCTCGGTCACGAAGTGGTGCATGCCGCAGCAAAACACAGCGCCAAATCCATCCAGCGGGGGGTTTTGCTACAGGCAGCGGTTATGGCCGCCGGGGTATCCACAGCCGATAGCGACTACAGTGAAGTTGCTGTAATCGGTGCCAGCGCCGGGGCCGCAATGCTGAACTCCAAATACAGTCGCGATGCCGAGCGCGAATCAGACCTTTACGGCATGAATTACATGAGCCGCGCCGGTTACGATCCTCAAGGCGCCGTAGATTTACAGCAAACGTTCGTAAATCTCAAAGACAGCAAACAACCGGATTTTCTCCAGGGTTTGTTCGCCAGCCACCCGCCTTCGCAAGAGCGGTTACAGGCAAACCGGATTCATGCGGCCAATCTGCCAGCCGGGGGCATTCAAGGTCGTCAGCGCCATCGCGAAGCCATGCGGCGTTTGAATCAGACCAAACCCGGCTATGAGGCCTACGACGAAGCGAAGCAGGCGTTGGCCGACAATCGCACTAAAGCGGCGCGCCGGCTGGTGAACAAGGCAATAACCATTGAACCAAGGGAAGGCCACTTCTACTCCTTACTCGGTGACATTGAAGCCGAAGAAAACGCCCTCGGCGCGGCTGACGCTGCGTTCGATCAAGCCATCGCCTTAAACCCGAACTTCTTTTATCCCTTTCTGCGGGGCGGCATGGTGAACGAGAAACGCGGGCAGACATCCAAAGCCAAACGCCAACTCAACCGCAGCCTTACGCTTCTCCAAACGGCTCAAGCCTACAGCACCTTGGGCGCTATCGCAGAGCGTGAGGGTAATTTTCAAGAGGCGGAGGAGCTTTACGCCAAAGCCGCAACGGACAACGGCGCAATCGGGCAAGCCGCTTTAACCTCCTTAGTGACCCTACGCAGCAAGGAGCGACCACAAAGCCTGGTGGGGCTGCGTTGGGGCACAAATCCCGATGGCACGATCGTTATTGAGACGACAAATACGACCCCCCGCAGCCTGCAGGGAGTGGACCTGCAAGTACACTTGATTGATGGTCAGGGTAACCGACGAAACTACAACCAACGGATCAGCCTACTGCCGCCAAACCAAGCTCGAACGCTGGCGACCGGACTGCCGGCGGGAACAGGCCAAGTTCAGATATTTGTTACCGGCATTGAGCGGGTTTTGGGCGGCTGAACCGATCAACCGTTCGAGTCGCCGGAAACGTCGTAGCCAGATGCTCCCGCGAGGACAGGTTCAGCGAGGCTAACCTTGTTGCCCTTGAGCAGAAGCCATCTGTGCTATCCGCTGGGTATCTTGTTGCAGGGTTTTAGCGGCCAAAAAGTAATGCCACGCGCACCATAGATTGACCAAGCTGAAGACCATCAGCGAGTAACGCAAGGACTCTGCTCCGTATTCCGCGGCAAAAACGTCGCTCAAAATACCCACTCCTTGAGGACCCAGACCCATGCCAATGATGTTCAGTAAAAACAGGCAAATCGCCGCGGCGACCGAGCGCATCTGCACCGGCACCAACTGCTGAACCATGGCGAAGGTTGGTGCCAAGTAAAAGCCGGCAAAAAAAGCTGGAATGATGTAGACCAATAACGCCGAGGTAAAATCGGTGAGCCAGAAGAAACACACCAAAAACGGCACTAGGCCGCCCTTGCCAACAGCAACCACCCAAGCCAGCCAGCGCGGATCCCGCTGGGACAAATAATCGGCAAGACGGCCTGCGGTAAAGGTGCCAAGGCCACCCACCACGCCTGACAACAGGGCTAGGGTCAGCCCGGTTTCGCTTTGGCTCAAACCGTGAGAGCGAACAAAGAAGGCCGGCAGCCACAGGGTCATGCCATAGCCGACAAAACCTGCCAGAGCAGAGCCGAAGACCACGTGACGGGTGGCCGGGGTCTTGAGCATAGTTTTCCAGACCTCACCCAGTCCGGGAGCATCGGCACGGTCTTGTTTCGCCTCTTCCGACGCCCCTCTGGGCGGCTCGATCAAAGTAAATCGAACCAATAGAGCGATAAAAATTCCCGGCAGACCGACAACGATGAAGGTGGTGCGCCAACCCCAATGTTCGCTCATCCAACCACCGCCCAAGTACGCAATTAACAACCCTAGGTTTATCCCTAGGGCGAAAATACCCATGGCCGTCGCCCGCTGCTTTTGGGGAAAAAGATCGGAAATCATGGAGTGAGACGGAGGGCTAGATCCCGCTTCGCCGATACCGACGCCGATTCGCGCCAGCGCCAACTGGGCGTAGCTGCCAACAAAGGCGCAGACCACGGTCATACCAGACCATATTGTCGTCGCGAGGGCGATAATGTTTCGCCGGTTGGTGCGATCAGCCAACATCGCGATGGGCATCCCCAGAGTTGCGTAAAAAATCGCAAAGGTCAGACCGATCAAAAACCCCATCTGGGTATCGCTGGCACCCAGCTCCAGCTTTATCGGTTCAAGCAGAATCCCCATGATCTGCCGGTCCACGTGACTGGAACAATAGACGAGAACCAATATCGCTAGGGCGTACCAGCGGTACCATTGTGTTTTCATCAAAGCGTCGACGCGAGCTTGTTTCTTATCTTGAGAGCCTTGACCCTGATTTTGTTCGTTCAACATTGATTGCTCAGACAATTTGCTCTCCTTACAAACTTCTTCTGGACTTAGCGCGCTTCAACATTCGGCGACACTGCTCAGCTCACGCTGGCGTACAGCGCTTCACGGTCTCGTTCAAAACGCCGGCCGGCAAAGAAAAACAATGGGATCGCTATCAACGACAGTACGGTGAAAGCCAACAAGGTCATGGTGTACGGTTGGGCCACCCCTTCAGCAATCATCCAATCCACCACGATGCCACCACCGGTAACCCCCAGCCCCAGACCGAAAAAATTAAGGGACAAAATATAAAACGCTACGACGGTGCCGCGTATTTGCGGGGGCACTAGCTCTTGAACCGTAGCAAAGGTAGGTCCGTAGAAGCAGCCCAGCTGGAAGTAACCGATGAAAATACCAAATAAAAAGAACATCGAGCTTGGCTCAACAACTCGATAGTAAAGAGAAATCGGCGTCAAAATCAGCATAATCCAGAACAAAAACATGGGCCGCCCCATGCCGGTTTTACGCAAAAACACATCACCGCCAGCGCCGCCGAATAAGTTACCCGCAATCCCGCCGGCGAAGGCTAACCAGCCGCTTAACTCGGCAATTTCACTGCGATCAAAACCCCGCTCTTGAACAAACCAAAGCTGTTCGAAAGTCGCTGCACCAAGAATAAAGTGAAAGGCCACGCCGCCAAGAACTGTCATCAGCAAAGCAGGCGAGCTCTTAAATGCTTTCACCAAGGTCTCCAGCATTTCCTTCACCGACGGTCGCTCGATCTCGGCTTCCTGTTTGGCTTGGGCCTCGACTTCATGACGCCGGGGCGTTTCTTTCATAAATAACATGATCAGCGCCAACACTAAGCCGATGCCGCCTAGGGCATAAAAGCACCCCCGCCATCCCAGTAAAGGTTCAAGATAGGCAACAACAAAAAGACTGGCTGCCACGCCAATGGGCACACCCATGTAGTAAACACCAGAGGCAAAGCCTAGGCGGCTGGATGGAAATCGATCTGCCAGCAACGACATGGCCGTAGGTGTCATGATGGACTCGCCGACACCAATGAAGAGCCTGGGGATGGCTAGGCTGACAAAGCCCTTGGCCATGCCGGATAGGGCCGTCAGCGCGCTCCACAACGCCAAACCTGCAGCAATCAGTCGGGTGCGGTTAACGCGATCTGCCAACACCCCCATAAACACGCCGGCCACGGAATAGAAAAAAATAAAGATCAAACCCGTGAGCAGCCCGAACTGGGTGTTGGTTAGTCCTAGGTCGGGCACGATCCAGTTCGCGAAGCTTGCTAATAACTGTCGGTCGACAAAGTTCATGACGTTTAGCAACGTCAGAAACATTAAGAATCCATAATCGCGCCCGGACGCGCCCTGTTCTTGTATCACCATCCTTCCCCCCGGTTGGAATGGATCTAGACTAGGTTAACTGAGAAGTTCAATCCAGTGCATAACCCGAGTATTCGTTCCTTCTCCTAGATGGGTCTGACAGCCAACATTGGCCGTTGCGATGATGTCCGGGGCAGCTGATTCTAGTGCCTGCAGCTTGGCTTTTCGCAATTGCGCAGACCACTGCGGCTGCAGTACAGAATAAGTGCCGGCTGATCCGCAGCACAGGTGAGCATCCGGCACAGGCACAAGTTGATAGCCAGCGCCGGTTAACAAGGACTCAACTACGCCTTCGGACTGCTGACCATGCTGCAAGCTGCAGGGGGAGTGCCAAGCCACACGCTTACCGGGGAACCTCGCCCCAAGGCTCTGGCCCAAGCCCGCCAAATATTCACTGACGTCCATGGTGGCGGCAGCAACGTCTGCCCCGCGTTGGGCATAGGCCGAATCAGCAGCCAGTAAGCGTCCATAGTCCTTTACCGTC
>Ga0181579_10000596_pt1 | contig 29637 bp, 26 predicted proteins | sample 071ome_24_FD_132996 | JGI IMG/M metagenome (GOLD analysis project Ga0181579, IMG submission 132996) | Coastal salt marsh microbial communities from the Groves Creek Marsh, Skidaway Island, Georgia - 071402CT metaG (megahit assembly) | ecosystem: Environmental > Aquatic > Marine > Intertidal...
CGACAAGATCCGGCTTCATCCCATATATTTCCTGCGCCATCCGCTGGCCCGGGTATGGTCCGTGTACCGTTTCGAAAAACAGCAGACAGGGGTCGACACGGAAGGCGCACGCCGCGCCAAAGAGATGGACCTCAATGCCTATGTCGACTGGTACCTGCAGGATGGTTCCCCGGCCACCATACGTGATATCCATACCATCTTTTTGTCCGGGAAGGGGCCGTCACCTGACAACATGGCCCAGAAGTTCGTCCTCGCTTCGGACTATCTGGCCCGCGACCGGGCCATCTTTGCCGTGGTGGAGCGTTTCGATGACGCCATGCTGGTGATCGAGAACCGGCTGAAGCCGGTGTTTCCCGAGCTCGACCTGGCCTACGTACGCCACAATGTCAGCGCGGCCGACCCGGACCAGGACGTGGCGGAAAGCGCCAGTGCCCTGCTTGCCGGACTCGAACCCCGCGTGGCCGATCGCCTGCAGGCAGGGAATGCCCGTGACATGGCGCTGTACCGGCTGGCCAATGCCCAGCTGGACCTGGCGCTTGCAGGAATCAGTGACCTGGAGGGAAAGCGGGCAGACTTTGCAAGGCGCTGCCGGCATTTGCAGTCAGGTTGACCACGCTTGCCGGCAGTGGGCTGGCTATCAGGTGTTTTCGTTGTAGATGTGCACGTCCCGTTGCGGGAAGGGAATGCTGATACCACCTTCTTCCAGTTTCACCTTTATGGTTTCCAGCAAATGAAAGCGCACGGCCCAGTAATCTGCCGTGCTCACCCACGGCCTGACCACCAGGTTGACGCTGCTGTCGGCAAGCTCCGACACCGCGATGACCGGTGCCGGGTCTGCCAGGATGCGCTCGTCCGCGCCGATGATACCTTCGATGATCTGTTTGGCAGTGCCGATGTTGTCGTCGTAGCTGATGCCGATGACCAGGTCGATGCGGCGCGTGGGCAGGGCGCTGGTATTGGTAATGGTATTCCCATATACGGCCGAGTTGGGAATGATGATGCGCTGGTTGTCGCCGGTATGCATCAGCACGCAGAACAGGCCGATCTCGTCGACGACACCGGAAACGCCGCCGGTAGTGACGAAATCGCCGATCTTGAACGGGCGGAAGATCATGATCATGACGCCCGCGGCGAAGTTGGACAGCGAATCCTTCAGTGCCAGGCCGACAGCGAGGCCGGCGGCGCCGAGAATGGCCAGCAAGGATGTGACGTTGACTCCCAGGGTGTCGATGGCCGCGAGGATGACTGCGACCAGCAGTACGGTATAGATGATGCCGCCCAGGAATTTGACCAGGGCTTCGTCCATGTTGGATTTTTGCATCACTTTACGGACGAGCGATGTGATGGACTTGGCCAGCATTCTCCCGACGATGAAAATCGCGAGGGCGAAAACGATCTTGATCGCCCAGGGCAGGACGATGGCGGTCAGGGTTTCAACGTTGAATTCCAAGGTGTTGTCTCCGTTTTGGAATCAGATAATTCTTTAGATGGCTTTCCTGGCGCTGGCGATCGCTTTCCTGACCTGCCCGGGCGCCGTTCCGCCGATGTGGTTGCGGGCATTCACAGAGCCTTCCAGGCTAAGCACCGCAAATACATCTTCCCGGATATCCGGTGAGAAGGCCTGCAGCTCGTCCAGGGTAAGCTCGCTCAGGTCGCGGCCCTTGTCTATGCCGAAGGCAACGGCCTTGCCCACCACTTCGTGGGCATCACGGAAAGGCAGCCCGGTGCGCACCAGGTAATCGGCCAGGTCGGTGGCCGTGGCAAAACCCTTCAGGGCGGCTGCCCGCATATTATCCTTTTTCGTCCGGATGGCCGGTATCATGTCGGCGAAGGCCTGCAGGCAGTCGCTGATCGTATCCAGTGTGTCGAACAGCGGTTCCTTGTCCTCCTGGTTGTCCTTGTTGTAGGCCAGGGGCTGTCCCTTCATCAGCGTGAGCAGCGCTACCAGGTGACCGTTGACGCGGCCGGTCTTGCCGCGCACCAGTTCCGGCACGTCAGGATTCTTTTTCTGCGGCATGATGGACGAGCCGGTACAGAACCTGTCCGGCAGGTCGATGAAATCGAACTGGGCGGAGGTCCAGATCACCAGTTCCTCGGAAATCCGTGACAGGTGCGTCATCAGCAGGCTTGCCGCGGCCGTGAATTCGATGGCGAAGTCGCGATCGCTGACAGCATCGAGAGAATTGGCCGCGGGCCTGTCGAAGCCGAGCAGCCTGGCCGTCAACTCCCGGTCGATCGGGAAGGAGGTGCCGGCAAGTGCGGCTGCGCCCAGCGGGGATACATTCATACGCGCCCGGCAGTCCTGCATCCGGCCGAAGTCACGCTGCAGCATCTCGAACCACGCCAGCAGGTGATGGGCAAAACTGACCGGTTGCGCTGTCTGCAGGTGGGTGAATCCCGGCATGATGGTTTCCACTTCCTTGTCGGCGAGCGTGAGGATGCCTTTTTGCACTTCGCGGATGCCGCCGCAGACGGCGTCGATGCCGTCACGCAGGTACAGGCGGATATCGGTGGCGACCTGGTCGTTGCGCGACCTGCCGGTATGAAGCTTCTTGCCCACGGCGCCGATTTTGGCGGTTAGCGCCGCCTCGATATTCATGTGGACGTCCTCGAGACTGACGGACCATTCGAATTTGCCAGCCTCGATGGTCTTGCCAATGTCTTCGAGGCCGCTGACGATCTGGCCGCATTCGTCCTCGGTGAGGATGCCGGTTTTTGCCAGCATGGTGGCGTGGGCAATGGAGCCGGTGATATCGGCCCGGTACAGGCGCCGGTCAAATCCGACGGACGCAGTGAACCGCTCCACGAAAGCATCCGTGGGCTCGGAGAAACGCCCGCCCCAGGGCTTGTCCTTGTGCTGGTCTTGGCTCATGAAATTCCCGGCAAAGAAGTGTCGGCAGTGATAAAGCGGCGATTATAACAACCGCGGCATTGTATGGGGTAGCCACACTTATGATTAAGCGTAAAATAGTCGCTCCCCATGCAGTAAACACCTTGCGCCGTGACAGCAATGCAAAGGTGCAAGCGAGTTAAAGCAGTATGAGCAACAACATCCTTCGCATCGCGACACGCGAAAGCCCCCTGGCCATGTGGCAGGCCGAGTACGTGAGCAGCGCTCTGCAGCAATGCCATCCGGGCCTGGTCGTGGAGTTGCTGCCGATGACCACTCGCGGCGACCAGATTCTCGATTCCCCGCTGTCGCGCATCGGCGGCAAGGGCCTGTTCATGAAAGAACTGGAGGTCGCCATGCTGGAAGGACGCGCCGATATTGCGGTGCATTCCATGAAGGATGTCCCCATGGCCTTTCCCGAGGGGTTGCAGCTGGCCGTGATCTGCGCGCGCGAGGATTTCCGGGACGCATTCGTATCGACCAGGTTTGCTGCCTTGAGCGACCTGCCGGCGGGCGCCATCGTCGGCAGTTCCAGCCTGAGAAGGCAATGCCAGCTGAAATCCCTGCGGCCTGACCTCGACATTCGCGACCTGCGCGGCAATGTGAACACCCGATTGCGTAAACTCGATGCCGGCGAATATGACGCCATCATCCTGGCTGCCGCCGGCCTGAAACGGCTGGCGATGGCTGATCGCATTACCGAACTGCTCGAACCGGAAGTGTCCCTGCCCGCTGGTGGCCAGGGAGCCGTCGGCATCGAGTGCAGGCAGGATGACAAGGATATCCTCGCACTACTGGCACCGCTTGCCCATCACACTACCACCCTGTGCGTGACGGCTGAGCGCGCCATGAACACGCGCCTCAACGGCGGCTGCCAGGTGCCCATCGCCTGTTTTGCCGAGCTGGATGGCAACGGCAGCACGATGACCGTGCGGGGTCTTGTCGGTGAGCCTGACGGCTCCCGTATCCTGCGCAGTGAGCTCAGCGGGCCGGCAACCGACGGTGAGAAACTGGGTAATGCGGTTGCCGAGGCCCTCCTGGCGCAAGGCGCACAGGAAATCCTTGCACGCCTGGATCATGAATGACCGGGCGTTCCAGTAAATCATTGGCTACCGGCAGTCGGCATGAGCATGCTTGACGGGAAAACCATCTGGCTGACGCGGCCCGAAGGGCAGTCGCAATCCCTGGCAGCCTCACTGGAAGCTTCCGATGCGGCGGTGCGCAGTATTCCCATGCTCGTCATCGAGCCGCTGCCCGAAGATGCCGCAATCCGTGCGCGTGTGCTGGATCTCGATCGGTATGACCTGTTGTTCTTCATCAGCACCAACGCCGCCACAATGGGCATGGCGCTTATCGACAAATACTGGCCGCAGTTTCCCGCAGGGCTCGACATCTTTGCCGTCGGCCCGACCACTGCCGCGGTGATTGAAGAGTATGGACTGAGGGTCTGTTTTCCCGATGCACGCATGAGCAGCGAAGCGCTCCTGGCATTGCCGGCGCTGGCGAACGTTGCCGGGAAGCAGGCGCTCATCGTTCGTGGCGTGGGCGGTCGAGAACTGCTGGCCGGCGAGCTGTTGAAGCGCGGCGCCGCCGTCGAATACCTCGAACTGTATAGCCGGCAGGCGCCTGAATTCGCGCCGGGCGCCATTGCCGCGCTGGTGGCAAAGGACAAGCCTGACGCCGTCGTCGTTTCCAGCGCCGAGGCGCTGGACAACCTGAGATGCATCCTCGAGGCCGACAAGGTGCCGTTGGCCGCATTGCCGTTGTTCGTTTCTTCCGACCGTATTGCGGAAATTGCCGGCCAGGCCGGGTTTGCCAGGACGTTCACCATGCCAGGCGCGGATGATAAGGCTATAATCGGGTCTCTCGCTGACACTCTCTGAGGGCGTAACACCCCATTCCCATGACTGAAGAAGGCAACAAGGCTGTACCGGATCCGGGCACCGACACTCCGGCAAGGCCCGGCATACCGGCCACCCCGACCAGAGTGGTGAAAAAAACCGCTGGTGCGAATGGTCGCAATAACATCGCCTTGGCAGTCGACATGTTCTTCAACATCATCGTGCTCGGCAGTATCGTGTTCATCGGTTACATGGTGTACGAACAGGACAAGGCCGTGAATATCCTGTTCGGCCAGCAGAACGAATATGCCGGCCAGCGCAGCAATAACGACGCCCGCTTCGCAGCACAGCAAACTGCGCTGGAGGAACTGCAGGCAGCCATAGCCGGCGCCCGGCAGGAAGCCGCCGAACTGGTGGCGGTCCAGGCAGCCGAGATCGAGCGCCTGAACAATGAACTGGCCAGCACGCGCTTGCGCATCAACAGCTCCAGTGCGGGCGCAAGCCAGGTGTTTCTTCTCGCTGAAGCCGCTTCCATGCTGCGCCTGGCAAGACAGCACCTGGTCCTGGCGCGTGATATGCGCACGGCGCAGGCCCTGTATATCGCCGCCGATGATGTGCTCAGGGGAATCGACGATCCTGCCATACATGCGGTGCGCGAAGTGCTGGCCGGTGAACTGGCCTCGATCCGGGTGGTTGCAGAGGTGGATGTCAGCAGCATGTATCTCCAGCTCGGCGCCGTGGCGGAACAGGTCGGCTCCCTGCGTGTGACCAACGACCTCGAATCACAGATCGCAGCCGGCGAACAGGTGCCGCTGTCTGCCGACCAGACACCGGACGGGGGCAGCTGGCTGGGCCGCTTTTTCAACCGCATACGCAATACCTTCAGCAATTATTTCGTCGTCAGGCGCCGCGATGTACCCATCCAGCCGCTGATGACGCCCGGCCAGGAGTCAGCGCTCATGCAAAGCATTCGCCTGCAGATCGAGCAGGGCAGGACGGCGCTGCTCCGGGGTGAGCAGGAAATCTACACGGCCAGCCTGGAACAGGCCCGCGACAATATCGCCACTTATCTGGCAGGTCCCGGCAACACCCGCGACAGCATCCTGGCAACACTCGACAACCTGCGCATGCGTCGTATCGTGACCGAGGTTCCACCGCTGAACAGGACGCTGCCCGCGCTCGAGCAGCTCCTTTCCACGCAGGAGCCTGCCGGCATCCAATGATCAGAATCTACGTTTACAGTCTTGTCGCACTGGCCATCGGCGCCTGGTTGTACCTGGTTCTTGGTGACGACCCGGGCTATGTCCTGCTGTCCTTCGGCACCTGGTCGGTGGAAACTACGCTGGTCGCCCTGGTGCTGTTCATCCTGCTGCTGGCCGTGGTGGCCTGGGGCATCTGGAAGCTTATCAGCCTGCTCAACCCGCTCGGCCTGTTTCGCGGTGATGCCTGGTTCGGTGCAGGCCGGCGCCGCAAGGCAGCCGCCGCCGAAAGTGAAGAAGGCCTGCGCCTGATGTTGCTGGGTCACTGGCAGGATGCCTACAAACTGCTGGTCGAGCATGCCGCACGCACCGATACGCCGGCCTTCAACTTCCTGGCTGCCAGTCTGTGTGCCTGGCAACGGGGCGACGACGCATCCAGGAATTACTGCCTGGAACAGGCTGCACGTCATTCACACAAACCCAATCCCGGCATCAAGGCCGTCAAGGCATTGCTGGAGTTCCGCTCTGGTAAAACTGAACAGAGCCTGGCCATACTCCTGGCGCTGGACAAGGAAGTTCCCGGCAGTCCGTACGTCCTGTCCATGCTGAAAACCATCTACCTGGGCGTGAATGACTGGGACAAGCTGGATGCCATTCTGCCCCAGCTGGAAAGGCACAAGGTGGTCAATAACGGGGAGCTGCACCAGATCAGGGAAAAAATTGCCGGCTATCGGCTGGCGTCCGTGACTGCGGGCAACGGCGGCGCGCCCGCCCTGCAGCGGCAGTGGGAAGAACTGGACAAGAAGCTGCGCCGCAGTGAAGAGATCACGCTGATCTACCTGGACAAGCTGCTCGAATTTTCCCGGCACGAGGAAGCCCTGTCGCAGGCATCGTCCTTTTTGAAACACCAGTGGAGCGACAGCGTGGTACTGAAGACCGGTTATATCGAAACACCGGAGCCGGGTAGCCTGCTCATGCTTCTGGAAAAATGGGTGAAGTCGCGTCCCAGCAATGCACCCCTGATGCTGAGCCTGGGGCGGGCCAGCCTGCGCAACAGGTTGTGGGGAAAGGCCCGGGAGTATTTCGAAAGCGCCCTGCGATTCTCCAAGAGCACGCCACTGTCAGCAGAGGCGAATGCCGAACTGGCAAGGTTGCTGGACCATATGGGTGAGCATGCGCAAGCCGCGGCGCATTACAGCAAGGCGATGGCTCAGCTCGACGCGAAACTTCCAAACCTGCCGATGCCGGACTAAGGCTTCGATGGGAGACGGTACGGAATCAGAAGTGAAGGTGTTTAAGAGTTTCCGATAAAGGGATGAAGGGATGAAGCGTATACAAACATGCTCAATCATGAATCGATTATTGTGTTCTTCCCGGTAGAGCCTGAATAAAGGCATGAAAACCAGCAGCCGGACGCTTCATCCCTTCATCCCTTTATCGATAACTAATCGAATATCCCCAATTCCTCCCACAACCCGTCTATCTTCGATTTCACTTCGTCCGACATCGAAATGGGTCTGCCCCATTCGCGGGTGGTCTCGCCCGGGAATTTACCGGTGGCGTCGAAGCCGATCTTGGAGCCAAGTCCTGATACAGGCGAAGCAAAGTCGAGGTAGTCGATCGGCGTGTTCTCGATGATGACGGAGTCGCGCGCCGGGTCCATACGCGTGGTCATGGCCCAGATGACATCCTGCCAGTTGCGCACGTCGACATCGTCATCGGTGACGATGATGAACTTGGTGTACATGAACTGGCGCAGGAAAGACCACACACCCATCATCACGCGCTTGGCATGGCCGGCGTACTGCTTTTTCATGCTGACCACCGCTATGCGGTAAGAGCAACCTTCCGGCGGCAGGTAGAAATCGACGATCTCGGGAAACTGTTTCTGCAGGATCGGCACGAAGACTTCATTGAGTGCAACGCCGAGAATGGCCGGTTCATCCGGTGGTCGGCCGGTGTAGGTGCTGTGGTAGATCGGATCCCTGCGATGGGTAATGGTGGTGACTGTGAACACCGGGAACCGGTCCACTTCATTGTAATAGCCGGTGTGGTCACCGAAGGGACCTTCGTCAGCCATGTCATCGGGGGCGATATGCCCTTCAAGGACAAACTCGGCGGAAGCAGGCACCTGCAAATCGTTGGTCAGCGACCTTGCCACTTCGGTCTTGCCGCCGCGCAGAAGGCCGGCGAAGCCGTATTCGCTCAGCGTATCCGGCACCGGCGTAACGGTGCCAAGTATGGTGGCGGGATCTGCGCCGATGGCCACCGACACCGGGAACGGCTGGCCGGGATGTGTTTCCTTCCACTCACGGAAATCCAGGGCCCCGCCGCGCTGGGCCAGCCAGCGCATGATCAGCTTGTTCCTGCCGAGCAACTGCATGCGATAGATGCCGAGGTTCTGGCGTGCCTTGTTCGGGCCTTTCGTGATGACAAGCGGCCAGGTCACGAGCGGACCGACGTCTTCCGGCCAGCAGGTCTGGATCGGCAAGGAGGCCAGGTCGACATCCTCTCCACTGATGACAACCTCCTGGCATGGCGGGTTCTTCACTTCCTTCGGGGTCAGGTACAGTGCGTTCTTGAACTTGGGCGCCTTTTCGAGCAGGTCCTTCCAGCCGGCGGGTGGTTCGGGTTCCTTGAGGAATGCCAGCAGCTTGCCGACGTCGCGCAGGGAGGAAACATCGTCCTGGCCCATGGCCATGGCGACTCTTTTTGGCGTGCCGAACAGGTTGCCAAGCACGGGAATGGAGTAACCGACCGGATTTTCAAACAGCAGGGCAGGTCCCTGGCGTTTCAGTGTGCGGTCGCAGATCTCGGTGATTTCGAGGTTGGGATCGACAGGCGCGGTAATGCGTTTGAGTTCACCGGCTTTTTCCAGGGTCTCGATGAAGTCGCGTAAGTCCCTGAACATCGATTGGTCCTGGCGTCGTCAAGGCAATAAACGCAGTGCCGCCAGCGGCTACTTGCGTTTCATCGCCTGGAAGAATTCGTCGTTGGTCTTGGTGTCTTTCAGCTTGTCGAGGATGAACTCGGTAGCCGGCACGTCTTCCATCGAGGTCAACAGCTTGCGCAGGATCCACACACGCTGCAGTTCTTCCTCGGTCATCAGCAGGTCTTCACGGCGGGTGCCGGATCGGCGCACGTTAATGGCCGGGTAGACGCGTTTCTCCGCCATCTTGCGGTCAAGGTGCAATTCCATGTTGCCGGTGCCCTTGAACTCCTCGTAGATGACTTCGTCCATCTTCGAGCCGGTCTCGATGAGACAGGTGGAGATGATGGTGAGGCTGCCGCCTTCCTCGATGTTGCGCGCGGCGCCGAAGAAGCGCTTCGGGCGTTCGAGCGCGTGAGCGTCCACACCACCGGTCAGCACCTTCCCTGAAGACGGGATGATGGTGTTGTAGGCGCGTGCAAGACGCGTCATGGAGTCGAGAAGAATGACAACATCTTCCTTGTGTTCCACCAGGCGCTTGGCTTTCTCGATGACCATTTCAGCAACCTGGACGTGGCGTGAAGGCGGTTCGTCGAACGTACTGGCCACCACCTCGCCGCGCACGGAACGCTTCATCTCGGTCACTTCCTCCGGGCGCTCGTCAATCAGCAGGACGATCAGGCGGCATTCGGGGGAATTGCGCGTAATGGATTGTGCGATGTTCTGGAGTATCAGGGTCTTGCCGGCCTTCGGCGGAGACACGATCAGGCCGCGCTGGCCCTTGCCGATAGGCGCAATCAGGTCGATTACGCGCGCACTCAGGTCCTCGGTGCTGCCGTTGCCGGCTTCGAGGGAGATGCGTTTGTCGGGAAAGAGCGGGGTAAGGTTTTCAAAGAGGATCTTCTGCTTGGCGTTTTCCGGCTTGTCGAAATTGATTTCGTTGACCTTGAGCAGGGCAAAGTAGCGTTCCCCTTCTTTGGGCGGACGGATCTTGCCGGAAATCGTGTCGCCCGTCCTCAGGTTGAAACGCCTGATCTGGCTGGGCGAAACATAGATGTCATCAGGGCCGGCCAGGTAGGAAGCGTCAGCGGAGCGCAGAAACCCGAAGCCATCCTGCAGGATTTCCAGCACGCCATCACCGTAAATATCCTCCCCGTTCTTCGCATGACGCTTGAGCATCTGGAAAATGACGTCCTGCTTGCGCGTCCTGGACACGTTTTCCAGGCCCATTTCGTGGGCGGTTTCAAGAAGCTCGGATATTGGTTTGGTTTTTAATTCGGATAAATTCATGGGTATGGGAGGCGTCGACTGTTCGGTTTCAGGGGAGGCGTTAGTCTTTTTTCTGGATGCTGCAGGATTGTTTTGCAAAGTAATAAGGGAATCTATGGGGCGTTCGGACGGAGTCCGGCTCAGAAGGTTTTAAAACGTACTAAAAGGTTAATTAAAATTAAAAAGGGTTAAATTATTGTTGTTTTGGTAATTGGGTCTTGCGAATTCTGCTCTTGGAATAGGGGTCGGAACGACGAGCATTCCTTTAATCTAGCACCCCATTTTCGGGGTGTCCAGAAAAAAATTGTTGTTTTTTCGACAGAAATACACGGCTTTGCACACCGTTGGCAACGAAAAGAAAGGCTCCCGGTACTTGCCGAAAGCCTTTCATTACGTGAACGTGATTACGCCTGCTGTCTGGGCAGCGCAGCGGGAATGTAGCTCAGATGGAGCTGTCGAGGAAGGCGGCCAGCTGAGACTTGGACAGCGCACCAACCTTCTTGGCTTCAGCGTTGCCGTTCTTGAACAGGATCAGTGTCGGAATACCCTTGACGTTGTATTTCGGTGCGGTCTGCGGGTTGGCTTCCACATCCAGCTTGACCACTTTCACCTTGCCGGCATACTCCTGGGCAACTTCATCAAGGACGGGAGCAATCATTTTGCACGGACCACACCACTCTGCCCAGAAGTCGACCAGGACGGGGCCGCTGGCATTCAGTACTTCTTCTTCAAAACTGTCGTCGGTTACGTGGGAGAGGTTCTCGCTCATGTTGAGTTCCTTGATATGGCTGGGAATAAGGTGGTTTCTGGATAACAGTCCCTAATGATAAGGCCAATTTGCCAGTATTCAAGCGCGGCCTTGAATATCCATGTAAAGCGGATGGCCTGCAGGCAGCGACTGCGGTTACAAGACCCGCTCGTTACCGGATTCTTTCAGCCGCGGTCCGGGCGAAATAGGTCAGGATGGCGTCGGCCCCCGCACGCTTGATGCCGACCAGGGATTCCAGGATGATCTTGTCCGGGTCCAGCCAGCCCTTTTCGAAGGCGGCGCTCAACATGGCGTACTCACCGCTGACCTGGTAGGCAAAGGTCGGCACACCGAATTCGTCCTTCACCCGGCGGATGATATCGAGATAGGGCATGGCGGGTTTGACCATGACCATGTCGGCACCTTCGGCCAGGTCCAGAGCAACCTCATGCAGGGCCTCGTCGGAATTGGCCGGGTCCATCTGGTAGTTTTCCTTGGTCGAGGCACCCAGGTTTCCGGAAGAGCCCACCGCATCGCGGAACGGGCCATAGTACGCCGAGGCATACTTGGCGGAGTAGGCAAGTATGCGGGTGTTGATATGGCCAGCTTTTTCCAGGGCCGTGCGAATGGCGCCGATACGACCATCCATCATGTCGGAGGGAGCGACCACGTCAGCCCCGGCGTCGGCATGGGACAGCGCCTGCTTCACCAGGGTGTCGACGGTGATGTCGTTCAGTACGTAACCTGTATCGTCGATGATGCCGTCCTGCCCGTGGGTGGTGAACGGGTCCAGCGCGACATCGGTGATGACGCCCAGCTCAGGGCAGGCATCCTTGAGGGCGCGCACGGCGCGTTGCGCCAGGCCGTCGGGGTTGTAGGACTCCGCGCCGTTCTCCGTCTTGGTTCCGGGATCGGGTACCGGGAACAGGGCCATGGCGGGAATACCAAGACCACTCGCCAGTTTTGCCTCCCTGACCAGTTCGTCGACAGTCAGCCGATCGACACCAGGCATGGATGGCACGGGTTCGCGAGTCGCCTTGCCCTCAATGACAAAAACCGGATAGATGAGGTCGGCGGGGGTCAACACGGTTTCGCGCATCAGTTGCCGGCTGAATTCATCGTGCCGCATGCGGCGCATGCGCGTGGCCGGAAACTGCCTGGTGAAACGGTTCGATGACACGCCTTTGCTCCTGATTTATATGATGTTTTTGGACTGTTCTCGGGTTAGGATAATCCACGCGAGGCGCAGAATATACCATAGAAAGCGCGAGTCAATCTTTACGGGGCATCCCGGTCTTTCCCCTGGTTGAATGCCGGGTCAGATAGCTAGGAAAAATACAAAGCATGAGTGCCAAGAAAATCCTGCTGCTGGTCGTGGTTCTGGCATCGCTGATTGTCTTTTTCCTGGGCGGGTTGCAGGACTTTTTCAACCTGGCGTATTTCCAGGGCCAGCGTGACAGCATCATGGCCTACAAGGAAGCCAATTTTGTCGCGGCCAGCCTGGCTTACTTCCTACTATATATAGTAGTTGCAGCCCTCTCTCTGCCTGCCGCGGCTATCCTGACCATTGCCGGGGGCGCCGTATTCGGGTTTGCCTGGGGGCTGGTCCTGGTGTCCTTTGCCAGCACCATCGGTGCGACGCTGGCCTTTCTCATTGCAAGAACACTGCTCCGTGACTGGGTGCAGGCACGCTTCGGGCATGCCCTGAAGCGGGTCAACGAGGGTATCGAACGTGATGGTGTTTTTTACCTGTTTACCCTGCGCCTGATCCCGGCGTTTCCGTTTTTCCTGGTCAATGTGCTGATGGCGCTGACACCGATCTCGACAGCCGCCTTTTATATTGTCAGCCAGCTCGGCATGCTGTTCGGTACGGCACTGTACGTGAATGTCGGTGCCGAACTAGGCCTGGCCACCACCCTGCCGGACATATTCGGCATCGGGGTCATTCGGGCCATCGTGGTACTTGCCATTTTTCCCTGGCTGGCCAAGGGCATGGTGCGCTGGTTGCGCAATCGAACGACCCTTGCGCCATGGCGTGACAAGCGTCCAAAACAATTTGATACCAACATGGTGGTGATCGGCGCGGGCTCGGCAGGACTTGTTACCGCCTATATCGCGGCACTGGCCCGGGCAAAAGTCACACTGGTGGAAAAGAACCGGATGGGCGGTGATTGCCTGAATACCGGTTGTGTTCCCAGCAAGGCGCTCATAAGAAGCGCCGGCGTGCGGCATCTCTCTGGCAGGGCGCGCGAATTCGGTCTCAGGGGCCCGCAGGCGGAGGTGAATTTTTCCGCCGTCATGGACAGGGTGCGTGAAATTGTAAAAACCATCGAGCCCCACGACTCAGTCGAGCGCTATACCCGGCTGGGTGTGGATTGCCTGCAAGGTGAGGCAACCATCACGTCGCCCTGGACGGTCAGCGTCAATGGCAGCGAAATACGTACCCGCAATATCGTCATCGCCACCGGGGCGCGTCCTTTTATACCAGCGGTGGCAGGCCTGCGGGATTGCGGTTGCCTGACCTCGGACAATCTTTGGGACCTGGCGGAACTGCCTGGTCGCCTGCTGGTGATGGGCGCGGGACCGATCGGCTGCGAGCTGGCACAGGCCTTTGCCCGGCTCGGGTCCACAGTCACCCTTGTTGACATGCAGGACCGCGTCCTGCCACGCGAGGATGCTGATGTGTCAGCCTGCATCGCCGCGCGTTTTGGCGAAGAAGGCATCCGCATCATTACCGGCGCCAGGGTCAACCGCATCGAGGCGGCAGGGAGCGGTCATGCCGCAGTGATAGAGCGCCAGGGCAGTCTTGATCGTGTCGAGTTCGACAGGGTGCTGGTCGCTGTAGGCAGACAGGCAAACACGGAGAACCTGGGCCTCAAATCACTGGGCGTGGAGCGAAATGACAACGGCACGCTGAAAGTGAATGAGTTCCTGCAGACCAACTATCCGAACATCTTCGCCTGCGGCGACGTTGCCGGACCCTACCAGTTCACCCACATGGCTTCCTATCAGGCCTGGTTCGCGTCGGTCAACGGACTGTTCGGCATGTTCAAAAAGTTTCGCATTCACTACGATATCGTGCCCTGGGCCACCTTCACTGACCCCGAGGTCGCGCGTGTCGGCCTCAGTGAAACAGAGGCGCGGGGAAAAGGCATCGACTACGAACTGACACGATTCGATCTCGGCGGCCTCGACCGGGCCGTTACTGACAGCGAGACCACGGGATTCATCAAGGTGTTGACCATCCCGGGCAAGGACAGGATTCTCGGTGCAGTGATTGTCGGTGCCCATGCTTCCGAACTGATCAACGAGTTCATCCTGGCCATGAACAACGGTCTTGGCCTGAAAAAGATCATGGCCGCCATCCATGTCTATCCTACCTGGTCGGAAAGCGGCAAGTTCGCCGCAGGCACCTGGCGCAAGGCGCATGCGCCGGAGTGGGCCTATCCGCTGCTGGACAGTTTTCACCGATGGAAGAGACGATAAAGGGATAAAGCGTACGACGGTAACCGCATTTGGTAGTTCAGGAAGGTAGGTCGGATAAGGTGCAAAGCACCGCATCCGACAATGCGCAGTAGAAAAAAGCGTCAGTCCCGCGTCAGGTCCAGCAGCTGGTCTTCCAGAGCAAAACGAATGGTCAGTGCATTATCGAGCGCAAACAGGTCATCCGGCAGCGACTTGTCCTCCGAGGAGTGCACCAGCTCGTTCTTGTACTTTTCATTGAAGGAGAGAGCCAGGTCGGTCGTGGTTTCGATGCTGTGGTAGATGTCGGCCAGCAGTGCCCGATGGGCCTCGAGCTCGGCAACGCTTTCGTGGAGCAGCGTCTCGTAGACTTCGAAATGGCCTGCCGAGATGTAGTCCATCAGGGATTCACAGAACACCTCGATGGGAAAATCCTGTTCGTCGACCTGCAGCGCGTGATCGGAATACAGGGACTCTTCGAGGTCATGATGGATGGCATCACGCTGCTGTTTCCAGCGGCTGATGATCGCTTCGATTTCCTGGCGCCGGGTGGCAGTAATATTCTTGTTCATGTTACCCCCTCAACGTGCCGGTCACAACAGTGCCGGGTTTAACTGCATGGTAGAAGAGGTATGGCGTAATTGCCAGACTTGCGGGTCAGTACAAAAAAGAACGGAAAATCAGGACATTGACGGCTGCTTGCGGATGGCCTGCCAGGCGCAAACAGCGGCGAGCATGACGAATCCCACCAGGCTCCACTGGGGAATGGCCCAGCCCAGGACCGGGTCCTGCCATACGATCTCGGCGCAGTTGCCGTCTCCCGAGAACATCACCGACAGCACGTCGCGCAACGGGAACTGCTCGATCATGTAGCTGAGGCTGGGGCCGCAGGCCGGTACCTCGTCCTTGGGCAGGTGCTGCAGGTAGATCTGGCGGATGGCGAAGCCGCCGCCGGCGGCAGACAGTACTGCGGCCAGGCTGCCATAGATCAACTTGCCCCGGGCGACGGGGTTGTGGATGAAGGCCGCCAGGGCGACGATGCCGGTCGCCAGGAAGAAAACGCGCTGCATGATGCACAGGGGGCAGGGCTCCAGCATCATCACGTGCTCCATGTACATGGCAATGCCGAGCAGTGAAACACAGAACAGGAAAATGTACAGGTAAACGAGGCGGGTACGCAGTAATGTGCTGATGGTTGAGTTGTTCATGTTTGCTTATTGATTCCGGTTAATCTGTGTCAGGTCGATGCCGTGATCAGGCATTGTTGGCACGTTCCAGGAAGGTTTCAAAATCGACGTCATCGGCTTTTTCGATCTCCGCACGATCCCTGTCGGATTTTTTCACCATCTCGGTGAAGGTTACCATCTTCTCGTCGCTCAGTGTCAGCCCGCGGAAGTAATCGCTGTTGGCCAGAGACTGGTTCATAGCGAATGTAAAATAGGGAGTCTCCAGTTCGTCCATTCTCTTCAGAATCCGCGCTGACGGCGTGAGGCTGCTGTCATTGACCTTGGCGATCTGGGCGGCGGTGGCGCGTGCGTGGGCATCGCCCTGCCGGCAGTCGTCCATCAGGGCCGCGATCTCGCTCACCTCCGCCAGGATTTCCCCGGCCCAGTCGCTCAGTGAAATAGACTGGCCCCGCTGAACCAGCTGAAGGCCGGGCTCGCGGCCCCGGTTGACCACGGCTTTCAGGTTGCCGTCGATTTCCCGGTACTCATCCTTGTCGGATGACGGGCTCTTGCGCAGCAGGCAGAACAGCAGGAAGCTGGAAAGGAAGCGGATTTCTTCCTCGTCGATGCCCACGGGCAAGAACGGGTTCAGGTCGAGACAGCGAACCTCGATGTATTCCACGCCTTCCTGCTTCAGTACTTTCACCGGCCGCAGCCCTGAGCTCGACGTGCGTTTCGGGCGCACCGTGCTGTAGAACTCGTTCTCGATTTGCAGGATGCTGTCATTGAGCTGCTTGAACTTGCCGTTTTCCGGAGCGAACTTGCTGTAGGGAGGGTAGGCCGTCCTGATGGCGCTGGTCAGGTCGCGGGCATATTCTTCCAGGTTGTTATAGCTGACATACAGTGAGCGCTGGGCATCACTGGTGTAACCGAGATCCCCCATCCTGAGGCAGGTGCCATAAGGCATGTACAGCGAGTGATCGTCGTATTCCTCCAGCCCATGATCAGGATTGTTGCGCACGAAACTCTTGCACACCGCAGGTGAGGCGCCGAACAGGTACAGGAGCAGCCAGGAGTAGCGGCGGAAATTGCGGATAAGGTTGAAATACTGGCTGGTCTTGAAATCGGTCAGCGACTGGTCGCTGCCAAACAGGTCCCGGTAGAGCGTCCAGAAACTGTCAGGCAGTGAAAAATTGAAATGGATGCCAGCGATGGTCTGCATGGCGCGGCCATAGCGGAAGCTCAGTCCGGACCTGTACAGTGTTTTGAGCTTGCCGATATTGGAATACCCGTAACGTGCCAACGGAATGTGATCGTCACCGTCGAGCACGCAGGGCATGCTGGAGGTCCAGATCAGCTCCTCGCGATCCAATTGCGTGAACAGGAACGTGTGCAGGTCTACCAGGTAGGACAGGCTGTCTTCCGGTTTGTTGAAGACAGGTGTGATGAACTCGAGCAGGGCCTCGGAAAAGTCCGTGGTAATGTTGGGATGGGTGAGCGGTGATCCGAGACCGGCAGGGTGCGGTGTTTGGGCAATATGGCCATCGGGATCGATGCGCAGACTTTCCTTTTCGATACCATGGCAGGTATCGGCCAAACAGTCTGTGCGGGATGTGTCTCTGAGCAGGCCCAGGCGGTGCTTTAGCTGTTCCGACAAAGCAAAATTCCTGAATTCTGAAGCGGAATATTTCCGGTTACTGTCAACAAAAACGCCGGCTTATGGAGACAGTATCGCATTGTTATTATTAGGAATTTACTGCCGAAAAACCATGCCCCGAAGGTAGTGGGTGCCGATTATGCCACAGTTGCAAGGCTCTGGATAATCGAATTTTGAACGGCAAGCTGCCGCTTCATTTTTCAAGTTGCTGCTGTTTGAAACGATGGATCTTGCGCCGGTCCTGCTTGGTGGGCCGCCCCGCTGTAATGGGATTCATGGCACGTTGTGCCTTGCGCTTTTCGGCCTCGAGCTCACGCTTCGCGATACTTTCCGGCGTTTCCTCATAGAGCAGGGCCGCCTGGGGCGCACCGCCGCGCTTGTCTGAAAGCGCCTTAACGACTACTGTGCGTTCGTCCCAGCCCTGGCGGATTTCCAGGATCATGCCGGTTTCCACATCACGGCTGGACTTGCTGCGTGCGCCATTGCAGTGCACCTTGCCGCCATCGATGGCCTGCTTGGCCATGGAGCGGGTTTTGAAAAACCGCGCCGCCCACAGCCACTTGTCGAGACGCACCTTGCCGCTGTTGTCCTGTTGTGCTGCCATAGCGGTTTAGCGGCCCATAACCATGAGTTCATCGAGATGGACGATACCCGGGAAATGCGTCGGATCGCTGGGCTGGTTGCCGGAGTCAGGGTGCAGCACCTGGACAAGGCTGCCCAGTCCGCTGCGGCGGGCGCACTCGAGAACCGGCAGGCTGTCATCCACGAAGAGCGAGCGTGACAGGTCGATACGCTCCCGGTCTCCGAGCTGTTCCCAGAAGCCGTCGTTCTCCTTGGCGAGTGCGAATTCATGGGATGAGATCATTTCCTCGAGATACGCATGCAGGCCGGAAGCCTCGACCTTGATGGCCAGCGCCTTTGGGTGGGCATTGGTAACCAGGACGACGCGCTTGTCCATGCCTTTAAGCCACGCCAGGAATTCTGCGCAATGCGGGCGCATGCGAATCAGGTGGCGGACCTCCTTCTTCAGCGCCTCCACATCCATCCCGAGCCTCTCGGACCAGTGATCGAGGCAGTACCAGTTGAGGCTGCCGTACGTGGATTCCGAGAGCAAACGCACCGTCATGTGCGCTTCCTCCAGCGTCATCGCACGATCATCGGCCACTTTCATAGGCAGGAACTGCTGCCAGAAGTAGTTATCGAAACTGAGGTCGAGCAGCGTGCCGTCCATGTCGAGCAGCACATTGTCGATGGTTGACCAGTTAATCATTGTTCTCGGAAAAATTGCCAAAATCGGGGGCATGCAAGCCCTGATGAAGTTCCATTATAATGAAGTCGTTATTTGAATAGGCCCTTTCGGTGAAATATTTCACCGGGCCTGATTGTCCAGCCAAGTATTACAGCAACCGGCCTGCAAAAATGAACTACCAGTCACTGTCAAAAGCCGCCATCGGCATCAGCAAGGAAGCGGGGGCCGCCATCCTCGAGGTCTACGACCGCGATGAGGACCTCGATATCACCACGAAGGCAAACGACTCGCCCCTGACGGAAGCGGATCTTGCCGCGCACCGGATCATCGTCGATGCATTACGCGAGCTGACCCCGGGCCTGCCGATATTGTCGGAAGAGTCGCGCGCGGTTTCCTGGCAGGAAAGGCAATCCTGGCAGACCTACTGGCTGGTTGACCCGCTGGACGGCACCAAGGAATTCATCAGCCGCAATGGCGAATTCACCGTCAATATCGCCCTTATCGACAACGGCCGGCCCATGCTCGGTGTGGTTTATGTGCCCGTGAAGGACATCGTCTATTACGGCAGTCCCGATGGCGCCTTCAAGGAAGCCGGCGGCAAAACGGAAGCGATCCAGACAGCAAGGATCGAAGACAACCAGCACACCATCGCCGTAGTGGCCAGTCGCAGCCACAAGGGTGATGAACTGGAGAGTTGGCTGGAGCGGGCGGCAGCCAGGTTTCCGCAGATGGAACTGGTCAGCATGGGCAGCTCCTTGAAAATCTGCCTGGTGGCGGAAGGTCGTGCCGATATCTATCCGCGCCTTGCCCTGACTTCCGAATGGGACACAGCAGCCGCTCAGGCGATACTGGAGGCAGCCGGCGGCATCCTGACCGACACCGACTTCAATATCTACCGCTACAACCAGAAAGAGGACATCCTCAACCCGTTCTTCTTTGCCATCGGTGACAGGACTTACGACTGGAAGGGGATTTAGATAAGGGATAAAGGATACAGGATACAGGATATAGGGAAGAACACCTTGGGCTTTCAGTAACGACCGGGAGCCAACCAAATGTCAGAATAACGGACCGAAACGGCCAGGATCATCGGAACAGCCCTGTATCTTTTATCGCCCCTTTCTTATTGTGATTCGCTTCACGAATCCTTTTCATACAAGTCAGATCATTGATCCAACCTCTATATAATGTCGTACAGACATCATGAACATTTTTATCCTCGACGAAGACATCGAAACCTGTGCCCGCTATCACTGCGACCGGCACGTGGGCAAGATGGTCCTGGAAAGCACACAGATTCTTTGCACCGCCCTGAACAAGAAGGGCTTTGAAACTCCCTACCGTTCGACACACATTAATCACCCCTGCGTGCTCTGGGCGGAGGAATCTGCCGACAATTTTCGCTGGCTGGTGCAGCTTGCCTATGCGCTGAACGACGAATTCTGTTATCGCTATGATCGCAGCCGCGACCATGCCTCGATCAACGTGCTGCGGGAAATCGAGTACATGAAGCTGCCGGGTAAGGGCCTGACCCCGTTCGCCCAGGCCATGCCGGAGCAGTATCGCGTACCGGGTGACCCGGTGAGCGCCTACCGTGCATTCTATCTGGGCGACAAGGCAGAGTTCGCCACCTGGAAGAAGCGCCAGCCGCCTAAATGGTTTCTCAAGGGTGTTGAAGTGATGAAAAAGGCCAGCTGAAACGCGGGTGAATCGTGTGGTCAGCGGGAGGACATTTGCATGACGAACTTGGTCGCCAGCTCGCATCCCTTCATTTCGATTTCGAAATCATTGGTGAAATACGATCCGCCTGCGGTGAAATTTTCCTCGAGCCATTCGTTGTAGACGCCCAGCATCAGCTTGACGGCATCCACCGCGTTGCCCGACAGCAGCTCCAGGTCGGGTTCGATGCCCGTACGCAGTTTTTCCGTGTTCATCTCGATTATGATGCCGTTCTGGATAAGCTGCAGGGCCTGGTTCTCGTAACCCTCTGATACTTCTGGAGAGTCATTGGCGACCAGCGCGGACAGGGTCATGTTCAGCGCGGTGCAGCGGTTCATGACTTCGGCCATCTGGTGGGCATCGGAATTGCCCATGCTGCCGAGCAGCAGTTCTGCCACCGGCACCCATTCCGGGCTGGCGTTCAGGCCGGGGGCAGCGAGGCAGGCAGCCATGCACAAGGCGGGTTTGTTGACGAACCTTTGGACTGGGTTCATGGTTTTCTCCGGTATTGGGTTGGCAGGTGGAGGCTGCAGCCTTCCTATTAGGCACCCGTATCCTGCCCAAGTCAAAGAGAGAATCCGGGTGATTGCCGTCACCTTTCTGACCCGGCAGGGAATTGCATAAACGTCCCGGTTTGCCTATCTTCTTCCAAGTCAGCCAAAGGAGAGGGTCATGAGCCAGAAAGTATCCAATACCAAACTGATCACCGGCAGCATTGCGCTGCTGCTCATGCTGATTTTCGTACTGCAGAATATGGAGGTTGTCAGCGTGGAGTTTCTTGTCTGGCGCATCCAGGCGTCGCGGATAATCATTTACCTGGCGCTCTTCCTGATCGGTTTCTTTATCGGCTGGATCGGCCGGTCACTGCACAGGAAGCGGCATTAGACGCGTATCAGGCAGGACTTTCGGTTGACGCTTCAGCTGGCGGCTTGGCCGGTTTGCGCATGGTGCGGCACACGTTTTCCTTCATGTGCCACGCCTTCTTCCAGGCCATGCCGGTCATGTAATTGATTTCATCCACCTGCAGCCGGCAGCCCTCCTGGATGGTTTCGATGGTGAGGTACTTGCCGATGTTGTTGATGTCGTTGTTGCTGGAAGAATACAGGGCCACCCAGTTGTTCTTGTACAGAGCCGACAACGAGACCCCCTGGATGACGCCATCGATGCGTAGCGTCAGGGTGCGCAGGTAGCCCAGGTTTTTCAATTCCCTGACCACGCGCCTGCATTCTTCCTTGCCTTCCTCGATGGCGTAATCGGATTCCTCGCCGAAATTCTTCACGTTCAGTTCGATGAACGCCTCCGTTTCGTCAGCGTCATCCCAGATCAGTTCCGGTTTCAACGTTTCCACCAGCTTGCGCAGGTCGCGCTGGATATTCTTGCGCTTGTCCTTGGAAAAGGTGGCGATCATGTGGTTGGTGAAGTCGTAGTCGAAATCGGCGGGCACCAGGAAGTACTGGTTGTCCCTTTCGATGAAATTGGGTTCGTACTCGGGGTACATGGCCAGGACCTGGTCGACCCAGGTGCCGCGCAGGTCAAAAAAAGCGGTATTGTCGGGCAGGGCGTCGAAACATTCGCGGAAATCGTCGATAGCGATCCACAAAATACGGCTGTCGGCATAGCAGCCGCCGAACAGCTCGAAGCTGCCGTCCTTGGTGTCTTCCACCAGGGGAATGAGGCCATCCGCGGCGTTATCGGTTTCATGCACCATGAAATTGAAACGGTAGCGGGCCTCGTCATGGAAGGCATACATCAGCTCCCATTCATCCCAGGCGCGTTCACGGGGACTGAACTGATCCCACAGGGCCTCGCATTCAGCCTGTTCGGTGACGAATCTGATCACACTTCCCTCAGGTAACCCCAGTTGTGGAGCTTGTCGCTGTCTTCGAACCAGCGGTTGCCAATATCCACGCGGTAATACATGTGCGGAATGATCAGGTTCTTGATACGGGAGTAGGCCTGCTTTTGCGCCTGTTTCATGGTCTGGCCCATGCCCACCACCACCAGGATGACGCCCGACTCGCCGGTGATCAGCCATTCGTTGTTGACCAGCTTGACGTCCTCGAAGTGCACACCTTCCTGGCTTTTGCGGAAGTGGATGATGGTGTCCTTGGATTTGACGTTGAAGGTCTCCGGGTCGGTGAAGGGAAACGGCGGTACCACGATGCGCACGCCGATCTGGAATCCGGAGCGGGTCTTGAAGGTATTTCGAGTGCCTGCGGCCAAACCATGGAGCAATTCGGCCATTGGCGTGGTGATGCCTTCCGATTGGATGAAAATGGTCGGGTAGCCGAAGCGCGCGGTGAACTCCAGCGGATAGATGCTCTGGCCGCTGACGATGCAGTTGAGGTCGAGGTAGCCGACGTAGCCTTCCTCGGCCAGCTTGCCTTCGAGTTTTTTCAGAGTCTGGTTGAAGATGCGGTTGGGGCCGGACCAGAACATGGCGGTGCCCATCTCGCCGGTGGACGGACCGAGGTCGCCGGGGAACAATTTCTTGTGCTCGAAGTTGACGTTGATGGGATAGGCGAACTGCTTGCCGTTGAAGAAGGCGCCCACGGCCACTTCCACACCCTCCACGCGGCGCTGCAGCTGGAAGGTCGGGATCTTGTCAGACCAGGCCTGCTGGTAATCTTCCAGCACCTGAATGACGTCGGAGCCGTCTTCTTCCTCGCCGATGAACAGCAGTCCCTTCAGGTTCTGCGCCTCGCCGGAGGGCTTGATGACGTAGCGGCCCTTGTTTTCGCGGACGAAATTGATGGCGTCGTCGAAGCTTTCGAAGTGCTTGTAGGGAATGATGGAAATGCCGTGTTTTTTCAGCTCCTCCTGGCCGAAGGAGCGATCGTCCTCGAGCATGTCCGTGTAGGGAGTGCCGCCCACCACCAGTTTGCCGGCGTCACGCAGTTTCTTTGCTTCCGTACCCATGCCCAGCACATCGTCAAAAATGATGACATCTGCCCAGTCAACCTCGGCTTTCCAGTCGTCCACCATGGGAACGAAGCCGGCGCCGACCTCGCGGTCGGCCGGGTTGGAAATGGAATACTTGACGTTGTGGCCTTCCTTGACGATGGTCCAGGCAAGGTCCCCGATCAGGCCATCGTAGGAAACGAACAGAAAATTCATGGGTTATTTCCGTATTAGGAGTGAATAGAAAAATTCTATGTTATCGGTGTTGGGCAAACAACGATGAGAAGACAAACAACTGTAAATAGTTCAGTTGCATTTTCTGTAATTCATGACTTGCCGGGCTGCATGACTTTGCGGCAAGCCTGTTTACATGCCGGGCAATTGCTGGATAATCCTGCCCCTTCGTCAATTAGCTATCCTGGGTAATCCCTGTTGTATGTGGTTCAAGAATCTTCGCCTGTATTGCCTCGCCCAACCCTTTGAATTAACTGTAGAAGATTTCGAGGCCGCCCTGGCCGAGAATGGTTTCGTGCCCTGCTCGAGTTATGAAAAGGAGCGCATCGGCTGGACCGCGCCACTGGGCGACACTGCGCCCGAAGGCGATGAGGCGCAAGCAGGCGCTGCGGCACCCATGCTCACCCACGTCGTCGGCGACTACATCATGATCTGCGCCCAGCGCCAGGATCGCCTGCTGCCGGCCACGGTCGTGCGGGAAGCCACGGCGGAAAAAGTTGCGGAAATCGAGGAGCGCCAGGCGCGCAAGGTCTATCGCAAGGAAAAGCGTGAGATCCAGGATGATGTCTACGCCGCTTTATTGCCGCGCGCCTTTACCCGCTCATCCCGCATTCATGCCTATATATCACGCCGCGACAACCTGCTGGTGGTGGATAGCGCCAGCGCCCCGAAAGCCGAGGAATTCCTCAATCTGCTGCGCGACACGCTGGGCTCGTTCCCCGTGTCGCTGCCCGACAGCAAGGTCGCGCCGTCCGCGGTCATGACGCGCTGGCTGAACAACGGCAAGGCCACCGACGGTTTCGTCATCAACGACGACTGTGAACTGGTCAGCCCCAAGGATGCCAGCAACGTGGTGCGCCTGAAGGGCCAGGACCTGGACGGGGAAGAAGTAAAAGTTCACCTGGAGGCGGGCAAGCAGGCGCGCCACCTGGGCGTGGTCTGGAACAGCCAGGTCGGCTGCAACATCATGGAGGATCTCAGCATCAAGCGGCTGCGGTTCGAGAATATCCGCGAGGAATCCGAGGGTTACGAGAACGAAACGCCGGCCGAAAAGTTCGACCAGGAGTTCGCCCTGATGACATTGCAGCTCAGCGATTTCCTAAAATCCCTGTTCACCGCCTTCGGCGGCCTGGAGGACCCGGGCAAGAAACTGCTGCCGGATAATAGAAAGAAGGAAGACTGATCGAATCAAGGGGGTCAGAGTAACTTGAAAATCAAGTTACTCTGACCCCCTTGATTTATGACCCCTTTATTTTTTACCTGCCGGCTGCCGCCCAGAGCTGGTCCTTCGTCTGCGGTTCGGCGCTGGAGTGCACGTTGATATAGCGGTCGAATTCGGTGACCCCGAGCCTGATCAGCGCCGGCACCAGGGCCTGCACGTGGTCGTTGCCCCTTTCACCCGGCGTGGGCAGGGAGAAGTCACCCTGGAACAGCACCCGCTCCTGCGGGAAATACGCCACCATCAGGCCGTTGGAATGCGGCGCAGGATAGATGTGCAGCATCTCCACGGTGTGGGTGCCGTCGGTGTAGGTCTTTCGGGTATCCACGGTTTCCACCCAGACCCGGTGCGGGTTTTGCGCCAGGGCGTCATCGAGCAGGGTGCGCGGCGTGTTGAGCGCGCGCTCGAAGAATTCGAGATTGTTGACCTGCGTGATCACCGTTGCGCCTTCAGCGACCGCCACCGGCAGGCCGGCGGTGTGGTCAGAATGCGGGTGGGTGTTCATGATGTAGCGGATTTCCTTGCCGGGCATCCTGCGCTTGGCTTCGGCGATGTAGGCCGCGATAGCTGCGTGGCTGGCGCCGGCCTCGAGCATCATGATGTGGTCGTCGAACTCGTAGAACAGCGAATCGTAACTGCCGCCTCCGCCGGTGGAGAAACGATACAGGTCGTTGCCGAGATCCTCGACCATCACTTCAACCTGGCCGCCACCGCCACCGAAGCCGCCGCCACCCTCTGCGGGCGCCGGGAGCAGGGAGGCGACGTTATTCATGTTGGCGCTCGCATTGGTGACCGACACCTGGAAATAGGTCCAGCCGCCGCGCTCCTGGGTGATGCTGGTGGGGGCCATGAAGCCGCCGAAGTCACGCCAGCCGGTGTACGAGGCGAAGACGTGCATGTCGCCCATCATGTTGTCGCCCACCCAGGTTTCCACGTGCTCGACAAGATTGTCGTCGTTGAGATAGCCGTTGATGACATAGCTGGCACCGGAAGGCGCCTTCACGTCAGGGCTCCAACTCAGCACGGTGTAGCTGTTGCCGTCGATGGCGCGCCGATTGACGCTTGCACCCTGTTCGGCCGCGCCTGCCAGGAAGCCCCAGGGCGTGATGTAGAACTCCAGGGAGTTGGCCCAGTTGCCGGACAGGGCGGACTGCTCCGCGGTGACCTGCTGGAAGAAGGTGCCGGGGCTGACCGCCGTGGAGCCACCGGGGCCGATGTTCAGCGTGTTGCCGGCGTGGCGCATCGCGGGCGCATTCAGGTCGATGACGCGCTGGTATTCCATGATCGGGCGCATCGGATCGTGGGTGTCTTCACAGATCATGTTGGTGGCATTGGCGCCGCACTGCTGGAAGGCGACGTTCTGCGCGGAACCGGACAGCATGACCGAATTGACGTTGCCCAGGGCGCGCCGGGCGTCGTTGACCAGGCCCCCGGCATCCTGTGCCGTGGCGGCGCAGCCGAACCCCAGAAAAATCGTTACTGCTATGGCCAGTTTCTTTATCACGTTAGTTTCCCCCTAGCGTAGTTATATATGTAGTTATATAAGTTGTTATGGAACGGGCAGCGAGTTCCGATTCTACCCACAGATGGACGGTGGATGGTATAGAAACCGGCTTCTCCATATACTTCAAAGGGACGATAAAGGGATAAAGGGATAAAAGGATAAAGGGCAGGCGGTTCGCCGGGCCGGAAAAATTCGCGATGTAGGCCGGATAAGGTCCGCAGGACCGCATCCGGCGTTTGCGGCGATATCCGACATCGCGACGTCAAAAAAATGGATTCAACGGGGGATGTGCAGATGAAGAAGCCAGGGGCCGGATTTGGCGCCATGATTATTTTCACTATGGCTTTGGTAAGCGCAGGCGCACTGGCACAACGCACGGCGGACATCGACTTCACCAGCGTCGGTCGCGGTGCGCCCCTCTCACCGGCCATACCGGGTCTCCTGCGCACGCCCCGGGAAGCACTGGAAAACTACCCGCCCGCCGAGTTCGATAACTATCCGGAACAATACTGGATGGTGGGTCCGTTCCGGGCAGCCACCCGCGCCAACGGCACCGGCACCGGCGACATTCAGGCATCGGCGACAAACGGTGAAGTGCCGGACGGAGTCACACCTTTGCCGGTGGATCTGTTCACCTCCGACGATTTCTACGCCGACCGGGCATTCTGGAGCGATCCCCGCTACTTTCGCTGCAATTCTTCCGAGGCCATCCAGGCGAGTTGGTCGTCGGGGCTGGTCGGGGACGACCCACCACGCACGGCGGCCTGGGGCTACTGTGACCGGGATTATCCGCGCGAGGCCATCGTCAGTCCTTACGGCTTTGAAACCGCGCAGGCGCATTACGGGGCCTTGCTGGCGGAGACGACAGCCCGCGGCGGACCCACGCAGCATACATATGCGTCAGTCCCGGGTGACATGAACGGCCGCTTCGTATGGCCGCGCGGGCAGAACTGGAGCGCCGAGCTGTTCTGGAGCCAGGTGCCGACCGTGCTGTCGCTGATGACTGAGGAATACCAGACGCGCTTCGTGCAGGAGGCCTACCACCATGGCAACTCCAACGTGGCGCAGTGGCCGGCGCAGTTCTGCTGGCCGGAAGGTTTCATGCGCCGCTGGCATTACCACGGCGTCACCAACCAGCCGCACCAGGTGCTGGTAACGCCCGAGTTGGTGCAGTTCCTTGCCGGTGACGCCGACAACTTCATCACCAACATCCATATCGGCCGCTCCTTTAACATGGATGGCATCGTACCCCGCCTGGGTGCCGACGTACCGCGCTGGTACGGCGAGACCATCGGCTTCTGGGACGGCGAAGTGCTCATCACCTGGACCTCCAATATCCAGGGCTGGAAGGTGCATGGCGGCATGGAGTTTTCCAACAAGATGCAAGCCATCGAGATCTACACGCCTAACCGCGATGCCGATGGCAATCTCTACGGCATCAACCAGGAAGCTATCTTTTACGATCCCGACGCACTGGTGGAGCCCATCCGCATGGTGCGCAACCTGGAAAAGGTGGGCGGGCTCAACGATGGCGATCCCTACCAGTTCATCGAGTGCATCCCGACCATCTTCAATGTGAGTGGTGAGCCCACCCTGGTTGCCCCGGGTGAGGTCATCGACTACCAGGTGCCCGACATGTACGGCAGGCCATGGGCGCAGAACTGGGAGCGATTCCATGAGCAGGGCATGGAGGGGGTGCCCCAGGAGAGAGATATATTCAGTTTTGAATAAGGATGTGATTCACCATAATTTGCGCAATACCAAATTATTCCTTGCTGATAGTCCAGGTACAAAGAACAGATTCAATCACCACTTTACAATCAGCAAATTGAATCAGGTGGTATGAAAGTACTGGAGAGTGGCGCGCAATACTATAAAGCAGTTATTGCATCGTCAGGATTGAATTTCGTGCCGTGTATCCGGAGTATATTGCGACTGGCATTCTTGACGGAGCAATGAAACCATCCAGAATATCACGACCAGATGATATTGCCTGAAAATTTATAACCCTCGCCACGCAAGGTAACGATATGGTTGAAATTCGAGTACCTGCTTCTGAGCTTTTTCCTGATTTTGCCAATCAGTACATCAATGCTGCGGTCGAGTGGGGCCCAGTCCTTGCCCTTCATGAGATCCATGAGTTTATCCCTTGAAAGGACTTTGCCATCTGCACGCATAAGGATTTCAAGCAATTTCATTTCCTGTCCAGTAAGAGAAACGATTGTACCATCAGGAGCCGTAATGATGTGCTTGCCAAAATCACAGATCCAGCCTTCAAAGGTCGCAATGAGGAGTGAATTCAAGGTGGAATTATGGTTTGCCAGCGTTGCGGCAGGCGGTTTGGTTCGTCGTAATACGCTGCGGACTCGAGCAAGCAGTTCACGCAGCTCGAAAGGTTTAATTAAATAATCATCAGCACCGATTTCCAGGGCAACGACTTTGTCAATTTGTTCGTTACTGCCAGAGATGATAATGACGCCAATGTCATGATTGGCGCGTATGAATTGTGCAATTTCAAGCCCATGGCCATCGGGTAAAGACAAATCGAGAAGCACCAGGTCGGGCGTTGACTTTGCAAGCGCGATCATTGCTTCTGCATATGTCGCTGCCCCGGATGTCTTGAATTCAAAATTTTCAATAAACCGGGATATTGTCCTGATAATCCTGGGGTCATCATCAACAATCAGCAAGTTGCAAGGCATAATTAATTACTTTTAGTTACATTACGTTACAAATAGTGAATTTTGGTGCAGTTTAGCGTATTAAGTTGTGCCATAATATTTGCAGGAATATTTTTTGTAAATAAGGATTTAATGATTCGCCATGAAAATATTTAATGATAAAAGAAAAATAATTTTTCGCAGATTTGATTTTTTTACCAAAGTTATATTGGCCGCGGTTTTTGTTCACGTTGGTCTATCCATGTACTTCGAATTTAATGCTAGATATTTAAGCGAAGCATATGTTGGCTTTTTTCTCTGGGAATGGTTGGGAATAACGGCGCTTGTTACATTATTGGTGGCGCGACTATATATTGTTCAGTCAAATGCAAATGCCAAAAATCTGGTTGAGAGAGTCCGATCAAGACAATTAGAAATAAATAAAATCATTATAGATATGACAACAGGCCAGCTTGAGGGAAATGGCAGGCAATGGATTTTTGAGCGGATGCTTGATGGACTTTTGCAATTAACGGAAAGTGAATATGGATTTGTTGGCAAAGTTGTAGAAGAAAAGGGGGTGAAATTCCTGCGGACTTTTAGCATCACAGATATTGCCTGGAATGATGAGACCAGTGCTCTCTATAATTCTGAAGGGATGGAGTTCAGAAATCTGAAGACTTTATGGGGCGCAGTGATTATGCAGGATGGTGTTGTCATAAGTAATGATCCAGCCAATGACCCAAGGTCGGGAGGCATTCCTCATGGCCACCCCCCCATGAATTGTTTTTTGGGATTGCCGATTAAGTTTGCTGGTGAAGTAATAGCCGTTCTGGGAGTGGCGAACAAAGATGGCGGCTATAAAAATGAAGATGTAGATGAAATATCCACCTTTATTAATGCCTGCGGCTTTGTCATTTGGGCAGAAGAATTAAAGCAATCTAGCGAGTGGGCAAAAGAAGATTACATGAGGTTATTTGCTGCAGCGCC
>Ga0181579_10000603_pt1 | contig 29479 bp, 23 predicted proteins | sample 071ome_24_FD_132996 | JGI IMG/M metagenome (GOLD analysis project Ga0181579, IMG submission 132996) | Coastal salt marsh microbial communities from the Groves Creek Marsh, Skidaway Island, Georgia - 071402CT metaG (megahit assembly) | ecosystem: Environmental > Aquatic > Marine > Intertidal...
CCATCCATATAACGTCCGGTTTTTCCGTCGACGTAACCGTGAACACCTTCGCCAAATAAAAGTGCGCCGCCGAGTGATTCAGCGAAGGGCATAACCGAAGTCCAGGCACGCCCCCGCGCAAAACCATATTTGGCATCCGCCGCGGGCTTACCCAAATCAAGCCATTTTCCGGGCTCAAGCGCCCTGAGCCGTGACATGTGCTCCGGCTCCGCAGCCTTAACCCCACCCATCGCGGGTAACAAGGCGGCAACGAGCGCGATTGCTGCAATTCGATTAATTCTTTCGAGCATCCCGGATTAACCGCCAGAGACGATGCGGCGTCGCCGGCATCGTGTTGATATCGACACCCAACGGCGATAACGCGTCGCGGACTGCATTCATCGCCGCGGCCAAAGCCGGCGTGGTCCCGGCTTCGCCTCCTCCCTTGACCTGCATCGGGTTACCGTCGGTTTCGGCATTTTCCGCAGTCACGACATCGAAGGAAGGCAGCAAATCGGCACGCGGCATGCCGTAATCCATGAAGGACCCACAAACAAGCTGGCCGCCATCGTCATAGACATTTTCTTCCCAGAAAACCTGACCGACGCCTTGCGCAATGCCGCCATGCACCTGCCCTTCGACAATCATCGGATTGATAACGCGTCCGACATCATCGACCGCCGTCCATCGTTTGATCTCCGTAACGCCGGTCTCGGGATCGATCTCAACTTCCGCAATGGCACACCCCGTCGGATAGGCGGGCAGGCGTCCCTTGAATTCATGTTCTTCTCGCAATGCCCCGCGCAGACCGGCGGGCACCGCCTCCGTATCCGCCTTCGCGGCCACGTCGAACAGCGACAATGACCTGTCTGTCCCGCCAACGATGAAACGTCCGCCCTCAAAAACGAGGTCTTCCACGGCCGCTTCCAGCAAATGCGCGGCGAGTATTCTTCCCCGTTTGATGATCTTTTCGGAAGCCCAACTCATCACGGCGGATCCAAGCCGGATAGAGCGGTCGGAATGGGTACCGCCGCCTTCGCTGATCTTATCGGAATCAGAAATGATCATGTTGACGGACTCAAACGGGACACCCAGCAAATGGGACATTACCTGAGCGAAACTTGTCTCATGCCCCTGCCCGTGGCTTTGCGTACCGATATAAAGATCGACCTCTCCGTCGGGCCGCACCTCAATCTCACACCATTCCTGAGGCCAACCGACAGGCGTTTCGACATAGTTGGCGAGCCCGATACCGCGCAATCGGCCGCGCCCCGCAGCCTCTTTCCGCCGCGCCTCAAAACCGGTCCAATCCGCACGGCGCTGCGCTTCCGCCATATTGTCGTGAAACCGCCCACAATCGTAGGTGACGTCCATCGGGCTCCTGTAGGGCAGCTTCTCCTGCGGGATCAGGTTGCGTCGCCGGATCTCGTCGCGCCCGATAGCCAGCTCCGCAGCAGCTGCATCCAACAGGCTTTCGATCACGAACATCGCCTCCGGCCGTCCCGCCCCACGATAGGGCCCGGTCGGCAGGGTATTGGTGATCACCCCCCGCACGCGCAGGTGAGCGGCGGGAATATCATAGATGCTGGTAATGATACGCGACCCGTTTGCCAGCGGCACATAGGACACCAGATTGCCGCCGACATTGCCGAGATGGCTGACCTTCATCGCCAGAATCTTGCCATCGCCATCCAGCGCCAGCGCCGCTTCGGTATAAAGATCACGTCCCTGGACGTCGCTCAGGAAACACTCAGTCCGTTCGCCGCACCAGCGCACGGGGCGGCCGGTTCTTTTCGCCGCCCACATAGCGAGAACGAATTCCGGATAATTCCAGCCGCGCACCCCGAACCCACCACCGACATCGTCACAGGCAACGCGTATCTGATGTTGCTCCACACCGAATATGTCGATCAGGGTTCGTTGCAGCCGGACAGAGCCCTGACTGCCCGCCAGCAGCGTATAGTGGTCCTGCTCGGCATCATACCAGGCGAGCGCGGCGCGCGGTTCCATCGGCACGGCGCTGACCCGGTTATTCCGCAGCTTCCTTTTCACCACATGGGTCGCCGACGAAAAGGCGGCTTCGACCGCCGCCGCATCGCCAAGCTCGGAATCGAAGGCAAGATTGCCCGGCGCGCCCTCATAAAGTTGTAGGGCGTCCGGCTTAATCGCCGCGACCACATCTGTTACGGCGGGGAAAATCTCATAGTCCGTTTCTATCCTCTCCGCCGCCTTCTGTGCGACGGCCAACGATTCAGCAACGACAAACGCCACCGGTTCGCCGACATGCCGCGCCTTGTCGCGCAGCATCGGCCAGAAGGGCGCATGAAACATGGGACTGCCGTCTCTGTTTTCGAATGCGAATAGTTCAGGATTATTGATCTGCCTGGGATTGACCGGGTGCGGGATGGGGCCGAGCCCATCCGCCAGATAATCGTCCATGGTGGGCACGGCCAGCACACCGGAGATGTTTTCGGCCGCTTTGGTGTCAATCCGCGTCAACGCTGCATGCGCGTGCGGACAACGCAAGACAAAGGCGTGAGTTTCCCCATCCCTTCGATAATCGGCGGAGAAACGCCCTTGTCCCGTCAAGAGCCGAAAATCTTCTTTTCGCTTTACTGGCTTGCCGATCAACCCGGTCAAAGCGCTCTTCCTACCCTGTTAAATCGCAGCATAGATAAATCGTTTTTCTAGTTAGCAGAATTCAGCATCTTTGACAGTCCGAATGGGCCAATCCCGCCGAGCGCTGCTGTTGACAGAACCTATCGGGTCAATGCGGCTATCTATGAAGTCGGGATCGCGGACGTCATACTGATAGCGCGCATGCGGCTGGATGTCGGCCAGTACGCCTCTCTGGTCATTCAGGACCATCACTAGCACACGTACAGATAGCCGGGGTCAGAGATCGCGGTCCATCCGTTGAACCCGCGCGAGTTGCGGGAACGCCTTCCAGAATATCGCCGCAACAGCGATCGAGCCTACCCCACCGACCAGGACCGCCGGGACCGCGCCGATCATCGCCGCCATCCCACCGGCGCGGAACTCACCGATCTCATTCGACGCACCGGTAAAGATCGAATTCACCGCATTGACGCGACCGCGCATCTCATCGGGTGTCGCCAATTGAATCAGCGAGACACGAATATTGACGCTGACCATGTCCGCCGCGCCGACGACAAACATCGCGGCCAGCGACAGCCAGAACACCTCGGATAGGCCGAAAACCATGGTGGCCAGCCCGAACACGACGACGGAAATATAGAGGGTCACGCCAACATTCTTGCGCATCGCGATGCGTGTGAGCGCAAGTCCGGTCAGAAGCGCGCCGAACGCGAAGGAACTCCGCAGCAAACCGGCGCCCTCGGGCCCCACATGCAGAATATCCTTTGCATAAACCGGAAGCAGAGCCGTCACTCCGCCCAGCAGGACAACAAACAGATCCAGCGAGATTGCGCCCAGCACGATCTTCTTTTCCATCACATAACGTAAACCGGCCAGCAGATTATGCAGGGTCGGCCGTTCGACTTCCTCTCGCGGGTTTGTCGTCCGTATCAGCAGAAAACTTACCGTACCGAAGGCGAGAATGACCGCCGCGCCGCCATAAACCGCCTCAGGCCCGGCAAATCCGTAAATAATCCCGCCTAGTGCCGGGCCCGCCGTCTGGCAAATTTTGTTTGCGCTGGTGTACCAGGCAATCGCGTTCGGCAGTTCTATCTTCGGGACCAGATTGGGAACGAAGGAGTTGGCCGCCGGCTGATAGAAGGCCCGACCGGTCCCCAGAAGCAAAAGAATGGCAAATACCGGCCAGACTTCCGTCATGCTGGAAAGCGAGAAAACCATGAACAGGATTGCGGCGATCATGATCAGGGCCGAACACCCCGCGATCACAAGCCTGCGGTCGAACCGGTCCGCCACATAGCCGGTAAACAGCGCGAACCCTATGGCCGGCGCGAATGTCGCCAGCCCGATCCAGGCGAGGTTCAGAACATCGCCGGTAATGTCGTAAACCTGATACGCGACAGCGACCAGCACCGCATGCAGCGCGATAAAACCGAAATTCTTGCCGAGAAAAAGCAGCAGGAAATCGCGGTGACGCATTGCCGCAAAGCCCGTCCGGGGCGGGGGATCGTCCTCCCACCCCGTCACTGGATTACCGTTCATTCAGCGTGCCTGTCTCAGCCCGCCGCGCGCCGTTCCTTTGGCAGATCGGGATGGCCCTGTTCCTGCGCCGCCTTCAGCCGATTGGTAAAATAATCGAACATAAGCCCGTTATTGCGCCCCTCATTCATCGTCTTGGCCTTCCGCGCCAGTTCTTCGCCTTCGGGCCAGTCAAACGGCAGACCGGACGCGGCAATCTGCAGCTGCTGACGGCAGGCCTGCTCTAACTTGGCGCCGATAACGGTCATTTCCTCTATGCTGGCTCCGCAAAAGGTGACGCCGTGATTTCGTAGAAACACAACGGGACTGTCGCCCATCGCCGCCGCCATTCTCTCGGCGACCTCGAGCGTGCGCACCAGTTCGGACGTTTCCTCAAAGCGCGGCGGCGGCTTGGCAAAGCTCGATCCCGCATTGCTCAATCCGCGCAACGGCTCGGAAGTGCAGCTCCAGACCGTGCCGTATTCAGGATGGGTGTGCGCGGTCGCCATGACATCCGGGCGCGCCTTGTAGACCGCGACATGGATCGGCCATTCACTGTGACGTTTTTTACCGTCGCCATAAAGCAGCTTGCCGTTGAAATCGATCAGCTGGTGATCGGTCCAGTCGAAGACCTCACCGAGCGTCAGCCCCCAGCGCTTGATCCAGACGCCCCGCCCTTCCGGATCGCGCATCGCCAGATGGCCCAGCGTGAAATCGCCATGCCCTTCCATTTCGAGTATCCGGCTCGCCAGCGCCAGCTTGTCGAGATCGGCCTTGATCTCGTCGGAGATAGCCATCCCCTCGCCACGAAATTCTCCGTCCATCTTCACTTCTCCGGAATGTGATGGGAAATCGTCTCACAGCGGCGCGATATCGGCAACGTAACGGTGACGAATTCGGCAAACCATGACACCATCCGGCCAACGCCATTGCAGGGAACGCGAGAATGTACAGCACGCATGATCTCACCGTAAACGGCAGCGCCATGCCGATTTTTGTTTTCGAACCGGAAGGCGATGGCCCGCATCCCGGTATGGTCGTCTGCCAGCATTTGCCCGTCGCCCATGCCGGCATCGAAAAGGATCCTTTCACCATCGATATCGGCGAAAAACTGGCCGCTGCCGGTTATGTGGCGGTAATCCCCTTCATGTTTCACTGGTGGCCGCCGGAAGACGATGTCGCTGACAAGCGGGACGCCTGGCGGGATGACTGGAACGTCGCCGATCTGGAGGCGATCTGGGATTTTATTTCCGGCAAGGACAATGTCGATACCGCCCGGATCGGCATCATGGGGCATTGCTGGGGCGGGCGCGTCACCTGGGTCGGCGCCTGTCACAATCCGAACTATGCCGCCGCCGCGGTTTTCTATGGCGGGCGCATCAAGCTGGGGCTCGGCCCCGACGCGACACCGCCGATAGACATGGCGGACAGGATCAACTGTCCGATGCTGGGTATCTTCGGCAATGACGACCAGAACCCGTCGCCGGAAGACGTAAAAGACCTCGACGCCGCGCTGAACGCGGCGAACGTCCCGCATGAATTTCACGGCTATGACGGCGCCGGGCACGGCTTTCAGGATTTCGTCAATGAGGAACGGTTCCGCAAGGAACAGACGGAAGACGCCTGGAACAAGCTGTTCGACTTTATGGACCGCCATCTGAAATAGGCGGCGCGGAGGCTACAACCCCATCGGATGCCTGGGTTGCAGGCTGGCGCTCAACAGTGACAGCCCGATCGCAACAAGAATGACGCCGCCGGTAATTGAAACAAGATATCCGGCATATCGCCAGTGGGCCCCGCCGCCATCAGACAGCCCGGCAATCCACGACCGTGCGGAAACCACGAATATCGCAAGGCCGCTAACCGCCAGCCCCGTTCCGATTGACATCGCGAATACAGCAAGAATTCCGGCAAGCGCCAGACCGGATGCCTGGGCGAAAACCAGTACGATCACAGCGCCGGAACAGGGCCGAAGCCCGATTGACAAAATGATACCGAGCGCCGTTCGCAAATCAGTTGCCCGGGAAATATCTTCCGGCGCCGGTCCATGGGAATGACAGCAATGCGCATGATGGCCGCCCGAACCGCTGCGGCGCCAGGATACAACCGCCCGCCAAATCAGAAAGCCACCCATCATGGCGACCAGAACAAAGCTCGCCCGCTCGCTCCAGCTTACCGCGTCATTGGCATCACGCGGCAAAAGCCCGGCGGCGTAAATCACGCCATAAACTATGATCAGCGCCGTCAGCCCCTGGCAAAGCGATGCCAGGCCCGAGAGCACAATCGCGCGGACGCGGTTTTCCCGCTGGGTCGCCAGATAGGCGGTGATGACGGCCTTGCCGTGCCCGGGACCAGCGGCATGGAACACCCCATAGAGAAAACTGGCGGCAATCAAGGTAAACCCGGCGGCTACACCGCCCCCGGACTTCAATGCCTGAACAGCGGCTATCAACTCCCGGTGGAAAGCGCGCTGCTGTTCGAATATCCACGTGATCGCTTGGGCCCAGGCGGAAAGCTCGACGCTTCCAGCCGCCGCCGTGGCGGCAAGAGGCGTCATCCACACCGATACAACAAGCAACGCGAGGGTCAGTCTCCGGCCGGGCATGCGACCTGCACGGTTTCAGCGAAGAATTTACCGAGGCCGCTCCCTGCGGACTGCGTTTGGTCCAGCGCGGCGGCAAACATGACCGTGTCGGCGTCGGGGGTCGGTTCCCGCAACGTGGTCTTGCATCCTTTTGGCGCCCCGGTCAGGGAAAATGATCCCTTTTTCTCCGCATGCACGACCTCGATATAGTAGGTCGGATCGAAAATTCGATAGTGCAATTCGCGCTTAGCGGTAATCCTCACCGGCTTTTCGAACGGTACAACGAACTGCATTTCCAGCCGGTCGGCCCGCATCCGCGTCGACATTTCAACGATCTCGGCGAATTTGACAGTGCGGTCAGCCTGATAGATTTCAGTGAAATAGTTGAATTTTTTGAGATTACGCATGTTTTCGCGTAGCAAGGCGTCGAGCGCCGACCAATCCGGCTTGCCGTCCCCGTCCTTGTCCAGCCCTGCTGTCGCGAAACTGCTATAGCCGGGATCAAGCAGCCAGATTTGCGAAAGTGAGACCGCCTCGCCCTTTTCGTTGAACCGCAACCCGGATTCCAGATCGATCCAGGCATGCGGATGCGCGACCACCGCGCGCGGACCAATGCAAAAAAACATCAATGCGGCGAAAATCGGAAACAACACCGCACGGGCGTTAGAAAATCGAAATGAGTTCGCGCCAACAACCATATGGCCTCCCGGTCCCCATTCAGTTGGGGGAGGAAACAAGGGAATACAAGTGGAGACTATCAGACTCAGAATTCCGTTGCCCAGCCAATCAACGCGCCGAACGTTTCGGAATCGATCCCGGAAACTCGCTGGGCCCGGTATCCGGCTTGCACGCTAAAGCCGAATGGCAACGCATAACCCGCGCTGACCTGATAGAGAGCATCGTCAACGGAATTCAACCGCCTGTCGGTATGAGACAGCGCCAGAGAAAAATCCCGCCATGAAAATTCAGTGGCGACCGTCACATAGAGACCGGTATCGCCGGGCGTTCCTTCCCGGTCGGTCAAATGCGCGATCTCCAGAAGCGGCGCTATTTCGATATTTCCTAGAGCGGCCTTGCCCCGCACCCCCAATACCGCGCCGTTTTCCGCAACTTTTCCGGCTTCTCCGCTGCCCCGGTGCAGCCAGGCGGCGTGAATCGAAAAATCTTTTGCCTCAGTATCCAATGCGACGGCGAAAGACTGGAAGCCATCCGTGTTGCCGGGGCCGCCGTCGGCAAGCGACACCGCCCCGCGGCCGGCAAAGGCGGATTCAGCCAAAATAGTCCTGTCGGAAAAAAAGGTTGAAGCGCTTATCGCCGCCTTGCCAAAAAAACCGGCGTCTCCCGACATGCTGCCGCCAAAACCGATTTGCTCGGCGATTTCATAATCTTCGGCAAAATCGGTCCCCCAGATTCCCGAGGCACTGTCCCAGGCGGTTCCGAAATTCTGTCCGAACTTTCCGGCTTTGACGCCGAACCGCCCACCCTGCCATTCCAGGAACAGCTCCTGAATATAAAGGCCGTTATCATCAAAATACCGGTCTTCATTCGGCCGCGCATCGCGTACTGATTCGAATACGGCAAGCCCGCCTAACGAGAAACCATGCGGCAGGGACAGGGTCAGACCGGCTTCCGTTTTTTGCCTGACATCCGTCAGTTCCTCACCGCTGTCATCAGATTGGGTGGTGGCATCGGCTTGCAGTTCCACCGCCAAGGAACCTGAAACCGCAAAGGACTTTGCGTCTCCATGATCAGCGGTAGACGCCCCCGCAACGGCCGTCAGGAAAAGAAACCTCGAAAGCCATATACCGTCGAACCTTATTTTTCGTGGCACTTTCTGATCGACCTCGCCATGTTGGAAAGTAGAGACGGATAGAGTTTCGGCCCGGCCGGCAAATCCGCGCCAAGCGGGTCAATCACCCCGGCTTTCGCACCGCTCTTCGCCGCGAGAATCTTTACCAGCTTGGGACTGAATTGCGGTTCGGAAAAAATGCAACGGATTTTCTCACCCGCTATCGTACGCGCGACTTCGGACACCTGCCGGGCCCCGGGCGATGTTTCGGGATTGATCGCTATGGCGTGCGCGGGACGAAGACCGAAGCGCTTTTCGAAATATTGATAGGCGTCATGGAAGACAACGAATTCGACCTGACTGACCGGGGCGAGCTCACCCGCCAGCCGCGCCCGCAAGAGCCGTATATCCTTCTCGAAAGCTTTGGCATTCTTTGCGAACAAAGCCGCGTTCTTCTTATCGATCTGCGCCAAAGCCTCCGCCATGGCCCGCGCGAAAACGACTGCATTTTCCGGGTCCAGCCAATAGTGAGGATCTTCGGTTAAATCGCCGTGATCATGACTGTGTCCATGAGCATCCTTGTGCTCTTTGGCGTGTTTCCGGTCATGATCATGGTCGTGCTCGCCCTTCTTGCCGTGGTCGTCCTTATGATCGTGATCATGATCGCCTTTCTTGCCGTGCCCATGGCCATGATCATTATGGTCGTGGCCGGACCGGAACTCATACCGAACCAATCCATGTGCCTTTGACAGGGTGAGCACGCCCTTGCCCTTACGTAAGGACTGGATCGGCTTATCGAGGAAAGTTTCGAGAGAAGGGCCGACCCAGACCAACAGCGCCGCATCGCGTATAGCCCTGGATTCCGACGGTCGCAGGTGGAAACTATGGGGGGACGCCGCCCCGCTGACAATCAGTCCGGGGGGTCCCGCGCCTTTCATGACAGCAGAAAGGATTGAATGGATGGGTTTTATCGACGCGGCTGCCAGCAAAGGCTTTTCCACCGCCTGTACCGGCCCGGCAGCGAGCATCGATATCGTCGCGAATACAAAACCGTAAATTTTCAATTGCCGTTTCATGAAGCCCTCAATGTTCTGTGGCGGTGCAAACGTCGAAATCCGGTTATGTTACAAAATAACATAACTTACAAGCACAACCCGCCATGACATTGCCGCGCCGCAACGCATTGTTATTCTGACAGGAACGATGAAAGCGGAGTCGAGTCATGTCCGAATATGTTCTGGCGATTGATCAGGGGACGACATCTACCCGGGCGATCCTGTTCGATCAAGCGCTCCACCCCGTCGTAACCGTCCAACAGGAAATAGCGCAGCATTTTCCTCAATCGGGCCGGGTCGAACACGAACCCGAGGAAATCTGGTCTTCCGTCGTTTCGACAGTGCGAGCGGCATTGCGCAATGCCGGCACGACCGCGGAAAAGGTCATCGCGGCGGGCATCACCAATCAACGCGAAACGGTGATCTTATGGGACCGGCGCAGCGGAAACCCGTTGGGACGCGCCATCGTCTGGCAGGACCGGAGAACCGCGGAACTTTGCCGCGGCCTGAAAAAGAATGGTGGTGAAGCCGTCATCCGGCAGAAAACCGGTCTTCTGGCGGACCCCTATTTTTCCGCCACGAAGGCGGCCTGGATGCTGGATCATAACGACGGCGCGCGTGAGGCCGCAAAATCAGGCCATATCGCTTTCGGCACGATTGACAGCTTTTTATTGTGGCGCCTTACCGGTGGAAAATCCCACATGACGGATGCCACGAATGCCAGCAGAACACTGCTCTACGACATTCTTGAGAATTGCTGGTCGGATGATCTTTGCAACCTCATCCGCGTCCCCAAATCCATATTGCCGGAGGTAGCGGATTGCGCGGCCGAATTCGGCACGATGGACCCGGCCCTCTTCGGCGCGGCAATTCCGGTTACGGGCATTGCCGGTGACCAGCAGGCGGCAACAATCGGTCAGGCCTGTTTTGACGAAGGAATGGTCAAAGCCACTTATGGCACGGGCTGTTTCGCTCTGATGAATACAGGCGGAATCCCGGTCCGGTCGGATAATCAATTACTGACTACAATCGGATACCGGTTGGCCGGCCAGACCACATATGCGTTGGAAGGGTCGATTTTTATCGCGGGCGCGGCGGTGCAATGGCTGCGCGACGGGCTTCACATGATTGAAAAATCGTCGGATGCCGAAGTCCGGGCCACGGAGGCGGACCCCGCACAGCGGGTTTATCTGGTCCCGGCTTTCACCGGCCTCGGCGCGCCCTGGTGGGACCCGGACGCGCGCGGCGCGATGTTTGGACTTACCCGAAACACCGGCCCGGCGGAGTTTGCCCGCGCCGCGTTGGAGGCCGCCTGCTATCAAACGCGTGATCTGATGGAGGCCATGCGGGCGGATTTCTCTTCCAACGAAACACCCATGCTTCGCGTGGATGGCGGCATGACGGCTTCCGACTGGACCATGCAACGGCTGGCCGACATTCTGAATTCACGGGTCGACCGGCCCAAAACGCTTGAAAGTACGGCGCGGGGGGCGGCGTACCTTGCCGGATTACAGCGCGGCTTTTACCCGCCGCCAAAAGAATTCGCGGCGAATTGGGCGTTGGACCGTGCCTTTGAGCCGCGGCTTGGCGCAGAAGAACGGGAACGCGATTATGCCGGATGGAAAGACGCGGTGCGCCGCACCCTCTCCGACAATTCCGGCGGCTAGGATTTAGTCCCGCCTTGCCGCGCCGGCTTCTTCGGCAAGCTTTTCAAGCATTTCATAGGGCTGCGCGCCGACGACGCCATACCCGCCCGCCACAAATGTAGGCACGCCGGTCACACCGTATTGACGGGATTTCTCCCAATCCGCGTCGACCTCGCCTTCAAAGGACCGTGTCTCCAGCACCTCGCGTGCGGCAGCCGCATCGAGCCCGGCTTCTTCCACCAGACCGATCAGCACATCGATGTCTCCGACATTTTTCGCATCGACAAAATAGGCGCGATAGATCAGATCGTGCAGCGCTTCACCGCCATCGACGGTATCCGCCCACTTGCCAAGCTCCTGGGCCAGGCGGCTGTTATAGGTATGGGTGCGTTTACCGTAATCCAGACCCTCGGCGTCCATCCGCTCCTTCATCTGCGCCCAAAGCGCATCGGGATCGGCGCCCCGCGCGGCATAAAGCTCTTTCATGGAGCGCCCTTCCTGCGGGGTATCGGGATGAAGCGGGAAATGAACCAGCTTCAACTCCACGTCAAAATTCCGCTTCAGCTTTTCAATACGCACGGTACTGAGATAACACCACGGTCAGACGTAGTCGGTAAAAATCTCCACCACGACGGGATCGGCCATATGTGCCTCCTTTATTCCGTTTTGAGCAAAATGGAACGTTGAGGCCCCGATGGCAAGCGCGGCTCCCGGCTTACGGACAAATGCCCGCCTCCTGCAGCGCCGCCCCGATTTCCTCCAGAATGACCGGATCGTCGATTGTGGCCGGAACGGTATACTCCTCACCATCGGCGATTTTCTGCATCGTGCCCCGCAACACCTTGCCGGAACGGGTTTTCGGAAGCCTGGCCACGGTCAGCGCGGTCTTGAAAGACGCCACCGGGCCGATATCGCGGCGGATCATATCGACGACCTCGCTCTCGATATCGCCGGTTTCTCGTTCAACCCCGGCATTCAGCACGAGGAATCCCAGCGGCACCTGACCTTTCAGGTCGTCGGCAACGCCGATAACCGCGCATTCGGCGACGTCGGGATGGTTGGCCAGAACTTCTTCCATCGCGCCCGTCGATAGCCGGTGACCGGCGGTATTGATGATGTCGTCGGTGCGCGCCATGACGAAGACATAGCCGTCTTCGTCGATATATCCGGCATCGGCGGTTTTGTAATAGCCGGGATATTCGGAGAGGTAAGCCTCCTGATAGCGCGCATCGGCATTGTAAAGCGTCAGCAATGTGCCCGGCGGCAAGGGCAGTTTGGCGCTCAACGCGCCTATCGTGCCCGGCGTGACCTCGTTGCAGCTTTCATCCAGCACCCGCAAATCCCAGCCCGGCGCCGATTTGGTCGCCGAACCATGCTTGACCGGCAGCAACCCCAGCCCGGCGCAGTTCGCGGCGATCGACCAGCCGGTTTCGGTCTGCCACCAATGATCGATCACCGGCACGCCGAGATGGCGTTCCGCCCATTGCAGCGTATCCGGGTCCGACCGCTCACCCGCCAGAAACAATGTGCGGAAATGTGACAAATCGTAATCGCCGGTCAGCTTGCCGTCCGGATCGTCGCGCTTGATGGCGCGAAACGCCGTCGGCGCGGTGAACATGACGCCGACCTTATGTTGTTCAATCACCCGCCAGAATGCGCCGGCGTCGGGTGTGCCCACCGGTTTGCCCTCGAACAGGATCGTCGTATTGCCGTTAAAGAGCGGCCCATAGACGATATAGGAATGGCCGACGACCCAGCCGATATCGGAGGCCGCCCAATAGACCTCGCCCGGCTCAACGCCATAGATGTTTTTCATGGTCCAGGTCAGCGCCACCGCGTGGCCGCCATTGTCACGCAGCACGCCCTTGGGCTGACCGGTGGTGCCGGAAGTATAGAGAATATAAAGCGGATCGTCGGCGGCGACGGAGACGCAATCATGCGGTTCGGCCGATGCCATGGAGGCGTTCCAGTCGATGTCGCGACCATCCACCATCGCCGCCTCTTCCTGCGGACGCTGATAGATGATGCAGCTTTCCGGCTTGTGCGTGGCCTCATCAATCGCCGCATCCAGCAACGGCTTGTAGGAAACCAGCCGGCCGGGCTCAATCCCGCAGGAGGCGGAGACGATCATTTTCGGCCGGGCGTCATCGATCCTGACCGCGAGCTCATGCGCCGCGAACCCGCCAAACACCACCGAATGGATCGCACCCAGCCGCGCACAAGCCAGCATCGCGATGACCGCTTCCGGAATCATCGGCATATAGATGACGACGCGGTCGCCCTTGCCCACCCCGCGCGCCGCCAGCGCGCCCGCGAAGCGCGCCGTCAGATCGCGTAGTTCTTCATAGGTAAAGCTCCTGGCCGTATCGGTGACCGGGCTGTCATAGATCAGCGCCGTGCGCGCGCCGTTTCCCGCCTCCACATGCCGGTCAAGCGCGTTATAGCAACTATTGAGCGCGCCGCCCTTGAACCAGCGGTAAAAGGGCGGGTTGGACGCATCCAGAACCGTGTCCCATTTTTTGTCCCAATGGATGGCCTCGGCGGCAGTGCCCCAGAATTCTTCCGGGTCTGTCAGCGAACGCGCATGCTCCTGATCGATCCTGCTGGTCATTGCTCCAACCTCTCTCCGCCTAAAACCCGTCATCCCGTGGCGGGATCTGCAGCCCTTTTTGCACTGCCGGCCGCGAACCGACCCGTTCAAGCCAGTTGCCGACATTGGGATACCGATCCAGATCGATTTCCTGCATGTCGTGCCGGTAGATCCAGGGATAGGCGGCGACATCGGCGATGGAGTAATCGCCGGCCAGATAATCCCGTCCCGACAACCCGCGATCCAGCACGCCATAGACGCGGTTATTTTCCGTCTGCCAGATTTCCAGATGCGCATGCGCGCGGCCGGCATCGCGTTCCCGTACCTGCCAATGCACGCCCAGTCCGGTATGGGTGACGTGACCGGAGGCGAAAAACAGCCAGTTGAGCACCTCCAGCCGCTTTACCGGGTCTTGCGGCAAAAGCTTCCCGGATTTTTCCGCCAGATAGATCAGGATCGAACCGGATTCAAACAGCGTGACCGCCTCACCGCCCGGCCCGTCATCATCGACGATACAGGGAATCCGCCCGTTCGGGTTGATGGCAAGGTACCAGTCTTCCTTCTGTTCCTTTTTCTCAAGCACCATGGGCCGGACCGTGTAATCCAGCCCGGATTCCTCCAGCATGATCGAGGCCTTGCGCCCGTTCGATGTCGCCTTGCTGTAGAGCGTGATCATAATCAGCGCCTGAACTCGATGACGTCGAAACCGCGCGCCTTGTCGGTGATGTAGACCAGCCCGCGATGATCCATCTCCACATCATTGGTCTGCGGCGCGTTATAGCCCTGCCCCGGTTCGGGGATGAAATATCCCACCTCCTGCGGCTGATCCGGGTTGGCGATGTCGATGATGCGCAGCCCCGCCCCGAACCAGGTGACATAGGTCAAGGTATCGTCGAGCTTTTCGCGAAACTGATGCGCCCCGAAACGGACGTCGTCCCCGTTATAGGGGCAACCGTCCTCCGGCACATGATAGGTGCTGAGCAATTTCAGCTCGGTCGGGTCGGTCACATCAAACACGTAAAGCGGGCCGTGCGGCTCTCCCACATCGGGGCCGCGCTCTGCCCTCTCCTCATCGGTGCCGAGCGCGATCCTGCGCCCGTCTATCTCGAACGGAAAGGGCAGCAACGTATGGCTGGGCTCCTTCGCTTCCGGGTGCGGATCATAGGTCGCAAGCGTCCTGGGATTTTTGATGTCCCTGACATCGATAATGGCGAAACCGGACATCCACAGCCCGGCATACATCCTGTCTTCATGGCGCAGCGCGTGATGCAGCCGGTGTTCCTTGCGTAAGGGATGCGGTTCCTCGCCCGCGGCGACGTTCTGACCCGGCATCCACCAGCGCGAAACTTCTTTCAGGTTTGCCGGGTCGCTGTAATCGTAGGTGACAAGGATATTGCCGATAAAGCCCTCCATTTCCGTCGACATATAGAGGTAATCCTCATCCATATCGAAGCGATGGACGCCCTTGCCGAAGGTCTTGTGGAAGTTGATCAGTTTCGGGTTGGTCTTGTCCTTGATATCCCAGAGCTTGAACCCGCCCTCATCGAAGCCGGGGGTGGTCTGAAGCCCGCGTTGCGGCCGCTGTTCCGAATTGGTGACCATCAGATCGCCGATCACCCGCACCTTGTGCGAATGGGTCTGCGGGTTGTCCAGCATCGTGGTCCAGACCGGCTTTGGATTACGCGGATCGGAGATATTGATGATGGTGGTGCCTTCCGGCCCGTACATATAGCCGATATAGGCGTAATCGCCGTCGATGGTGACTTGCCCGGCCCCGCCGAGATCGCAGCGCGCCAGCGGTGTGATGTTATCGGATTGATACGTCCCCGTTGAGGACGGTTTCATTTGCGTGGCCATTGGCTTTCTCCCCGAAACATTCGTTATTTTCGATTATGGGGAGAAGGATGGGCCGAAACGGCGCGGCGATCAACGCGGGATTGGTTATGCCGTCATCCGAGAGAGGAAAATTGCGCGTCGGGATCAATCTGTTGATGAAGAACTCGCAGCACATCGACCGCGGTTGCCGTCTCCCGGTAATAAATCATATGCACCGGCGGGACAGGCGCGGAGCCCCGGCCGTACATAGTCTCTCGGCGCGCCGAGACCGGGCGTTTGAAGAATTTCCTCGAATTTCTCGCGGATCGCATCCAGGTACTGTGACTTCTGCCGCGCGCCCCATTTCTCTTCCGTAAATTCGGCAATCGCCTCCAGGTCGCGAAGCGCCGGCCCGGCAATACGAAGCCGTTTAGAGTTTGGCAAAGAGCGTTTCCAACACCTCGGGCGAGGAGATTTCGGTCATATCGCCCTTTGCGATGGCCTGTTCGCCCTCCATCACCGCCTGGCGCAGCGACTCGATTCTGGCGGCGCGCACTTCTTCCTGTTGCTTCAGAAGACGCAGCGCTTCACGCACCACCTCGCTCGCATTGTTGTAATCGCCGGAGGCGACCCGGTCGCGGATAAAAATTTCCAGATTGGGGGTAAGGCTGAAATTCATGGCGCACGCCGACTTTTTCTTTCACGGGCATTATAACAAAGTTTGATAACAAAGCCTGTTATTTTTTTTAAAATCTCGATCAAACGGGTTTTCCGTCTTCGCCGAGGACATCCCGCCAGTGATGCCGGGCCATGAACCCCAGCCGTTCCCGCGCGCGGGAAACATCCAGCCCGCCCCAATGGCCGGTAAAACCGTCGCGGATGCGGGTACCGGGCAGATATTCCGCCACCAGATCATTGGTTTCCTGCGGATAGCGGCTTTCCGGATGCGCGATATTGAAAATCTCATGCCCGTCGATATCGGCGGCCGCGGCAAGTGCCAGCGCCGCCGCCGCGTCGCGCGCGTCGATATAGCTCCAGAACGTGCCGATCTTCGCGCCGGGGTCTTTCCACCGCTCGGGCAGCGACGCGTAGGCGGGGTCGAAATTCACCCCGGTGACGCGCAGGCTGGCCACCGTCATATCGGACATCGCCACGAAGGAATCCGCCATCTGTTCGCCAAAAACCTTGGCGAGCGCATAGGGATCGCGCGGGCGGCACGGATACGCCTCATCCAGCGGCAGGTATTCCGGCGGCCAGAACGCAGGCGCGTAGAGAAACCCGTATGCCGCGACGCTGGACACATGGACAACGCGCCTCACCCCGGCAACGGCGGCGGTCTTCATGACGTTATAGGTGGCGCTGACATTATTGCGGAAGACCTCCGCATGCGGCGCTTCATAGGGCGCCTGATAGGCGGCGAGATGAATGATCGCCGCCGCGCCCTCAAACGGTTCCGCCAGCGCCGCCGCATCGCCGATATCGATCACCCCTGTTGCGCAAGGCGCGTCGGCGACCGCCGCGCGATCGAGGATCAGAACCTCATGTCCGGCGTCAAGCAGCGCCGCGACGGTCGCGCGCCCGAGATTGCCATTGCCGCCCGTGACGACGACGCGGCTGTCAGTCATGCCGCCAGCATGACGGCTTCCCCGCAGGCCGAAGACGGAGCGAATTCGATACCATTATTTTAATTCCCCATCGCCTTGATCAAATTTTGAATATTCATTAATTAAACTTATATATTTCTTTTCTCCATAAATAACAAAAAATGGAATTGCAATGTTTAATATGTATAAATTCGCACCTAATGCAACAGGAATACTATTTACGCTTCCTATATAAAACTGCCCCAAAAAAATTCCAATGCCTAAAAAAAATATCACAAAAATATGAATTCGAATAAATTCAAGAATTTTCTTAATTGCTAATTTATTTAACAAGATTTTTCTTTTTAAAATTGTCACTATTATTAGAATTGAAAAATAAACCGCGAACCAGCTTATTGCTGCATAAGTCGAAAATTTGATCAAATTTTGTTCAAACAAATCCACGTCTCACCACTCCACCACGGGGGGTCCAATGCCATCCGGCACGGGTCGCGGGGTCTTGATTTTCTCGTCTTCAAACACCTGTTCGCGAAGCTCCTTGATCATCTGATCGGTTCCGCCACCCACGGCATGACCCGTGCTTGTGTTGATCCGCCGCTCACGGTTGCGGCCGGACGCCCACAAAACTGTCGATCTTCACCAGCCCGTCGGCGTTTTCGCTGAGATGCAGCCCCTTCGGCGCATCGCCCTTTTCCGAGGTCTCAATCGCATCGCGCACCAGCTTGCGCAGCATGATGATCCCCCGGTCCGCCGTGCCGAGATGTTCCTTGCGCTCACCCAGCAGTTTCTGCGTTCCCTGGGTCACGATGTCTTCGGCGCGGATATTGCCGCGAAACGGCATCAGCGGCCGGTCGTCATAGGGTTTGCGGGTATCGGCGGGTTCTTCCTTTTTGCGCATGTCGCGCAGCATTTCGAAGTAGTTTTCCTCTCCGCCGGTATAGTAATCGACCGTGAACATCATGAAGGAATGATCGTCCTTCGGTGTGATGAACATGAAATGTTCGTAATTCGATCCTTCATTGGCGAGCTTTTGCGGATCGGCATCGCCATGGACGAATTCCGTATCGCCGATCTGCAAAATGCCGGGGAAACCGAGGCTCATCTCATCGACGACGAATCCGTTACCATCCGCCGCGGGTTTTGAGATCACGATCTTCATGCCGTATTCGGTCTCCACCGGTTCGAAATCCGGCGGATCGTCCGCTCTGAAGAAACGGCTGCCCCAGCTGTTGGTGCCATAGGCGCTGGAACCATGCAGGATCCAGACATGGGCGGGATCGGCGCTGTTCTCGAAGAAATTGAACCAGTTATAGTCGAAATGGCGCACCGGTTCGTGCTGACGTATCCCGCCATGATCGATCAGCGGCGAATAGTTCGGCAAGGGCGGCGGGTTGGCCGGGTCCGCTCCCAGATAGCCGAAGATCAGCCCGCCCAGTTCGCGCACCGGATAGGATTTCTGCCGGACTTTCTCGCAGAATTCCTTGCCGTTGGCCTCAGACGGCTGCTCCAGGCACTTGCCGTCCGCATCAAACAGCCAGCCATGATAGGGACAGCGGATGCCGCCCTCCTCTATATCGCCATATTCCAGCGAGGCGCCGCGATGGGCGCAATCCTGCCCGACCAGACCGATACGGCCGGTGCCGTCGCGGAACAGGACCAGCTCTTCGCCCAGCACCTTCACGGCCTTCGGAATATCATGAAGTTCATCCGTGCGGCTGACCGGCAGCCAGTAGCGGCGGAACCAGTTGCCGCCGGGCGTACCCGGCCCGACATGGGGAATGTCTGCGTTGGTGATCTTCATCGTACCCTCAATCGGTTATGCCGACATCGCGATAGGTCGCGCGGATATGCGCCACCGCGTCGGCGGGTAATGGCGCGGATTCCCAGCGCGGGAAGCGCTTCACATCGATGCCGCGCACGCGATAGGTCTCCGCGATCGTGCCGCGCCCGTATTTCTTCTGTGTGGCGATAAACATCTGCGTGACGCGGTTGACCTTGTCCTGCATCGCGGCGGCGGCCGCGTAATCCTTTGCCGCCAACGCTTCATAGAGCGACACGCAAAGTTCAGGCACGGAGCTGGTCGGCGGGTTGATCATCCCGGCGACGCCAAACGGCACCAGCCCGAAAATATCGGCATTGCCGGTAAAGACCGACACATCGTCCGGGAACATTTTCACATAATCCGCCATCGCGCCCGCGCCATAGGCGACCTTCATCGCGCGGATATTGGGCACCGCCTTTTTCATCTCCACCCCGAATTCGGGTGAGATCGAAATGCCGCAATATTTCGGGTTCTCATAAATGAAAATCGGCAGATCGGCGGCATCCGACACTTTCCGGAAATGCTCCAGCACCGCGCTCTGCGGCGCGTCACAATAATAATAAGGCGGGATGACGCCGATGGCGTCGGCGCCGATACCGGCCGCGTGTCTGGCGAGTTCCACCGTCGTGGGGGTATCGGCGCAACCGACATGAACGATCACCGGCACCCGGCCACCGGCCTGTTCGATAATGATTTCCGCGACCGACCGGCGTTCATCCGCCGACAGCGCCGGTCCCTGCCCGCTGGAACCCAGAACGAACAGCCCCTGTACCTTTGTCTTGAGGTAAAAATCGATCAGCTGACGCAAGGTCACCTCATCGACCGAGCTGTCCTCATGAAACGGGGTGATGACCGGGATCAGAACGCCTTTATACATTGTGAAATCCTCTTACTTTCCACCAAGCGCGCGCCAGATACGTTCGGGCGTCGCGGGTAAATTGACATCCTTGAAGCCGAGCGGCCCGAGCGCGTCCTGAATCGCGTGAAATACCGCCGCCGGCACGCCACAATTGCCGGCTTCCGATCCGCCCTTGACGCCGAGCGGATTGGTCCGCGCCGGATCATGGCAGAAATCCGAAACGATATCCGGCATGATATCGGCGCGCGGCATGCCGTAATCCATGAACGACCCGGTGAGCAGCTGGCCCGTTTCCCGGTCATAGATGATTTCCTCGATCAGGCTTTCGCCCACCCCCATGGCGACGGAACCGTGCAGCTGGCCATGCGCGGTCATCGGATTGACCGGCGCGCCGATATCGTCGACGGCATAAAGCGTGTCGATCGTGATCATGCCGGTTTCGGGATCGGCCTCGATTTCCGCCACCATGCAGCCATTGGGGAAGCTGTAAATGCCGTCGAAACTGCCGACCCCGTCGAGCCCGATGCCGAGCTCCGGCGGCAGCCCCGACCCCTGATAGGAAAGTTCCGCGACCTCGCCCAGGCTGACCGCCCGGTCCGTACCCGAAACGCGGAACGTGCCGTCATCGAATTCAATATCGGTTTCGGAGGCTTCCAGCATGAAGGCCGCGAATTTCCGCCCCTTTTCGATGACGATATCGGCGGCCACCTTCAACGCCGAACCGCCAGTGACCATGCTGCGCTGCGCGAAGGTGCCGCGCCCGAACAACACTTTGTCCGTGTCGCCCTGGAACACGCGGATATGATCCATCGGTAATCCGAGCCAGCCGGACACCATCTGGGCAAACATGGTTTCATGCCCCTGCCCCGTCGATTGGGTGCCGACATGAAGCGACGCCGCGCCTTCCGCGTCGATACGAATTTCCATCCTTTCGGAGAAAGTCCCCGCGCGCTGGCAATGGAGTGACAGCCCGATACCGCGCCGGACGCCGCGTGCCGCGGCTTCTTCCCGCCTTGCCTCGAACCCGGCCCAGTCGGACAGTTCCAGAACCCGGTCCAGCACAGGCTCAAAATTGCCGGAATCATAGATATAGCCACCCGGCGTGTGATAGGGCATCGCGTCATGCGGGATGAGGTTCTTCCGCCGCACCTCGATAGGATCAAGCGCCATTTCGCGTGCCGCCTGCTCGACCAGCCTCTCCAGCACAAAGGACGCCTCCGGCTTGCCGGACCCGCGATAGGGACCGAAAAACGCCGTATTGGTGTAGGTCGCGCGGATCGCGGCATGAATTTCCGGCACGTGATACATGCCGGGATAGGAAATCGCGGCGTTGCGCGGCGGCACCGCGGCCCAGCCGGTCAGATAGGCCCCGACATCGACATCGACCGCCGTGCGGAAGGCGATGATTTTTCCGTCCGCATCCAGTGCAAGCTCGGCATTGGCGATAGGGCCGCGCCCATGCGTGTCGGTGGCAATGGCCTCTCCCCGCTCCGCCGTCCATTTAACCGGCCGTCCGGTTTTTTGCGCGGCCCAAAGCACCAGCATGTCTTCCGGATAGACCTGCCCCTTCATGCCGAACCCGCCCCCGACATCGAGCGTGACGACGCGGAGATCGAGCGGCGAGGTCCCGAATATACGAGCCGCCGTTTCCTTGACGCCCCAGGGTTCCTGCGAGCTGACACAGACCGTGAAACGCCCGTCCATCGGATCGGACCAGGCAATGGATGCGCGCGGCTCCATCGTATTGGCGGTCGCGCGCGGGTATGCCACGCGAAGTTTCGAGACATGCGCCGCAGTCTCGAACAGCCGCGCGACACTGGCCCCATCGCCGGATTCAATGGAAAAGGCCCGGTTGCCGTCCGCCTCCTGCCAGACCTTCGGCGCGCTATCCCCATGGGCGTCAATCAGCGTTACGGCGGGAAGCGGCGCATAATCGATTTCGACCAGCTCCGCCGCGTCCTTTGCCTGGGCCGGCGTTTCCGCCACCACCATGGCGATGCCTTCCCCCGCGAACCGCGCGGTCCCTTGCGCCAGCAAGGGCCGTTCGGGACAAAACGCGCCCTCCGGTTCGGTCTTGGGGAAAGAGAGGCAGGTGAGGTTGCCGATATTTTCCGCCGCCAGATCATCGCCGGTCAGCACGGCAAGCACGCCCGGCGCGTCTTTCGCCCGAGTGCTGTCCATCTTCTCTATCACCGCATGGGCGTGCGGCGATCTGACAAAACAGGCATGAGCCGTACCCGGCGGTGAAATATCGTCTGCGAACCGACCCGTCCCGGTCAGCAGCCTTTCATCTTCAACCCGGGGGACGGAGACGCCGAGCGCCGCTTTTTCTGTATTTTTTCTGTTCATTTTCCTGTTCCAACAAAGCCTAAAGACGGCGCCCAGGGAGGACAAGCCGGCACAAAATCTCCTCTATCCGGGGCAGATCACCCATTCGCGCGGAAAATCGTTCAGACTCTCACAGCCGTTTTTGGTAACGCGCACCGTTTCGCCGAATTGCAGCCCCATGGTTTCGTCCCTGGTAATGACATTGGGCTGGATCGTCACCACCATATTCTCGCGAAAGGTGATTTCCGGGCTTTCATGGCGCTTTGTCGTGCAGGTCTGAATAATCGGCGGTGTCTGGCTCACACCATGCAGCAGGTCGTCATAGATAGTGTAACCGCGCGCATGGACCACCTCCGCCGCTTCCTCGACATCCGCCGTGGTCGCGCCGTCCTTTAACGCATCCTCGATCGCCAGATAGGTTTCGACCGCCACGTCATGCAGTTCCCGCCAGTTCGCGGGTGGTTCCTCGAAACTGTACGTGCGATGAATCTGGCCGGTCACGCCCCAGTATCCGCCCGAAATCTCTGTAATCAGACAATCGCGCGCCTCCAGCCGGCGGCTTGAATGAAACTGCGCGGGCACCGGAAAATGAGGTTCGTCCATCGGCATGGCGGTCATGAAATGGATGCCGGCGGTGCCGCCTTCCTTCAGATAAACCGGTTCGATCAGCCAGGGGATTTCGTCTTCCCGTATCCCGACTTTCAACCCGTCCCGGATCGCAGCCATCGATTTATCCGTAAGTTCGGAAGCGAATTTCAGCTTGGTGATTTCCTCCGGCGTCTTGATGGTCCGCATCATGCGGAACGGCCCGCCCGCATCCGTGAACGCGGTATCCGGATGTTCTTCCATAAAACGCAGGTAATGGCGGTAGGGGATATTGCCGACCAACCCGACCTTTTTTCCATCCAGCCCGCGTTCGCCAAGCAAAGCGGAGACCGTCGCCGCCGTGTTGGCCCCGGCCCAGCGTACATCGGCGATCACCGAAAGCACCCGCGCCATCGGAATATGGTTGTAAAGCTGCGCGATAACGACCGGGTCTTCATCCGCCTGAAACAGGATGTAGTTTTCACGCCCGCCCGGCCAGTCGCTCAGCCAGTAAATATCGGTGGAAAACTGTCCAACTCCGAAAAACAGCAACGCATCCAGCCCCTGTTCCGCCATAACGTCCCTGGTCCGGCGGTGCCGGTCCGCCATCTCGGCCTCAGAGAACCGAGGAAATTGTTCGGCTTCACGCATGTTTTTGTCCCCGCTATTGTTTTTCGAACTTCTTTCCGAAATCGTATCTGAAAAACCCGCTCCATGTCATGCCGGGTGGATGATTGACCAGCCTGAAGAACAACGGCACGCTTTCAAAAAAATTGGGATAAGGGAGGTTTCCAATGCAAAAGACCCTGGAAATGGAAAACCGCACAAAACGCTGGAAGGAACAGCGCTGGCTGCTGGACACCACCATCCGGACCGTGGGGCCCGAATGGGACCAGGGGAGACTCGGCCATAAGGGCAGCCGGGGCGGCGCATCGGGGCTTTCCGCCTTCCGCCGGGCCGGGGCGCGGATGAAAAAGTTTGATGATATCGGACCGGAATTCGGGCGCGAGGGCATGCGCATGGAAGACATCGCCAAGCTCTTCGAAGATCAGGGCAGGATGATTTCGGCGGGCGAGAATTATTTCATTGCCGCCCTGCTCTATGCCTCGGCGCAATGGTCTTACTTCGACGACAATGAAGAAGACCTGAAATGGGAAGCCCGGATGATCGAGACCTACGACAAATTCATCCAGCACGCCCCTCATCCGGTTGAGCGGGTGGATATTCCCTTCGGTGACAACTCCATGGCCGCCTTCCTGCATCTGCCGCCGACGGGCGATGGTCCCTTTCCTTGCGTGTTTCATGTCGGCGGTATGGACGGCAGCAAGGAAAACATGGTGGCGCTGCACGGCGATTCCGCGCTTGTGCGGGGTATGGCGGTGCTGGCGCTCGACGGGCCGGGCCAGGGCGAAACGCGCAACCGCGGCATCACAATCACCGCCGAAAATTGGGGCGACGCGGCAAACGCGGTGGTTGACTGGCTGACCGCGCGACCGGAAATCGATGAAAGCCGGATCGTGCTGCGTGGCTCCAGCTTCGGCACCTATTACGGCACTGTCGCCACGGCGGCGCTTGGCGACCGGATCCTGGGCTATAGCGGGACCGGCGTCTGTCAGGAGCCCGGCTGCGACACGATTTTTAATGTCGCCTCGCCCACCTTCAAGGTGCGCTTCATGTTCATGGCGGGCTATGAGGACGAGGCCGCGTTTGATGAATTCCGTCAGGGTTTTGACCTGCGCAAGGTCGCGAAGGACATCAAGGCGCCCTATATGATCGTCGCGGGCGAAGCGGATCAGCTGTCGCCGATACAGCACACATATGATCTGTTCGACCGGATAGAGGCGCCCAAGCGGCTGGTCGTCTTTCAGGACGCCAATCACAGCATGGCACAGGCGTCATCCGGAGAGCTCGGCGAAAGCCGCGACAGCCTGGTCTATGACTGGCTGCGCGACCGGGTCGACGGCAAACCGGCGGTTTCCGAAAAATGCTGGATCGATAATCGCGGCCAGATGACGGTGGAACCCTATTGAGGCGCGGCGCGTATTCCGTTTCTTCTTAGTTGCTTTGCATTACCGATTTGCGTCCGAACCACCAGAACAGCAGGATCAGCGGGATCAGCAGGACTGTCATCACCAACGTCACCCCGGCGGCAAGATTGATCGCGCCCGACTGCCAGTAACTCCAGATCACCGCGGGCAGGGTAATGTTCTCATGCCCGATCAGGAAAACCGCGACGGTCAGTTCCCGGTAAACCAGAATTGCTGACCAGATCCAGACAGCCATCAGGGTCGGGCGCAGCAAGGGCACGAGAATTTTCCAGGATGTTTTTACCGCGGATATACCCGCCGTGTGCGCCGCTTCCTCCAACTCCTTGTGAATTTGCAGAAGTGCGCTGTTGATGGCCCGCGTCGCGAAGCTGATGCGCGTGATCACATAGACAATCGCGATCAGCGTTACCGTGCCGTAGAGCGGCACGATACCCTTCAGGAAGAAAAGCGCCAGAAGCAACGCTGAAATCGCGAGAATAATTTCCGGCAAGGCATGCGGCAGAAAAGCGCCGAATTCGAGCAGATACCGCGTACGGCTCCGGCTGCGGACAATCAGCCAGGAAATCGCGAACGCCACGATGAGCGTTATCAGGGGCACGGAAAAGACCAGGATAAAGGTGTTTTCCATGCCCCGGAGAACCAGTTCCCAGTCGATCTCCTCCAAAATCGGCTCCAGCGTCATGAGGCTGAACATCTTGGCCGATGGCGGTGCGAGATAAGGAATAAAGGCCGTGTAGCCGATCAGCAGCAGCGGCAGAACCTTGGCGGCAATCAGGTAAACGATAATAAAGCCCCAGGCCACCTTACCCCAGCCGCCGATATTGATAAGGTTGGGGCGGTACCCCTTGCCGGTGACGACCCCGTACTGGTCGCCCTTGCGCAGCACACGGCTATACCACCAGGTCAGCAGGATCGCGACCAAAATCATCATGACGCCGAGCGCCGCGGTGATCCCATGCTGGGCCAGCTCTTCGTCGCCGGGGTTGGTTTTCAGAAAGATATAGGTGCTGAGCAGGTATACCCTCGAACCCAGCCCGATGATCGCCGGGATATCGAAAGTCGCGATACCGATGACCACGATGTAGATCACGGCGGCAAGGATCGCCGGCATGGCGAGCGGCAGGGTAATCCGCCGCAAGGTTCCGAAAAATCCGAGCCCGTGAATATTCGCGGCCTCTTCCAGAGACGGATTCATCGAGCGGAACATTTGCGCGGTCAGGATAAAACCGAGCGCGGCGAGGCTCATCCCCTGAACAAAACCCATTCCGACGGGCGTGGCAATATTAAGGGGCGCTTCGGAAAAACCGAGAAGCTGGACCGCCCACCGGTTAAGGAACCCAATCCGTTCATGCGCCAGGAACGTCCAGCCCATCGCGGTATAGATGCCGGGTATCAGCAGCCCCAGCGTCATGATCACATAAACCCAGCTCTTGCCGCCCATGGTGGTCCGCTCCGTGACCCAGGCGATAGGCAAACCAATCAGCATGGCGACGATGGTGGCGGTTATCGAAAACTCAAACGTGTTCCAGACCGCCTCGGCAAATATCGGGTCTTCGAAAACTTCGGAATAATTATTTAACGTATAGGTCGCATCTGAGGTGCCCAGAATGCCGGTCTGAAAACTGATCCAGACAAGGATCGTTACCAGGGTCAGGATGACCAGCATCGGTAGCGCGGCAAGCGCTATTAAAATGGGTGACGAGTTGGTTCGCACCTCGGACCTCTAAAATTCTGCTGACTATTTGAGAAACAAGACACAAGCCGGGGAATAGGCTTCCCCGGCTTGCATCGATGGCTGAGACCTCAGCCTATTTCTTCTTCTTGGCCTTGACGATTTTCTCAAGGCTCTTGCGGAATTTGATGTAACCGCCCTGCGCACCAAGCCATTGCGGCGAGTTCATAACGATCTTCGCGCCCTTGGCCTTGGCCGCCAGCAGCTTCTTCCGCATCTGGGATTCCGGATAGACCGGAAGATCGAGCCCGGCATTCTTCCACATCCATTTCTGGCCTTCCTCGGTGTGGAGCCAGACAACGGCCAGCGTCGCGGCGTTCGGCGCCTTGGAATTCACCGGCACCATGCCGTAGCGGGTATGGGAAATGACCGCTTCCTTCATCAGCGCGTACCCGAGCGGTTCGCCGCTGCCCGAGTTCTTGGCACGGTTCACATACTGATCACCGCAGCTGAAAACCAGCATGAGGAATTCGCCGCTTGTCAGCCTGTCGGTCGAGCCGCAGCGCATCAGACCGCCGATCTGGTTGCTCAGACGTTTAGTGAACTTGGTCATGACCTCATTACCGAGCACACCCGGCATGCCGAATTCACGCATACCTGCGACATAAGGCGTGGTCGCGATCTTGCCCTTGAATTGCGGCTTGAAGACATCTTCGAAGGACTGCGGCACGTCACCGGCTTTGACCAGTTCGGTATTGTACATGATGCCGACGAGCGACCCCGCGGACGCCATGCCAACGCCGCCCGGCGCGATCGGATCAAAACCATCCCATTTGAGCGGTTTCCGCTCCAAATAGGCCATCCAGTCGACCTTGCGGAGAATGCCGACCTTGCCGCCTTTCAGCGCTCCGCCGGAATTATTCCAGAGAAGGTCGGTGCTGGCGGGCTGACCGGCCTTAACCTCACGCGTGGTCTTCGCGACCATGCGTGTCATAGAAGGACCCGGAGTGAATTTCGCCTTCAGGTTCATTCCGTAACGCTTGTTCATGCCCTTGACGATCTGCCGAAACCCCTTGCCGCCGGCGAGACTGGAAGAAGACCACATCGCGGTCAGGGTGCCTTCCTTTTTCGCCGCGGCGATAAGCTCCTTGAGGTTTTTCGGCGCATCCATCGCCTGAGCCGAACCGACCGCCAGCATCGCGGTCAGGGATGCGAACGCGACGGTCTTAAGCGCCGCGCTTCTTGAGTATAGATTTAACATGTGAAGCCTCCATAGCTGTCCTGTTACGCTTTATCGGTTTTTTGTTTTCGAGCTTACTTTCATATTTTCATCCCGGTAGAGAATTTTCTTGCCCCCTTGATCCGACACAAAATGAACTCATTGTTACTACGCATTTGCCATTGATGTTTCGATGAACTTTGTGTTTTCCGCATCGGCGGAGAAAACCAGAATATCAGCCGGATCGACTGAAATATGCAGCTTGCCGCCCTGAAGGACGGGCGCGTTCCGGCTTTTACCGGCCAATGCCGTCTCGTCCGCTCTCGCATCGAACGTGTATTGATCACCCAGAAACACCGCATTGACCAGGTCAACCGCCAGACTGTTGAGACCTTCATTGGGCGCGCCGGTGCATTCCAGGTGCTCGGGACGGATACCGATCCAGACGTCCTTCCCGTCGGCCGTCCCCGGCGCGACAGTGAACTCGCCGATCTTCGTCTTGACCTGATCGCCGTCCCTTTCGCCCGGCAACCAGTTGACCGTGCCGAAGAATTCCGCGACCTCCGCCCGGTTGGGTGTGTTGTACAAATCCTTGGGTGAGCCATATTGCAGTAGCTCACCGAAACTCATGATCGCGATCTTGTCGGCGATCGCCATGGCTTCGATCTGATCATGGGTCACATAAAGGACTGTCGCGCCGAGATTCTTGGCCAACTCACGAATCTTGCCGCGCACCTCTTCACGCAGGCGGGCGTCGAGATTACTGAGCGGCTCATCCATCAGTAGAACCTGGGGATTGACCGCGATCGCCCTGGCAAGCGCCACGCGCTGTTGCTGTCCCCCGCTCAACAGGGTCGAGGGCCGGTCTATCTGTTCCTCAAGCGATACCATGGCGAGCGCCTGTTCGACGCGCCCGCGGACCTCTCCGCTCGGGATTTTCTGCGACCCTTCGCGGAGCGGCAGCGAGACATTGTCGTAAACCGTCAGATGGGGCCACACGGCATAGGACTGGAACACCATCCCGAACCCGCGATCCTGCGGCGACACCCAGACCGCCGGCTTGTCTGAAAAGACCGTGCGGTTATCGATGCTGATCGATCCAGTGTCGGGTGTTTCCAGACCCGCGACGGAACGCAGCAAGGTCGTTTTTCCCGAGCCGCTGGCGCCCACGATGACAAAAAACTCGCCGCGCGCGACCTCGATATTAAGGTCGTTCAGTGCGGACACCTTGCCATCGCCATCGGCGACGATGAAATCCTTTTGAAGATGACTGATCGAAATCAATTCCCTGCTCCAGACATTCAATTCCAGCTTCTGACGAGCCGGTATTTTCACGTCAGTGAAATTGGAAAAGGCGCGATGCCTACCCCCTTGGCAAAACAGGACCATTTAACACGGGGGGGGTCAATACCGGCGCGGACAATTCATTTGGTAGCTGGCCCTGGTTTTTTGCCGGATTGAAAACGGTTCCTCAAAAATCTATCAACGGTGCTGTCGGTATAATGCGAACCGGTCTCGGAAATCCACCTGGCGGTTTCCATCATCGGGTGCTGTCAGTCTAACGCGAACTTGTCTCCGATTGCGAGCCGGCGCCCGGTAATCACGCGGCCAATTGGCGCCATTCGGCGATTGCCGCCGAACGGGCCTTCCTGAATTCAGGTCTGCTTGTCAGATGTCGGTCGTGATTGAAGTGGTTGTAGATCGAGGCGTGAACGGAGGCGAACTTCTGTAGCGTCTTTATGTCGCGAAA